>Ga0265798_10005664_pt1 | contig 16660 bp, 15 predicted proteins | sample P3T30metagenome_FD_192430 | JGI IMG/M metagenome (GOLD analysis project Ga0265798, IMG submission 192430) | Plant litter microbial communities from East Loma Ridge, Irvine, California - P3 T30 | ecosystem: Environmental > Terrestrial > Plant litter > Unclassified | place: USA: California... | reverse complement strand
ATATGCAAATATCCTGATCTTTATCTCGAGAGGTATGCTCATCCACAATGTGAACGATCCACGCGGTCGCGTCAGCAGTCTTCCGGCGTCAAATTCTCTAGCCAGGGGTATTTCCGTGTTGGGTTTCTTGGCTGTTTTGGCATCAGAAAGGGAAAGTGTAGGGGCCTTGACCAGGTTCGACCGCATTTTCCAACGTGCGCACTTTTCCATGCTGGATTACAGAGTCTTCGTGCGATCACGTCGGATGTCAACGTCGCAGTAGGCTCATCCGTGTGCTCTGACGCTAGAAGTGCCCCGAGCGATATCCCATAGCTGGCAGAGTCTGCAGTTGAAGGAAGGGGCTGTCGAACATGGTGGTAGGGGCACAAGAGGTTGCAGTATCGGCTCAACGCACATGCCCTCTCCAATGACCAGTATCACTTGTTGTCATCTGCCGGAGAATGCACTCCTATGCCCTGTTGGCTCTGCTGCAACTTCACAACTGCCAGGATCTAGCCGAATCTGCAAAGTACTGTACGAAGGTGCAAATGCTATGGAACAGGGTCCGCCAGCGGCACGCTCGGCCGAGGCAAACCGAAGCAACTGGCCTTCGGCTATCCCACGGACAGCCGAATGAAAGTCCTCTATTCACGGAGGCATGCCATAAGCACCTCAGACGCTAGGCTTTCCTCTGCTGCTGGAGTGATGGGCGCTCGACAACTTTGGGATAATATGATCACAGCAAAATGACTTCATGGTCTGGATCTATACACTGAGGAATCACTACGGTATCCCGCGTGTGCTTTTGAGTCTTCACACGCGACGAAGCGTGACTTCAAGTCGGCATTGGAGAAATGCGGACATGTGTCGTATCCTCGATCGTGCGACCATTCTCGGCCGACGTCAAAGCCCGACATATGTGACAGAGCTGTGTGATACTGTGGACCGTCATGTTCTCATGCGTGGAAGGGGATCATCATGCTGCCCAGCCGTCGGTATCGGCGAAGCAAATAAGTCACAGAAATGGAGACCTGACATAACCCAAATATCACGAAGACGAGTGGGCGCATCTCGAGCGATACATCGCCTTTCCAATCATATATCGGCAAGTCCAGCAATCTGACAACGACATATCATTCATGTTGGGAACCTAACAAGCCACAGGAGTCTTACGATGCTTTTATCAACAACGCCGGGTCCGAGACGATTGTTCGCGGCGGTGCTGTGTTTTACCATCAGTTTATCGGCTTTGATCAGACTTCTTGTGCCACCATCGTTGACAAGCCAATTCCGAGGTACCTCTAGAGGTAGTGAGTCAGTTCCATCTGCGGGCACTGTGACTGGAGCTTCGGCGGAGCATCCAGTCAAGAGACTTGTCCGTGAAGCAGAGGCCAAGCTCGGAGAGCTAGTCGCCAGGCAGTCAAAGTCTTCCCACGAGGCCGTGTCTGTGTATATCCAGCGGTATCAGAGAAGTCCTCCACCGGGATTTGAGTTATGGTACAGCTACGCAGCGAAACACGATTCTCTGATCGTAGACGACTTTGATATCATCAACGAATATCTTGCGCCGTTCTGGGGTTTGAGTGGAGCGGAAGTGAAGTCGCGTTTGAACAATGCACGCAAGACCGGCCCCGCAATTTACCATTGCCGGTCATTGAAAGGCCAAATGAGCTCGGGTTGTGAGTGTCTCGGACGAGTGCTCCTGCGCTCACTCGAAGACCCAGAACTCTTGTCGAATCTCCCAGACGTAGACCTTCTCGTGAACGCGCTAGATGAGCCCAGAATCTTACATGGAGGCGTAGGTCATCCTGTAGACCATCATGCGAGCGTCAGCGACAAGATGTTGAATTGGACAGATAGCTCGCATTTACCTGTTTGGAACAATATTACAGCTGGGTGCAGCCCCGGCGCGTCTCCTGGCACAGAAGGGATTCTACCGACGGGGCGCGCAGTCAGGACGACAAATCTCGACTTTCTCGATGCTTACTCCAAAGCGCTTGATCTTTGTATGCATCCAGAGTACAGAGATATGCACGGTCTTTGGATGTCCCCGACGACTTTCAAAACTACAACTTCAATTGTGCCCATCCTCTCGGCCGCAGCGTTGTCCACGATGGGTGATATACCTTTACCCGCCCCTGCTTATTCCAACACCGCGTACACTTACAACGAGATTGAAGATCTACAGTGGGAAGACAAAACCGCAGGCCTGTACTGGGCTGGATCAACCACTGGCGGCTTTCAAAATGCAGACAGCGAGGGGTGGAAACGATATCACCGACAGCGCTTCGTCAGCCTCGCGAGCGGCCTCGAGTCAAAGGCTCATGTGTATCTTCAGCGCTCGAGCAACGATGCCGAGTGGCAACAGCATAGCACGCGGGTCCTTAACGATTCATTATACAACGTGCATTTCACGGATGTCATTCAGTTCGCGGACGATGTTACGGATGTTGCGATACGCGACTTTTTCAAGATATATGACGTGGAGTCCAGGAGGGAAGCCTTCCAGCACACACTTACGTTCGACCTAGATGGTAATGGTCACTCAGGAAGGTTTTACCGCTTGTTGAATTCTCGCTCACTGCCGCTGAAACAAACTGTGTTTCGGGAATGGCACGATGAACGACTGCAGCAATGGCAGCACTATGTTCCCATATCTCTAGGTATGGAGGAGTTGCCAGAAGTTGTTCGGTATCTAGCGGAGGAAGAGGAAGGAAAGGAAATAGCGGCGTTGCTGGCGGAAAAAGGTCGAGAATGGTCTCTTCGTGCGTTACGGCCTGTCGACCAAGCCATCTACCTCTATCGTCTGATGCTGGAGCTCTCTCGTTTGCAGGATCCAAGTAGACCCGCGTCCTGATAGATCTCCGCCTGACGACATTCTTTGCGAAGGGCAAAACGTGTCAGTTTGTATTTGCAACCCCCTTCCGGCGTTGGTACTGTGGCAAAATCATTCGGCGTACGACGACATATGCACATGATCATAAATTCGAACTCGAGCCCTGAGGGAAACTTGGGCTATCAGCGATAGAAATTTCTTGATATTGAATTCTCCGATTGACGCATTGTCCATGTCTTCCGTGTTGGTCCGTATTGGTAATTGATTGTGAGAGTAACGTGCGTCCCTTCGACAAGAGACGCACGCCGTGGCGGGACACCTCTGCGTAGCTAAAAGTACGACTACGAGCTTCACGTACCTGGAGCGTAATCCGTATCATGCCATGCGTACTTTTGTCATGTCCCGCCACAGTGTTAAGTTAGCGCATGCTTTGTTAATCCACGTTTCCGTTGTTTCATCAGCTTCATAGCTACGGTCGTTCGACCTGCAAGACAAGTAGGCGCCAAAAACTCCACCCAGCCTTTCAAAACAATTGTCAGGAATGTCATCGACTTTTGCACAAGTCTGGTAAATGTTTTGACGACACATGGAATCATGGATATGTGCGGGTTCGAGGTCGATGACATGGTGGCCTACTGCAGAACAGCCCGTGGTAGTATACCCAGGGATAGCGATTGCTCGGTACTCCGAACAGTGTATTCAGCCACAATGTGTATCTCTTCTCGAACGGACGCACATTAAACCGTACATCACGATGCATACACACGTCTAGTCTCCATCGAGATGGAACGAAATCAACAGCTTTGGAGTCAGTGTCGTGGTGTCTTCTTCCTCTGTACAAGGTCTTCGAGTGACGACGAGACACGCTCTCCGAGGGCCAGGATCCCTTCGTGGACTACAGTAGAAATCGATGCTAAGGAGTTCTCGCGCCTTGCTGGCCTCAGGAAACGACAGCACCGCGACGAAATGTGCAGCCCACGTCCGATGATTGGAGTGCGCTTTCTGAAGTGACACACCATACTGCGCGCTGGGACCTGACCCATGAGCCCGTGTCACGTTTCGGATCCACGTGTGAGGGATGCCAGCGCGGTCATGGAAGAGCCGGCTGTGGTATCGCATTGATTGTATTACGCCGGACGTAGGATCTCCAGGTGACATATAAAGAAGTCCAAATCGTAGGTCTATGCCAGGTCACGACGCTTGCCTCACGTTCGTGGTCGCCCCCTGTCCTATTTTTCTGTCATCTTCCGGGTCCCAAGTGTAATCAAGTCCTCCAACACCGAGCGTTGTATTGTGTGATCACGTCGCTTTCGTCTAAGATAAAGCGATAGTGCACCCTTAAGGAGTCGAGTACCTATGATCTGTCAGCACAGCACTGCGAATTCTACAGTAGGAGACTCACCCTCAGTAGACGTGGTTGCTTGGAGGCCATGGCGCGCCGCCCCTTTCATCGTATGCTTCACACGTGACCCGGCCAGCAACTTTGCTTTGTCCAAAAATTTGCGAAAGTACGGGGGACCCGTTGTAGTTATTGTGTCGCGTGCAGAGTGATCAATGCGAGCAAGTAGCTCTTCCAATAAGCCCTCGATATCGTCGAGACGCTCCGTGAGGTCTCTCCGTCTGCTCGTCTTACCGTAATTTCTGCGGCGGATATAAACAGGCATCGAATGACTTCGTTGTGTTGCTGAAGCGGCAACCTCGCTTGGAAAACAGACAAGAATAATTTTCGAGAAGAGTTCTCGATGAAAGCTTTTGTGCTGCCAATGGACGATCCTATGAGCGCTGACAGTTATGCGCCTCACCTCCTCGACATGAGTGTCACAATCACATCATGACATCTGTTGCGTAAGCGTCTAGCGCCCTGCCGTGGGGTTAAGATCTGATGTCCGCAGGTCTGATCCAGTGTTGTCATCTTGTCTCCCCACTCATCGAGGATATAGAGGATTCGAGATTGATCAGCGAAATGGGCGTGATACGTCTCTTCCAGGAGACACTGGTAGGTTGCTGCCCAGAAAACTGATTGAAAGGAATCTCCTGACACCTCTCAGGTTTCCTGTTTCGCCCTTGCCACGATGGTGACTGCCGTCCCTCACGATACACCGAGCGACGACTACACCGTCTGCACAAGATCAGGCGACAAGTATGAGGATGGAAGCCACGCAAAACTTCCCTTGGACGTTCGCAGCATGTCTTGGGATGGCTCATGCGGCTCATGAAGTGGGAAGACCTATCCAGAGGGCTTTTGCTGCAGGTACGACTCGATCAAGCTCCTGCGTGTAGTCCTGAATCACTGACTCACTGACGGCTTCAGCTCCAACAACTACTGTGGTGCTTCGATTGAGCACTGTGATGAAGGCTGTCAACTCGACTTTGGGACATGCCAGTCAGATGCGGTCGGCGCATCTCACAGTCAGACGCAGTCATCCGTCAACTCTGACTCAGACACAGACATCAGTCCAGCTAACGTGCATCCCTGTGACAAGAGACGCACCCTGTGCCGGGACACGACAAAAGTACGCATGGCACGATATGGACTACGCTCCAGGTACGTGAAGCTCGTAGTCGTACTTCTAGCTACGCAGGAGTGTCCCGCCACGGCGTGCGTCTCTTATCGAAGAGACGCACGTTACTGCTGACGAGGTAGGGTGGGACCCTCAAGGACATGCACAACAATCTCGATCCACTATCGCTCACGTAATGTCATCTACTACGTCGGGTCATCCGGTGAATAGCATCGGCGCATCCACGCTGAATACCTCTGACGGCAATAACGGCAGCACGATGGGCAACTACTATGTCAAGACTTTCACAGGTGACGGATCGGTATTTGCTGGTGGTTGGCCACCCATCAGTAAGTGGATTTCTTTTGACACTTTCTGGGAGCTCAATGTCCATGTAATGAAACAGTCCTGGAAGAACCCGGACCCCAACCTAGCCCAGAACTCTGACGAAGAGATCAAAGCAACCAAGGAATCCATCGAAAAGATGGCCGCCGAAACTAAATTGGACAAGACTTTCATAGCCGCTATCATGATGCAGGAATCAAATGGCTGTACTCGACCATACCACAGCAGATTCACATCCCAATCCGGGCCTTTTCCAGTCACACGACGGAACTGGATCTTGTCATGATAGAGCTTCGGGGCTTTGCCCGAAGGAAGACATCTTACAGATGGTCAAAGACGGAGTCGAAGGGACTTCGCAGGGTGACGGGTTAAAGCAATGCCTCAAAAAGCCGAAGGATAGCCATAGTGTGGGAAAGGACGGGGCAGTGCCTTATTATCGGCCGGCTCGTCTATACAACTCGGGCTCCCCCAGTGCTGACGGCAATCTCGGACGTGGGGGTTCATCTTCATGCTACTGCAGCGATGTCGCCAACCGATTGCTCGGGTGGAACTTGGGAAATTCTGGATGTACGTCAGAAGAGGTCCTTTTGTGAAGTGTTTTCTTTAGACCGAGAATGCTGTGGCGTCACGGGATCACCGAGACTTTTCATATGGACATCTTGTGGGACACATTACATATCGAGTATGAAAACAAGTTCCGACAGCCATTGCGTGAGAGATGACTTTAGGGTCATGGGAATAGGGTTTTGGTTTCCGCCCTCCACAGGTCGATCAGACACAAGTCGCATCAAAGACATTTGAAGAGGCTCATGAGCAGCAATCTCACGATAATCGCCAACGTCAATAGGTACAGGACTACACAACTGTAACGTGTGTCCCTCCGACAAGAGACGCACACCGTGGCGGGACACGCTTGCGTAGATATAAGTGCGACTGCGAGCTTCACATACCTTCAGCGTAACCTCAGTCCGCAATGACCCATCCAGATGGCGTCCCGATTCAGTCCGTACCGAGTATTATTGTCGGCTTACTTTTTGGTCAACTTCAGAATAGCCTTGGCAATTTTGAGGGTTTGCCCTCGGATGTCGAACGGCCAGTCGACGTCGTCTTCCAGTATAACAGCAAATCTCCACCGGTTCTGGATGATGAGCTAAGCACATGGATGCGGGCGAGCCACGCCATAGCAGCGCTGCGCGCATCTACTGAACCGAAAAGTCCGAGGCACTTGACGAGTGAAGAAGACCATACAGGCTGCTTAAGTATTAAACACCGATATTGCTTGCTTCAGGCACCGCAGTGAGTCCTCACGCCCGCCATGGCGTTCCTCTGGAAAAAGCCACAACTTTTTCGAATCGATTAAACTATCAGCAGATGTCTAAACACGCGCTTTGTCTGCCGACTCAACCCAAGCGTAGAGTTGCCAGCAGAGAAACCATGTGACATTTCTGGGGATACCACCAAAGAAGCCGTCCGAGAAGAAGACCGGGCAGGTTGCAAGGTGTTCGCCGCATCATTCTGGCGAAAGCGTTGTTCCTCAATAGAAACCCACCACAAAAACACTGTATTATGGGACACTGACTGTTTCGCAAAGGAAGAGCTTGCGCACCCTACTTCGCATACCACGTTCTTCGTGAAAAGACATCGTACGCCAACAGTGATATGCGAAACGAGTATCCCGGATGTCAAGATTTTCATTTGTTGTCCCACACCCAGATCAGCCCACTGCACAAGAATGCGCGTTCAACCAATTATGTCCGCCTTAAAACACCGGATTCGTAACTGACTGTTTGCTATCGGTCGGTGCCCTGGAGCCGGCTGTTTGCAAGCACACGACCTTGTCGCTCCGGTTGACCGGAAACAGCCGTGTGACCTTGGAAGGGCCCTTTTCATCAATCAATCCCTCTCTTGCTACTCAGGATAAGCAGAGGTAGAGGAAGTTGCCACCCCGTGCACGATACGTCGTTGACAGGCCATTGATACAAGGCGACTGAGACGGTAGATTGATTCCGATACTTTCAAGCCGTCCATTATGCACTTGTTTACCAGTTGTGCACGAACCGACCACTATGACAGGCACAAAGGTGATGCAAGTATTGCAGCCGCAGAGGCGATCGGCACTCGCGGATTGAAACGTCACATGACCTGTCGCTTATGCGCCCAGCCAGAGCTTTGGCTCAAGGGATCAGCTCGGTGGCAGAAGGCGTGCGCTAGCGCGAACGTCTCGTCAGAACTCAAAATCCACTACAGTGTTCCGTTGCAAACGCGACTTGAGACCTCCGGCACTGTCATCCGCCTAGACTGCTTCTATGCATTGCAGAGAGAAGATGATGACCTGCTGTCTCGGTACTATCATAGTGCCGCAAACCGGCTTCTGCAGCATTGCACTACTTTCACTCTGCAGACAGCGCGTCAAGGCTGAAGTCCTGCAGCTTCCCTCCGAACTTCATATCTTTCTCCAGGAAGCCGCTTTCCAGCATTGCTCTACGTTTCCTTTTCTACGCAGGCTTGGGTATAGCAGACTACGGTCCAGGGCCCGGCCCAGGCTCTGCCAGGGTTGGATCACTGATCGACTATCTTCCCAAACACAGGCCCCTTCCTTATCAATTTTTTCCCCAGATTGCGCACAAGTGGGGTTCATCTCCGAGCCGAACGTTGTCTAACCTCCAATATGTGTGCCCGCGGCACGACATGACAAAAAGCCGTGCAGGCGATCGGACGGCGATGTGGAGCCCGACGAGCAGACGGCACGGACATTGCGACACATGATCATCGCCAGACGCTAGTGGAGAAACGCCAATTGCACTCTGTGTCGGCAAGGAAGATGACGAGCCCATCCTGGGAATCCTTGTGATTGAGCTCCACAACATGACTCGTTTTTGTGTATCCGTCGAACCTTGTCGCACACGTGCTGCTTGTGTTCCGCCTATCGTGGAGCTCGCGACTAGGGTTGGGTTGTTCGACAGTCGCATGGGCCGGCGGACCAACGGGGAAAAGGGGTTTCGTGTGTCGACGGCACACAGGCTAGTCTGCGAGAGTAAAGGCCGTGTTGCGCCGCACAGCGATCGCTGTCCATTGCGGTGTTTTCGGCTGTTAACGACGACTTCGCGGAGAACGCATCTCTTTCCCCGACAAGCGAAACGAAAACGCAAGTGTGAATGGAACACGCTGGGCAGCTCAGATGATGGAGCCAATGTCGGGTATTGCGCGCTACGTCAGTAGCCTGTGCTCGACTGGCGCAATAGCGCGTGATACATCCACGAAGAAGGTGTGCAATCTTCGGCAGAGGGATTGGATACTGCCAAACAATGGTGGCCTGTTGTCCGGCACTGCATCGAGCGAAGAGTCAGTGGGTGCTGAGAAGCTGCTGGCATGTTCACTCGAGCCTGGGCCATGGCTGTCCAACCGTTGAGCTCTTGTATCGGGTCCGAGAAAGTGCTGTGCCGCTTTACACCTTCTCCTCATGATCTATCCTCGCAGACGCGGCCCAAGGCAGTGGAACGCGATAGCAAGGGTTTGCAACAAGTTCATCATTGGACCTAAAGGTTCTTTGGCGATATACGCGATCGAATCAAAGCATTTCGCCAAAGTCGCCGGTGTGTCAACCCAATATGCAAACACCTGGCGCGTCTGACTGACGCTTGAAAGGTCCTTTGGCTGCAATCCTCTCATGTATGGGTAGAATAAAGAGCCCTTCGCGGATCTACTCCAGACCTTGACGCGTTGACACGAAACACTTTCCCGGTCCTTTCCAACAGTCCACTATGAGCGTAACGCCCTTCCAGTCACGGTCTGCCTTGTTCGATCCGCATTACCCGTACGATCAGTCAGGCGGCGTGTACGGTATGTATCGTGGAGGAGCCCGTCAAGGCTGCAACCCCGTCACTCACACGTGAATAGATTCCGATGCATCCCATCCCTTCTCTTACGGGTCGCAGCAAACCCATCAACCATACCTTTATTCCCAGCATACCCCGCCAGATCGACGTGCTGCCAGAGAGCAAAGCCAAGCCGGTGTGCAGGACAGCGAATCGGGAGAAGAGGCACAAGAGCGAGACCAGGCACGAACGGGCGACTGTTGCACACGCGCAGGACCCTGTTGTTTGCCGGCACTGGCAGCGAAAGCTTTCAATCTAGCTCAGGGTGTTGGCAAGAACTACGATGTCCGTATGAAGTGCGCATGCGGAAATGAGTTCCAGTTCTCCAATAAGGATTGAGGAGCGGGATCAGCGGAAGTTACGCGGCCGTCGCTGGTTCTCTGCGGAAAGTACGCCTGGATGTACGAGTATCGGAGTTAAGATCTTTCTTTACGCCAACGCTGGCCAGTCGAATCGAAACATGCTTCGAGGGTACAGGCTGGCTCGAATGATATGAGATCTGCAATGCGCTCTACGTCCGGCCTGTCATTCGGATTAGAGGTTCTGCTGGGTCCCTATTGTATCAAGCTTTCTTCTTAGGCTTACAGGAATCTGCGAAACCGGTGTCCTGAATGTCAAGACTTTGCTCTATCACTCCATACCCAAATTCCGCCCACTGAACACTAAAGTACCTTGAATTAACGCCTGTCTTAGGACACCGATTTCGCCGATTATTGTACAGTAACTAATCTGCCAAACCGGTGTCTCGAATTTCAAGACTCTGTTCTGTCACCCCACACCTAGATGGCGCCCACTACACGCGAATGTGCTTTGAACACCTCTGCATCCTGGGACACCGGACTCGTAATTGACTGTACACGGTGGCATTGGGATTTTCTTCGAGGGTCCTTGTGTATCAGCAAGGAATCTTGACTTTTGGTAGCTTGAGATCTGCATTCCGCACTCCTTACTATCGGCTTGATGTGTAGGATTGTCGAGCATAGCTCCCGATGTGTAGTGCTCCTTCGCGAGGTGTTGGTGTCGTCGTGACAATCTGCTCGGCGGATTGATCTGCAGCATGTGGAGGCTTGGTGGAATGACTTTCGACAGGGATAGCGTAGGCCACTTCCATTGACTAGCTCCTTAGAAGAGACTTGTCTCAGTCCTATCTATCCATCGAACCACGATCCGCATCCTCGCGTTCGTCGTCATCTGGAGTCTTGCGCAATTTCGCGTCAGACCCCGGGCACATGACGCAAACGTAGTTGAGGGTGCGGTCCACGAAGATCGCGCTGGCCGGCTCCGTCGACTTCTGGGAAGGGTAGGTGATTTGAGCCCAGTTGTGTTCAAGACAAAGGTCATACCTCTTCACTTCGACAACGAGAGAGGGAGACTTCTACCGACAAGCGCAGTGGAGCACCATGCATCGGAAACACTGGAAGACGCCGACGGGCGCACTTGGTGCGAATACCTTTATCGTTCCCCGCTAAGTTGAAGCTACTCACCCAAATACAGTACCCGATTGTGTAGCTTGACGTGTAAGCTATAGCTAAGTCGGTTCTTTTTTCTTTCCTTCTTTTTTCTGACACATTGGGACCATACTGCGGCTTGATGAAGCGGGGATTTATTCCAAAAGTAAGCTGCAAGGGACGGCACACGGCTGCGAGGCGGGGAAGACGGGTCGCGGCTTTCCTTGCGTAGGCTCAATGTTACCGAGTTTCCAATTTCGCTACGCGACGACATCAATCGCCGACCCGCTTTCTAGCCTGAGTTAGTCCTCTGTTCGTGCCTCGCGTCGGAATGCAGTCCCGGAGATTGCTTGTCCCGTTGTTATCTTGTATAAAGGACTGCGATGAACGAGCCGACGTGATGACGCTTATCGAGACGCATGTGAAAGTCCGGTCTAACGTGGTCTCACCGGAATGCTTGAGCATGCGCATCGTGGTACAGTACAGTAGTTTGCGGAAACGGCTTTACTGCACAAAATGTCTCCTATGGTCAGTATCGATTGTGTAGGTCGGCCGGGAAATGTGACCGCATTCTCCGATTGGCTTCAGAAGATCAATAGAGCAGTGCAAAGGTGAGGCCGATTCTGCAACGTGCTGTACAGTAGGTTGCAGTATAGGCTCTACTCTGCAAACACTTTCCTATTATCAGTACAGTAGTGCTGAAAATCGGCCTCCTCAACAATGCATTGTTTTCGTTGCGCAGTCAGCGCGTAAACGGCTGCATTCCTGCGTCACACTTTTGATATTCATCTCAGTTCCAGGAAGCCACTTCATGGCATTACTGTACTGTAACGGGTGACTGCATGCTCAACCTCCTCCACTCGGCAGTCGCGTCTGTTCATCCTCGTGCCCCGCAGTCGATTCATCCAGCCCTGACATGTCTTGCGTCTCGGCCTCCGGCTCGTCCGGATTGGGATTGCGAGTCTATGAGGTACAGTAGCGCACTGACAAGTACGCGGATGCCAGTGTTGTCTGAGCGTACTATGGTTCGCATCAATGGTGTAGAAGCCCGTAACGATTTTCGGAACTACGTTGCAGCCTGCAAGGAGTAGGCGACGGGAAGCACCGTAAGTATCGCGACGACAACTCTAGCGTCTCGCTGATCTGCGGTACAAGAGCTGTAAGTTTCAGCTTCATGCACTAGTGCGCAAAGAAGCCAGTGACGGCGTTGTCTATCAGGAAAGCCTTTGCTCTGTGGTCCGGTGTGAAATCCGATGTCAAATTATCGCTGGGGCTCTCTAGAGATCTAGCTTATCGGGTATGTAATAACCCAGCAGCGGCATAAGCCACATGTTGAGCGGTTAGTTTTCTTACGGTCCACCGAGGATCTTGCCTGCGTGGTACAGGAACAGTGGCTGATATACGGGGGATTTCGATTGCACGACGACTAACTATCATCAGGTAGACATCAATGTGACCTGCTGATTCTCGGCAGCTTCCCATATGCAGTCTCGACCTCCACAAGGATCAAGCCGACTTCTATTGTTTGTTTCACCCCAGGGATCAATCCATTCGCCCCGTTCAGTTCTCGTGGCGATGCAGACGACGCTTTCCGGTATTGTGTACTCGTTCCAGTCCAACTTGTCCTCGTTCAGTACGTCAGCTCCTTCGCGTCGTATAACTGGTACCGAATCGTTCATGATGAGCCAATCTGCCATGTTGTAAGTTGTGCGAGCCTGGGGCGCCAAAACAATCCTGGCTCTACCTTGTCGCATGTTCCAAACGTCACGCGCAACAAGCTCGCACTCACTGGCACCCGGGCAGTCTGATTCGAGATACCCTTCGCTGCTGATGAGACGACCCCAAAATCCAAGTGCTCCGACAGTACTACCTCCCGCCCAGCCCGCGGTGACGGTCGACCGGAATCGTAGATGCTCGCGCGTGAATAGCGAAGCATCGAAAGCTGACATGCCGCCCCAGCCGCTGTAAACGGGAAATGCATATCCCTCCAGCCAGCGTTGGTGCACCGTTCCGTCTTCTGTCGAGTAAGCGTCGATGACCCAAGATTCGTTCTCCGACTTCATGCTGAATCCCCCGGGCCTTGCGAAGTCATAAACTCCGTTTCCACTTATGCCTCGGCCTACCCATGTGTCGTAGAGCAAGGAAACTCTAGTGTGTGGCGGATTGTCCGGGATGTATCTGGGATCATCATCGTTGAGGTAGCCCTGCTCGCCCGGGCGAATTCTGCGGTCCCAGGATATCCAATCCGTTCCAAAAGCCATGTCCGCGTGCTGGAATCGTTGCTGGTGGACCAGTTCCAAGATATCGGAGGAGCAAGTCAAGACGTCGTTCATCACCAGTAAAGTGTCGCCACCCTTCTCGCTCGAGGCATAAGGAACGAGCGGTGCCAAAGCGAGGTTACGTATCTCTGAAAGCATGACGATGCGATCATGTCTTCCAAAGTCGGAAAGCATGTTTGAGGAGTGGATCCAGACGCCGTCCACCCCGATAGCTTGCAATGCGGCCCCGACGTCGGATAGTAAGGCGCGTGTCTTGTCCTCCGAGCCATTCTCATAGATGCTCACGTACACCTTATTGCTCTGTAAAAGATAGGCGATGGCTTCCAGTAGGGCTATGGCTTGCGCGGGGATGATCTTTTCCGAGTCGTGTAGGTTTATGGCGAAGCTGACGATGGATTGTCGTCGAATGCTCCACCAACGAGACTGGCGCGGCATAAACGCTGTGTTTCCATACCGTGCTGGATCTAGTCTGCAACTCGGATAGCCAATTTCTCCATCTCCATCAGGGAACATAGTGCGTTGAAAGCGCGATTGTAACGACTCGATAAACCAGAGCACATGGCCTTTCTCTGCCAATGAGTCGGAAGATCTTGTGAACGCGGGCCCAAGAGCCAGTCCCTCGATTTCGAACGGGTAATCTTCACGACTTTTCCCAACATCAGGATAGTCAATGAGTAGCACATGCTTGAAAATTATAGTGCGGTTGACACCAAAGAAAGATAGGATAATGACAGCAGCTAACAGGTAGACCCGACGGAGCCGTCGCGTCCACAGTGCCATTGGAGCTGACATTGAGTGTGATGCAGAAGACACGAGGTAAGATGCGATCTATCACAGCGTCTAGAATGATGTTCTCAATGTGAAGTCAGATCACGTGGTTTCGATCTGCCATCAGCTCGAAGTCATTGGAGGACTTGATGCCGCAGAAGGTTTGCAGGATTGGCCTCACCCTTGCACGTTTGTGTCATTATTTGATTGCAGCGGGCCCATTAGGAAATCAAGGTTGCATCTTTCGGCCGACCAGCACAAGCGATACTGTCCGTCGCAGATAGCGGAACCGATATTTCAACCTATTGTGTCTTAGCCTTCATGGAATAGATTGCTATACTGGCTTCGCTGCACAAAGCCTCTCCCACGATCAACATCGCTTGTGTTGGTCGGCCGGGAAATGTAACCGTAATTTCCGACTGGTCTCAGAAGACATGTACAACGGTATAAAGACAAAGCCAATTCTGCAACGTACCGTATCAGGCATACATAACGTATATCCTTGTGACAAGGAACACCCGGTGTGGCAGAACACACCTAAGTAGCTTCGAGTACGATTACGAATCTCACATACCTGAGGCGTAGTTCATGTCCTGCTCTGCGTAAGTTTGTCGTGTCCCGCGACAGCGTGAGTTCCTTGTCACATGGATGCACGTTAGGCATTTTGTTCATTCCGAATCTTTCACCATGACAAGTGCAATAGTGGTCTAAGCGTCAAGTCGAACGTCACATGACTCGTTTCTCATGCGTCTAGCCACGCCAAAACTTGACTTCAAGGGTTCAGATCAATCGGCAGAAGGCGGGCTAGCGCGGACATTGTCCGATCTCAGGATCTACTATGGTCTGCGCCGACAACGAGCCTTAAGACTTTTGGCACTGTAGTGTGTCGCGTCAAAAGATCCTGAGCTATGTTACCAATGAAAATTTAGTCTTGGACGAATTGGACTGTGGAAACACATTACAAAAACAGCTTTCCCGACGTCATACCTCCCTCTTCGCCAGTTCTTAGGTGGAGTAGGGTTTCGTTCGAGCTCCGGCTTAGACTCTAGATTGGTAGGCTTTCAATACCGATTGTCGGTTTTTCCAAACGCAGGCCCTTGCCTTTGCGCTTGTCCGTTTGCCGCTCGAACTGCGCACTAGTGGGGTACATTCCTGCGTCCAGCTTTGTTTCAACGTGTTGGTATGAAGGAAGACAGCAGACAACTCCGGAATGAAGAAGGCGGGTTAAAGTTCATTTCCCGTGGCCTCGGCCGACCGCCAGGAACGCTTGTAATGGAGAGCCGGAAAATGCAGCTATGATGCCCTATCAGCGCTGCTGCAATTTCACAACAGCGCAAGGGTGAAGCCGGTTCTGCAAAGTACTGTATGATGGAGCGTATTCCAATCTCGCTAAACGATGGCATCAATTATCGATGCTTTCCCTATCCCCACCCCCCTGTTTATGCTTCACATCGAATCGTGGTCTCGAAGATTGATTGTGCCGTGAACATCCTGTATGCCCGACTACGGTAAACTAATCGACGCGATCGCGAGCAGATGACATGTGAAAGTCTGGCTCAATCTGGTTTCCCTAGAATAATTGCACGGGCGCGGGCTCGCGTCGTGTCATAACGCTTGGCGGATTCTGCACAGGTGCTACTGAGCACTCTGTGTCACTACAATAATATGCGAGGCAGGCAGGTGCCCCGAATGTTGAGACTTTATCTTGTCACCCCATGCCTGGATTCCAATCACTACACTCGAATGTAACTTGACACATATCTGTCTCAGAACACCCAATTATCAAATGACTGTATGCGACTTTTGGCAAAGCTCTCACAATTTACGCCCTCACTGAACTTTTGCTACGTATCAGATCACAATGGATGCAATGCAGGAACACCGTCCGATCGCCGCAAGAGGCACCAAGTTGGTCTCACAAACACTACCTCGAAACCCTACTGCGGTCCCGCTGACAGATGGTAGGGACGCCAGCCGCGTGCTTCCATTGATTACGACCGTGGTGGCACTGATATCCCACACTCTCATTGCTGCGATGTGCACCTACCTCCCACAAGATCTCGTGGGAATTCAATATGGATTGATCGGCTACGCCATCTCAGGTTACGCAGTCATCGTTGTATATGGAATACTCACTGTAAGTATCTCTGCATCTCCATCGACAGGAGTACTTGCACCTGACCCACAACATCAGCAGGACCGGAGGTTCACACCACTATTTCCACACTTCCTGCTCTTGATTTATCTTTTGTGGGTCTGCGTGGAACTCGTCGTGCTCGAGCTTGTTTTCAGCATAACACACGACCTGGGCACATGCCCGTCAACGATCAGTGCCACCTTCGCGGATCCGACGCAGCTATCGCGCATAGTGAATGTCAGTTCAGAAAGTCAGCGGGAAGTTATGGAAGCTGGATCCTGGTGTCGGTACGCACTGAGGATGATTCAAATTGTGAGCGTGTGCGTACTTGTCTGTACGTGTGCTGTGATAGGGGTACTCGCCGTAGCCCTACGAGATTACGTCTGGCAGACGCGCAGCAGCTCTATGCAGAGTCGGCTTATCCAATTCGAGCGTTACTACAAGGCTCCGGACGGGGGAAAACAGACTGTGAGAGAAGAATTGGTTTCTCTA
>Ga0265798_10005662_pt1 | contig 16660 bp, 17 predicted proteins | sample P3T30metagenome_FD_192430 | JGI IMG/M metagenome (GOLD analysis project Ga0265798, IMG submission 192430) | Plant litter microbial communities from East Loma Ridge, Irvine, California - P3 T30 | ecosystem: Environmental > Terrestrial > Plant litter > Unclassified | place: USA: California... | reverse complement strand
GAATTGATCCTCTCTAAAAACCCAATTAACAAGAATACTTATAATTTTTCGTTAGAAAACGAATGGATATTAACGAATTTATAGTGCAGGTTGCACTTCCTGAACATCGTGTATTTGCAGAAGAAATTGTAACCGAGATGGCCGAATCTGCGAAGGCTCGGGGTACTGGTATTGCAAAACGTTCTCCAGATTATGTTGCTGGTAAAATGATCGAAGGCAAGGCGGTTATCGCTTTCCATAAAGATGGTACATGGGCTGGTTTTTGCTATATCGAAACCTGGAGTCATGGCCAGTTCGTAGCCAACTCCGGATTAATTGTTTCGCCAAAATTCAGGAAAGCGGGCTTGGCACACGCCATTAAGGAAAGTGTTTTTGAGCTTTCCAGAAGTCTGTATCCTAAAGCTAAAATTTTCGGTTTAACCACTGGTTTAGCCGTAATGAAAATTAATTCTGATTTAGGTTACGAACCTGTTACCTATTCTGAATTAACCCAGGATGAAGAATTTTGGAAAGGCTGCCAAAGCTGCGTCAACTTCGAAATTTTGAAAATGAAGGAACGTAAAAACTGCATGTGCACGGCCATGCTTTATGATCCTGCAACGCAAAAGCACGATGCTGCGAAGAAATTTGCCGAAGAATTGCAAAGGAAACCGAAATTATATGAACGCTTTATGCGTATTAAGCAACAATTAGTTGTTAAACCTAAGCCTAAGAGTGGCTTAAAATCCATTTTATTTTTATTTACCCTATTATTTAAATAATGAAGAAGAAAGTTGTTTTAGCCTTTAGCGGAGGTCTTGATACCTCATTTTGTTGTATTTACCTGGCACAGGATCGTGGATTGGAAGTTCATTCTGTAATCGTAAATACAGGTGGTTTTTCTGACGAAGAATTGCAGGAGATCGAGAAAAGAGCTTATGCTTTAGGTGTTGCCTCTCACGCTGTGGTAGATGAAACTGAAAGTTATTATAATGAGTGTATCAAATATTTGATTTTTGGTAACGTATTAAAAAACGCAACTTATCCACTCTCGGTTAGTGCAGAAAGGGTAAGTCAGGCAACTGCTATTGCCAATTATGTTAAAAAAGTAGGTGCTGATTATGTTGCTCACGGAAGTACCGGTGCAGGAAATGACCAGGTGCGTTTTGATATGATTTTTAATATCCTCATTCCCGGAGTAGAAATTATCACCCCAATCAGAGATTTAAAATTATCCCGCGAAGCGGAAATAGAATATTTAGCCGAACATGGTGTAGAATATAGTGCTGAAAAAGCGAGATATTCCATCAATAAAGGTTTATGGGGAACGTCTGTAGGCGGTAAAGAAACCTTAACCTCTAACGAAACGTTGCCAGAAAGTGCGTGGCCAACTCAGGTTTCGGAAACTGAATCCCGTAAAATCGAATTAACTTTCGAAAAAGGTGAATTGGTGGCTATTGATGGCGAAACTTTGGAACCGGTAAGAGCGATTCAAAAATTGCAGGCTATTGCTCAACCTTTTGGAATTGGTCGCGATATTCATGTTGGCGATACTATTATTGGTATTAAAGGTCGTGTGGGTTTCGAAGCTGCGGCACCGGTTTTAATTATTAAAGCACACCACACTTTAGAAAAACATACGTTAACCAAATGGCAGTTAAGCTGGAAAGAGCAATTATCATCTTTCTACGGTAACTGGCTGCACGAAGGCCAATTCCACGATCCGATTATGCGGAATATTGAAGCTTTTCTTTCAGATACGCAAAAAATGGTGAGCGGTAAAGTATTTATCGAATTGTTGCCTTATCGTTTCCAGATCATTGGTATTGAATCTAACCACGATTTAATGAGCAATAAATTTGGTAGTTATGGTGAAATGAACAATGCCTGGAGCGGGGAAGACGTTAAAGGTTTCTCGAAGATTTTCGGTAACCAGGTGATGATCTGGCATAAAGTAAATAACGAGGCCTAGCCTCGGAGGTTTGAGGTATAAGGTTAAAGGCGTAAGGTTTAAGCGCCCAAACCCTAAGCCTTAAACCCCAAACCTTAAACCTTTTTAAATATGAAAATTAAAGCAGGAATAATCGGTGGTGCAGGATATACAGGAGGCGAAATGCTTCGTATTCTGATGAACCATCCAAATGTGGAAATTGCTTTTGTAAATAGCAGCAGTAATGCTGGAAATTTAATCTCTGATGTACATACAGATTTAATTGGTGATACTGATTTAAGATTTACAAGCGATATCCCTCAAGATATCGATGTGCTTTTTTTATGTGTTGGACACGGTGATGCAAAGAAGTTTTTAACGGCAAATCCAATTAGTGATAACATTAAAATCATCGATTTATCTCAGGATTTCAGATTAGCTGCAAATGCTGGTTTTTCGACTTCAGGCTCCGGACTTCAGACTAAAGACTTTATTTACGGCTTGCCGGAATTAAACCGTGATCAGATAAAGTCTGCTAAAAATATTGCGAACCCAGGTTGCTTTGCCACCTGTATTCAGCTTGGCTTATTGCCTTTGGCTGCTAAAGGACTGATTACTGAAGAAGTCCATATCAATGCCACTACGGGTTCAACTGGTGCTGGTCAGGGATTATCAGCAACTTCTCACTTTAGCTGGCGCAATAATAATCTTTCTATTTACAAGGCTTTCGACCATCAGCATCTAAATGAAATCGGTGAAAGTTTGTTGCAATTACAACCATCGCTTTCAAAAGCGTTGAATTTTATTCCGCAACGCGGCGCTTTCCCCCGTGGAATTTTAGCATCGATGTACTTAGAAAGCGATTTGACTTTAGAAGAAGCGCAAACGATTTATGAAGAATACTATAGTGTCCATCCATTTACGCACGTGAGTCGGAAAAATATCGATTTAAAGCAGGTTGTGAATACTAATAAAGCATTGGTTCATATCGAAAAACATGGGAATAAGTTATTTATTATCAGCATTATCGATAATTTACTTAAAGGTGCCAGCGGACAAGCGGTTCAAAATATGAATTTGATGTTTGGCCTGGAAGAAACAGTGGGGTTGAAGTTGAAAGCATCGGGGTTTTAGGCTGGTGGCAGGAAGGTAGAAGGTAAAAAGGTCTGGATGCAGACCTGCAAATTTGAAAGTATGAGAGATTATCAAAAATTAGATGTTTGGAAAAAGGCTCACTTATTCACGTTACAAGTTTATAAGGAAATTTTACCTATCATGCCTTCAGAGGAAAAATTTGCATTAACACAACAGATTCGGCGGGCCACCTATTCAATTCCGCTAAATATAGTAGAAGGAAGTGGAAAGCATACAGATAAAGACTTTGTAAGTTATCTTGATAATGCCCTTGGATCTGCAAAAGAAGTAGAATATGCTTTCATACTTATTCGTGATTTAGCTTATATCAGTTTAGCGATATACGAACTTGTCAATAAAAGCATCAGTGAGATTAAGGCGATGTTAATCGCGTTTATAAAATTTTTAAGGGGCGGTGCAAAAGGCTAGGCAATTAAACCTTCAACCTTTACACCCTCCACCATTAACCTCAAAAACAATGAACTTATTCGACGTTTACCCACTTAACGATATAGAAATTACTAAAGCAGCCGGCAGCAATGTTTGGGATGCCAATGATCAAAAATATTTAGACTTATATGGTGGTCACGCGGTGATTTCCATCGGACATACCAATCCTCATTATGTAAGTCGTTTGACAGATCAGTTAAACAAAGTTGGCTTCTACTCTAACTCTGTCAAAATTCCTTTGCAAAAGCAATTGGCCGAGAAATTAGGTCAGGTTTCGGGGAAGACAGACTATCAGCTATTTTTAGTTAACTCTGGAGCCGAAGCCAATGAAAATGCTTTAAAACTTGCTTCGTTTTACAATGGGAGAAAGAAAGTAATCGCTTTTACGGGCGCTTTCCACGGACGTACCTCATTAGCCGTTGCAGTAACGGATAACCCAAAAATTGTCGCTCCGGTTAATCAGACCGAAAATGTAATCTTCCTGCCGTTCAATAATGAGGTAGCATTAGAAGAAACTTTTAAAGCACAGGGCAATGAAATTTCTGCCGTTATTATAGAAGGTATTCAGGGTGTTGGCGGAATTAAGGAGGCTTCGAAAAGTTTCCTGCAAAAAATCCGTTCACTTTGCGATGAATACAATTCCGTTTATATCGCAGATTCAGTGCAGTGTGGTTATGGCAGAACAGGTTTGTTTTACTCGCACGATTATGCCGGCGTTGAAGCCGATGTTTATACCATGGCAAAGGGGATGGGTAATGGATTTCCTATCGCGGGAATTTCCATCGCTCCAAAGTTCAAACCGTGGCATGGTGAATTGGGTACTACTTTTGGAGGCAATCATCTTGCATGCGCTGCTGCGCTTGCCGTTTTGGAGGTGATTGAACAAGAAGACCTATTGAAAAATGCAGCAGAAATCGGCAACTACCTGATCGCTGAATTGAAAAAATTTGAGCAGGTGGTAGAAGTTCGCGGTCGCGGGTTGATGATTGGCATTGAGCTACCTGCAGAACTTGCGCATGTTAAAAGGGAATTACTGTTTACACACCATATTTTTACGGGCGAGGCAAAACCAAATGTAATTCGTTTGCTGCCTGCTTTGAATTTAACTAAAGCACACGCTGATGAGTTTTTGGATGCTTTTGCAAAGGAGGTAAAAGGTGTAGGGCTTAAGGCGTAAGGTAATGAGAGACTACAAAAAACTCGATGTTTGGAAAAAGGCGCATGAACTGAATATGTTTATCAAAAAAGACATCGCTACAAAATTTCCAAAGGAAGAAAGATTTGAACTAACGTCTCAGTTAACAAGAGCTTCTTTATCAATCCGTTTAAATATTGTGGAAGGTTGTGGTCGATTTACTGATAAAGATTTCGCCCATTTTCTGGATACAGCGTTAGGTTCGACAAATGAAATAGATTATTGTTGCTTTTGTGCTTCAGAATTGAGGTACATTAGTGAAGAAGATTATAAAAAAGTAAACCAGTCAATTAATGAGGTTAGAGCAATGCTAATCTCCTTCTTGAAATTTTTAAGAGCAGGTGCAGGGAAACCTTAAACCCTACACCTCAAACCTTATACCGTAGTTAAAATGAAACTTTTCACTTCCGTACACGATGTTCCGAGCATCAAACAATTTGTAAAAGATGCGCTTGAATTAAAGGCGAACCCTTATGCGCATCAAGATTTGGGTAAAAATAAAACGATGGGTTTGGTTTTTATGAATCCGAGTTTACGTACCCGGTTAAGCACCCAGAAAGCAGCTTTAAGCCTGGGTATGAATGTGATGGTGATGAATCTTGATAAGGAAGGCTGGGCTTTAGAAACGCAAGACGGTGTAATCATGAATGGCACTACGGTGGAGCATATTCGTGAAGCTGCTGCAGTAATGGGGCAATATTGCGATATCCTGGGGCTGCGGTCTTTTCCAAAATTAATCAACCGCGAAGAAGATTATAGCGAAGACTTTTTTAACAAATTTGTAAAATATTGTGCGGTTCCTGTAGTAAGTTTAGAAAGTGCTACGCGTCATCCGCTGCAGAGTTTTGCAGATATTATTACCATTCACGAAACATGGATGAAAAAACCTGATGGCGCAAAACCAAAAGTTGTGCTGGCCTGGGCGCCTCACGTAAAAGCTTTGCCGCAGGCGGTCCCGAATTCTTTTGCCGAATGGATGTGTAAAGCACAGGCTGAAGGAATGATCGATTTTACCATCGCTCAGCCTGAAGGATATGAACTCTCAGAAGATTTTACACCAGGTGCTGATATTCAGTATAACATTGAAGAAGCTTTAGCTGGCGCCGATTATGTATATGTGAAAAACTGGAGCAGTTACAAAGAATACGGAAAGGTTTTATCTTATCCGGATGGATGGATGATGGACAACGAAAAACTCAGATTCACCAACGATGCCAAAGTAATGCACTGCTTGCCTGTTCGTCGTGATTTGGAATTATCTGCTGAAATCCTCGATGGTCCGAACTCTTTGGTAATTCATGAAGCAGGTAATCGTTTATGGGCCGCCCAGGCGGTAATCAAAGCGATGCTGGAGGAATTGAAATAATCCTGTTACGGGTTAAAGGTCTAAACGCCTAAACTGGTAACCCATAACTGATAACTCAGTTATGAAACTGCTCACGATCATAAAAATTATAATTATTTTTATATATGACCAAACCAATTAAAAATACTTTAACAGATTTCGAGCAAGTGATCACGATGATCACCGAAGCGAGGAATAGGGTTTATAGTAAGGCAAATGCCGAATTGGTGACGTTATATTTTAATATCGGAAAAATAGTTTCAGAGAAAGTTTTAGTTGGAAAGTGGGGCGATGGAACTGAATGATCTGGCAGATTATATTGCAGAAAAGCAGCCTGTATTGAAGGGTTTCAATCGTCGCGGGCTTTATAGAATGAAACAATTTTATGAAGTTTATAGTGATCCCACAATTGTGTCACCACTGCTGACACAAATTAGTTGGACGAACCATTTATTAATTTTAGCTAAAACCAAACAAGCGAAGAGAAACTATTCTACCTCTGTCAAAGTATAAAAGAAAAATTTTTTTATAGACATGAAAATTAAAAATTGGTTACGGTTGTAAGTTACATTAAAGGTCTGAAAGCCTAAACGGGTAACTTGTAACCATAACCCATAACTCATATATGAAGCAACTTACAATCATAAAAATCGGTGGAAACGTAATCGATAATTCCGAAAATCTACATCAGTTTTTATTAGATTTTACGGCTTTGCCCGGCGATAAGATCCTGGTTCATGGTGGTGGTAAAATCGCTACCGAACTAGGAGAAAGTTTAGGTGTTGAAGCGAAAATGGTAGAGGGGCGGAGAATTACAGATATCGAAACTTTACGCATCGTAACCATGGTTTATGCCGGTTTGATCAATAAAAATATGGTGGCCCAATTGCAGGCGAAAGGGAGTAACGCCATCGGGTTGACTGGTGCTGACGGCAATATCATTAAAGCTAAAAAGCGGCCTGTTAAGGAAATCGACTACGGTTTCGTTGGTGATCTGGATGAAAATTCAGTTTCAGCCGGTACTTTAGATAGTCTGTTAAAAGCTGGTTTGGTGCCTGTACTATGTGCCATTACCCACGATGGCGATACACAATTGCTGAACACCAATGCAGATACCATTGCTTCTTCAGTCGCTGTAGCGATGTCAGCTTTGTACGAAACCCGTTTGGTCTATTGCTTTGAAAAAAAAGGGGTATTAAGGGATGTAACAGACGACACTTCTGTGGTCAAAGAAATCAGAGCTGATGAATTTGAAGATTTAAAAGCGGATGGAACGGTACAGGGCGGAATGATCCCAAAACTCCATAACGCCTTTGAAGCCATCAAGAAAGGGGTTTCTGCAGTTTATATTGGAAAAGCGAACGAATTAAATGAATTGGCTGGCGAAACCTTTGGAACCAAAATGCTAATGAGGTAGAGGGTGAAAAGGTCAAAGGCGAAAGGTTTGTCACATGATGCTTAAAATCAGCCATGAATACATAAAGAAACAAAACGTTAATCTGGTCTTTTCAATAAAAATGAAATTTTGTAATCAAATAATCGGTGTAATCAACCAAAGAAAATATTATAATCATGACAAAAAAAATAGCCATCATTGGTAGCGGAAACATCGGATTATCTTTAGCAAAAGGATTGGTAAAAGCTGATTTCGCACAGGCAGCCGACATTACGCTAACCCGTAGAAATATCGATCACCTTAAATCTTTTGCTGATGCTGGATTTGTAGTGAGCAATAATAATAAAGAAGCGGTTACCAATGCAAATGTGGTGATTTTAGCCGTTTTACCACAACAGTTAAATACCGTTTTAGACGAGATTCATTCCTTTATAGATCCAGCCAAACACCTGGTAATTTCTGTTATCTCTGGTGTAAGTTGCGCTGCGGTTCGGGAAAAATTAGGCGAAGACGTAGAGGTAATCCGGGTGATGCCAAATACGGCTATAGCTATCGGACAATCGATGACTTGTATCGCTAGCGATAATGCCTCTGCAGAAAACATTGCAGACGTGACTAAAATGTTTGAAACCGTTGGCTCTGTAGTAAAAATAAATGAGGACTTAATGACTTCGGCTACAGCGCTATGTGCCTGTGGCATCGCATTCTTCTTAAGGGCCATAAGGGCAGCATCACAAGGTGGCGTAGAGATAGGCTTTCATGCAGATGAAGCGCTTAAAATGGCTGTTCAAACAGCGAAGGGAGCGGCAGATTTACTTTTATTGCATGGCACACATCCAGAATCAGAAATAGATAAAGTAACTTCGCCAAAAGGTTGTACCATTGCCGGTTTAAATGAAATGGAACACAATGGTTTCAGTTCGTCTTTAATTAAAGGTATTAAACTTTCGGCTTTGAAAGCCGGGAATTTGTACACAAAAGAAGGTTAAAGGTATAAGGTAGAGGGTTATGCTCGATATCTTGATACTAAATACTAGATACTATGTTATTAGAAAATATAAAAAAAGAAAGTCTGGATTTATTGCGTCAGTTAATTCGCATCCAGTCTTTCAGTAAGGAAGAAGATAGAACGGCTAATTTAATCGCTCAGTTTTTGGAGGAAAGGGGAATAAAAACCCAACGTAAAATGAATAACATTTGGGCATATAACAAATATTTTGATGCCGGGAAGCCAACATTGTTATTGAATTCACATCACGATACCGTTAAGCCAAACTCTGGTTATACCCGTGATCCGTATGATGCTGCCATCGAAGACGATAAGCTTTTTGGTTTAGGCAGCAATGATGCCGGCGGTTGCCTGGTTTCATTGATCGGTACATTTTTATATTATTACGAACAAGAGAATTTAAAGTATAATATCTGTTTGGCTGCAACCGCAGAAGAAGAAATTTCTGGCAACAATGGTTTAGAATTGGTACTGCCGGATCTTGGTGAACTGGAATTCGGAATTGTGGGCGAGCCTACTGAAATGAACCTGGCCATTGCAGAAAGAGGATTATTGGTAATCGATTGCGTTTCGCACGGTAAGGCTGGCCATGCGGCAAGAGAAGAAGGAGAAAATGCCATTTACAAAGCCCTGAAAGATATCGAATGGTTTAGGAATTATCAGTTTCCTAAGGTTTCAGAGGTATTTGGTCCGCTGAAAATGACGGTTACGATTATCAATGCAGGTTCGCAACATAACGTTGTGCCCGCAAATTGTACCTTCACCGTTGATGTGCGTGTAACGGATGCCTACACTAACGAAGAAGTACTGGAAATTATCCGGGCAAATGTAGATTGTGATGTTACGCCACGTTCCATTCGTTTGAAACCTTCATCGATCGATAAAAATCATCCTGTTGTTCAGGCGGGTGTTGCATTGGGTAAGACTACTTACGGCTCCCCAACAACCTCAGATCAGGCGCTATTAGATATTCCCTCAGTAAAATGTGGACCTGGTTTTTCCGGCCGTTCACACATGGCTGATGAATTTTTATATGTGAGAGAAGTAGCAGAAGGTATTGAAGGATATGTGAATATGCTAAAACCGGTGATACAAGGTTGAGAATTTTAAAGATCATGGTATAAGGTTGGGCACCTAACTTAAATGTCCAGGGGTTGAAACCTGTGTGTTCTCTGTTAAACCTAGTGAACGCTGTAGTGAAATTTTAGAATAGCTTTGTATGCTTTGCAGAAAACTCAGTACGCTTAGCGGTTAAATAAATTTAAAATGAAAATCTGGCAAAAAAATATAGATGTAAATAAATTCGTAGAAACTTTTACCGTTGGGAAAGACCGCGAACTGGATTTGCAAATGGCAAAATTTGATGTGTTGGGCTCTCTGGCACATACACAAATGCTCGAAACCATCAATTTACTGACGGCAGATGAATTAAAAACCATTCAAATTGAGCTCAAAAATATCTATGCCGAAATCGAGGCTGGTAATTTTACGATCGAAGATTCCGTTGAGGACGTACATTCCCAGGTGGAGTGGTTATTAACCCAGCGCATTGGCGAAGCAGGTAAGAAAATTCACAGCGGGCGATCGCGTAATGATCAGGTTTTAGTTGATTTGAAGTTGTTTTTCCGTGCCTGTATCGAAGATATGGTGCAGCAAACCTCAACATTATTTAACCAGCTGATCGAATTAAGCAATACGCACAAAGATAAATTGATGCCAGGTTACACGCATTTGCAGATTGCCATGCCGTCATCCTTTGGTTTATGGTTTGGCGCTTATGCCGAAAGCCTTGCTGATGATTTGGAATTAATGCTTGCCGCCTGGAAAATTACCAACAAAAATCCACTGGGTTCAGCAGCTGGTTATGGTTCTTCTTTTCCATTAAACAGAACATTAACAACTGAATTGCTAGGTTTTGAAAGCCTGAACTATAACGTAGTTTATGCACAAATGGGCCGCGGAAAAACTGAGCGGATTTTAGCGCAGGCCATGAGTGCCGTGGCAGCAACATTAGCTAAAATGGCGATGGATGTGTGTTTATTCATCAATCAGAATTTCAGTTTTATCAGCTTCCCGGCAGAGTTAACAACTGGCTCCAGCATCATGCCACATAAGAAAAATCCCGATGTTTTTGAATTGATCAGGTCTCGTTGTAATAAAATTCAGGCTTTACCGAATGAAATTGCCATGATGATTACCAATCTTCCTTCAGGCTACCACAGAGATTTGCAATTGTTGAAAGAGAACCTTTTTCCAGCAATTACTTCGTTAAATGAATGTTTGGAAATCGCCACTTTTATGTTTCAAAATATCACCATAAAGGATGATATTTTGAAGGATAAAAAATATGATTACTTGTTTAGTGTTGAGGTTGTTAACGATTTGGCGCTGCAAGGTGTTCCTTTCAGAGAGGCCTATAAAATAGTTGGCGAACAGATAGAAAATGGTACTTTTGCACCATCGGGACAGATACATCATACACACGAAGGAAGCATCGGCAACCTTTGCAATGAACAGATTACAGTTGCAATGCAGGGGGTTTTATCTCAGTTCGGTTTTGAAAAAGTAAATAAGGCAATAGAAAGTTTAGTTCGTTAAGTCGTCATTGCAAGGTACGAAGCAATCCTAATGCTATGGGTTTATATTTCCAAAAGTAGTACGATTGCTTCATGCCTTGCGATCACTTGAATGAACGATAAAAAAGAATAAATATGAAAGTTTCAGTATTAGCCAGCGCATTAATTGGCTCAGAGATTATAAAAATTGGAAACGAAGTTAACGAGATGAAACGCAAAGGTGCATCTATCGCTAACTTAACCATTGGAGATTTCGATGCAAATATCTATCCGATTCCAACCGAATTGAAAGCCGGAATTGTAGACGCTTACAACGCTAATCAAACCAATTATCCACCTGCTGATGGCGTACTCTCATTGAGAGAAACCGTTTCTGAATTATTAAAAGATAGATTCGGACTGGAATATAACACGAATAGTATTTTGGTTTCAGGCGGTTCACGCCCGTTAATATATGCAACTTATTTAGCGTTGATTGACCCGGGAGATACCGTCGTGTTCCCTGCACCGTCGTGGAATAATAATCATTACTGTCACCTTACTTCTGCAAAAGCAATTGCAGTTGAAACAGATGCAGCGCATAATTTTATGCCAACAGCCACACAGTTGAAACCCTATCTCAAAGGTGCAACATTGTTAGCGCTGTGTTCGCCATTAAATCCAACGGGGACGATGTTCGATGCAGATTCACTAGCAGAAATCTGCGATGTGGTTTTGGAAGAAAATGCTTCCCGCGGAGCGGATGAAAAACCACTTTATTTAATGTACGATCAGATTTATTCATTGCTAACCTTTGGAAAAGAGCATGTAAATCCGGTTTCATTACGTCCTGCCATGCGTGAATTTACAATTTTTGTAGACGGTAGCTCGAAATGTTTAGCGGCAACAGGCGTACGGGTTGGATGGGGATTTGGACCGGAAGATATTTTGAATAGGATGAAAGCTTTGGTTGGCCATATGGGGGCATGGGCTCCTAAAGCCGAACAGGTAGCGATGTCGAATTATTTCAATGACAAAATTCAGGTAGACACGTTCTTAACGAGTTTCAAAGGTCAAATCCAGGATAGTTTAAATGCACTTTATCATGGCTTTAACGACTTGAAAAATGAAGGTTTTAATGTGGAAGCCGTTGAGCCGATGGGTGCCATTTACTTAACTATTAAAATTGATTATATCGGTAAAACTACGGAAGATGGTCAGTTGCTAAAAGATAGCGCTGATGTAAATTTCTACCTGATTAAAGAAGCCGGAGCCGCATTGGTGCCGTTTTCTGCTTTTGGAAATGAAGACAGTATGCCTTGGTTCAGGGCTTCAGTTGGGGCTTGCACCTTACAAGACATTAAAGATATGTTGCCACGGATTAAATTGGCTTTGAGTAAGTTGAAATAATATTATCAGTTAATAGGAAAACCTCTTCAGTTCATTTTGAAGAGGTTTTTTGTTTTAGCCTTAGAAGCATATTAGTTCGTTTCCTAACGTTATCGTCATGCTGAATTTATTTCAGCATCTTAAAAATAGACCCTGAAATAAATTCAGGGTGACGATTCTATTTTAGACTCCAGACTAAGGACTTAGACTCCCAACTCCCGACTCCAAACTAATCTTCCCGGCTTCCATCATCAGCCATTCTCACCATTCTGGGTTCAAATTTGGCCACTACATCAACCAGTTCCGTTTGTGCTGCCATCACTTTGTGAATATCCTTATAAGCCATTGGTGCTTCATCTAAGCCAGCACCAATTAAAGTTACATTATGATCTTTTAGGATCGCTTTCATGTCTGATTTCGTGATTGATTGAATTGCTTTTGTCCGGCTCATTTGTCTGCCTGCACCATGAGAAGCTGAGTTGATCGCAGCTGCTTCACCTTTTCCACGAACCAGAAAGCCCGGAGCTGTCATACTTCCTGGGATAATACCCATTACGCCTTTTCCTGCTGGCGTGGCGCCTTTCCGGTGGACTATCACTTCCTCGCCATTAAGTAATTCTTTCCAGGCAAAGTTGTGATGGTTTTCTACCTTAGCCAACACTTTTGCACCGATTGCCTTGGTTAAGCGTTTATGGATCACTTCATGACAAGCAGAAGCATAATCGCCAGCCAGATTCATCGCGATCCAGTATTCCTGACCTTCTGCGCTATTTAAATCCAAGTAAGCCAGGTTTACCGCTTCTCTAGGGAGTTTACAAATTTCTTTTGCCAGTTTGGTATAATGGGCGGCAATGGTAGCGCCAAAACCGCGAGAGCCCGAATGCGTCAGCAAAGCCACATAACGACCTTTTTCGATATTTAAAATCTCATCGCGCTCAGGGAAATCAATAATTCCCCATTCTACAAAATGGTTTCCGCCGCCCGAAGTTCCCAGTTGCGCCCAGGCTTTGCCATGTAAATTCTTTAAGAAAGGTGTACTGTTAAAAGCCTCATTTTCCAGCACTTCATGGTTCGCTTTTTCGCTTCCTTTAAAATTCTGCCCGGCACCAAACTTAGTAAATGCCAATAATTCGCGTTTGTACATGGCATCCTTCCCAAAATAATGTTTTTCCGGAATGTCAAAAATGCTCAGGGCCATACGGCAACCGATGTCTACGCCAACTCCGTAAGGAATAATCGCATTTCGGGTGGCCAGAACTCCGCCGATAGGCAAACCATAACCTTGATGGGCATCAGGCATTAATGCGCCACCTGCGGTTACCGGCAACTTCATGGCGATATCCATTTGGTTCCTTGCACCTTCTTCTATATAGTCAGTGCCGAAGATGGCATAGGCTTTGGCATCCTTTACCAACGAAATGGTTTCGTCTTTTGGCGTATTAGATGCTTCAATTATTGCTGTTGCCAAAGTGTTCAATACTTCGTCATCTAAAAAACTTTCCGGATAATCCTTCAATTTTTTAAATAAAGCCAATAATTCCTTTTCGTCAATAGCCGCGAAATTTACTTTCAAGATATCTAAGGCTAAGCCTAATATTTTTCCTTCTGTATAACCTATTTCGATTAGATCTTTTCCTGTTATGTTGGTCATTGTTTCTCCTTTTTACTCCCTGGCAGGCAACATTCACCAAGCCATTGATTTTGAATTTAATTCCATTAACTCCTTAGCAGAACAATATCTTTGATACTACGGTTCATTGATTTTTATACCGAAATTTAATACTTGCGCGTCAGAGGTCTGAACATCGTCTTATCATAAAAAATCCTCGCAGGTTTTCAAAAACCAGCGAGGATTGTATCTCAATTTATTTGATTAAAGACCCCAGACTAATGGCTCTTTTAGCTCTTAAATTCGCTTGTTTTATGGAATTCAATATCAGGATAATCCTGTTTCGTGAGGTTGATCATGTATTCGCTATCTGCCAAATAAACCGGATTCGCTTCTTTATCAAAGCCAATATGCTGTTGTTTCCGTTTTACAAATTCTTCCAGTTTTTTCCTGTCGGATGATGTTACCCAGCTAGATCGGGTATAGCTCAATGTTCTGAAACGACATTTAGCACCGTATTCGTGTTCCAAACGGAAGTTTATTACTTCGAACTGAAGTTCACCAACGGCACCAATTACTTTTCTGTTTCCGGGCTGCATTACAAATAACTGTGCAACGCCTTCATCCGTTAACTGCTCAATTCCTTTTTCCAATTGCTTGGTACGCATCGGGTCCATATTTTCCACCTCTTTAAAAATAGATGGCGAGAAGCTCGGAATTCCTTTGAACTGCAATTTTTCGCCCTCAGTAAGGGTATCGCCGATTTTGAAGTTTCCACTGTCATATAAACCTACAACATCGCCTGGCCAGGCTTCTTCCACAATACTTTTCTCATTGGCCATAAAATCCATCGGATTAGAGAATTTTAATTTCTTATCTTGACGGGTGTGGTAATAAAATTTGTTTCTTTCAAATTTACCAGAACAAATCCTCAGGAAGGCAATTCTATCGCGGTGTTTAGGATCTAAGTTGGCGTGAATTTTAAATACAAAGCCACTGAAATTTTTCTCTTCTACCAATACATCACGTTCTTCGGCTTCACGTTGACGCGGACTTGGAGCGATATCAATAAAAGTATCTAAAAGTTCCTTGATTCCGAAGTTATTGATCGCACTTCCAAAAAATACGGGTGCAACTAAACCTTCTGTATATAAATCTTTATCGATTTTACCGTAAATACCATCAACCAATTCAACATCGTCTTTAAGATTGTTGATTTCGTTTTCTTTAAGGTAATTTAATAATGATGGATCATTCAGGTCATTTGCCGCTACAACAGAATCGGTTACTTTAGTTTTATCAGAATTAAATAAATTTAAATGCTTGTTATAAATGCTGTAAACACCTTTAAATGTATGTCCCTGACCGATAGGCCATGAAAGCGGACACAAGCTAATGTTTAGTTTTTCTTCAATTTCATCTAATAAATCATAAGCATCTTTACCCTCTCTATCCATTTTATTGATGAAAATAATTACCGGTGTGTTCCGCATTCTGCAAACAGACATTAGCTTTTCCGTTTGCTCTTCTACGCCCTTCACACAATCTACCACTAAAATAACACTATCTACGGCAGATAAGGTTCTATAAGTATCTTCCGCAAAATCCTTGTGACCAGGCGTATCCAGAATGTTGATGCGTTTGCCACTATATTCAAAACCCATTACTGAGGTTGCTACGGAGATACCACGTTGTTTCTCAATCTCCATAAAATCGGAAGTATTGCTCTGATTTGCCTTGTTACGTTTTACCGCACCAGCCGTATTGATGGCACCGCCAAAGAGAAGGAATTTTTCCGTCAAAGTGGTCTTGCCCGCATCAGGGTGACTAATAATGGCAAATGTTTTACGTTTTTCTATTTCAGGGTGAAGCATAATAAATTTTGAGTAAAAAGGGCGATGAAACCTGGTTAAAGGAATTTAACGGCGATATTATTTGAATAATTTTGTTTCATCAGGCAGCAAAGATAAGAAAAACTGGTTAATTGTTTTATTATGGGCAAGTTATAATTGTGCGCCCAGTCTGGATAAAATATATTCCCTGCCATGGGTTGAAACCCATGGCTAAATTTCAATTAAAATTGATTATTACCCTTGGGTTTCAACCAAAGAGTACACTCTAAAACTGAAAATAATCCTGAAATTCTTTAAATCATGTCTATTTTTGTGCTAAAATTGTTAGCTTTAATCATCCCTTCAAAATTAAGCAACCGAAATCTTTTTAATAATGCCAGAATTAGAAGAAACATCTATGCCAGCAGAAATTGCGGCGAAATTTGTAAATTATACATCAAAGCACGTTTTCTTAACCGGAAAAGCAGGTACAGGTAAAACGACTTTTCTGCGAAAATTAATCCAGCTTACGCACAAAAAAGCAGTGATTTGCGCGCCAACGGGGATTGCTGCAATTAACGCATCAGGGGTTACCATCCATTCGCTTTTTCAGTTGCCTTTCGGTGCATTTTTTCCGGATGCTGCAGCAAATATTATCAATCAGAATATCACTTTTAACTTTAATACACCTCGAACAATTGTGAAGCATTTAAATATGCAAGGCAATAAAAGGCGTATGATTCAGGAACTGGAATTGCTGGTAATTGATGAGGTAAGTATGTTGCGTGCAGATATGCTTGATGCCATTGATTTTACTTTGCGATACATTCGCAGAAA
>Ga0265798_10005661_pt1 | contig 16661 bp, 14 predicted proteins | sample P3T30metagenome_FD_192430 | JGI IMG/M metagenome (GOLD analysis project Ga0265798, IMG submission 192430) | Plant litter microbial communities from East Loma Ridge, Irvine, California - P3 T30 | ecosystem: Environmental > Terrestrial > Plant litter > Unclassified | place: USA: California... | reverse complement strand
GATGACGTACACGTGGTTGGGGCGCACGCGCAGGCCGTCGCGGGCCTCCACCACGGGCAGCGGCGTGAAGTTCTGGATTACCTGCGTGAGCTGCTCGCTCTGCTCGGGCGTGGGCGCCCGGTGCAGCACCACCACAAAGGCCATACCGCTGCGGCTGGGCAGGCGCTCAAAAAACTTTTCGAAGGCTTCGAGCGCGCCCGCCGAGCCGCAGAGCGCCACCACCGTAAACTTGTCGGCGCTGGCGGGGCGGCCGTCGCGGCCGCGCACCACCTTGGCGCTGCGCAGGGACTTGGGCGTTACCGACTCAGACTCAATGGGCACGGCCACCTTATCCAGGCTGGACTCGCCATCGGGCGCAACGGGGGATTTCATATAAAACAGGACGCTAAGCAGCGGCGGCTACGGTTCAGCTACGCCCCCTAATGGCGTATTCAACTGCCCAGCTTCGCCGAAATATCTTTCTAAGATACTGCCGGCGCTGCTTTATCTATTTTTCGGGGCGCGCCGTACATTTCTGCTGCCGGCCGCCGCGGCCGGCGGCACCCGCGCTTTTCTTCTTCCTTTTCCTGTGCCTAGTCCTAGTCATCTTATCGTTATTGGTACTTCGGCCGGCGGCATGCCGGCACTTACCCGCCTCGTGGCTACGCTGCCGGCCACGCTGCCGGCGGCCGTGCTCGTGGTGCAGCACCTGGCCCCCGAATCGACGGGCGAGCCCCTGGTGGCCCGCCTGGCCGCCCACTCCGCCCTCCCCTGCCGGCTAGCCACCAACGGCCAGCACCTAGAAGCCGGTAACGTGTACCTGGCCCCGCCCGACCGCCACCTGCTGGTGAAAGACGACCACCTGCTCGTGACCAAAGGGCCGCGCGAAAACAACTACCGCCCCGCCGCCGACGCCCTCTTCCGCTCGGCCGCCGTGGAGTACGACTCCTACACCATCGGGGTGGTGCTCACCGGCATGCTGCACGATGGCACGGCGGGCCTCGACTTTATCAAGCGCTGCGGCGGCGTGGCGGTGGTGCAAGACCCCGCCGACGCCGAGTTTCCGAGCATGCCCGAGAGTGCCCTGCGCAGCGTAGATATCGACTACGTGGTGCCGCTGGACCAGATGGGCCGCCTGCTCACCGACTTAGTTAGCCCCGACCCTGCCCCTAAAGCTGCCGGTATGGCTACGCCTATTCCTCCCGAGTTAAAACTAGAAGCGGCCATTGCCGAGCGCGTCGTGGGCACTACCGAAGAAGTGACGAAGCTGGGGCACCAGGTGCCCCTCACCTGCCCCGACTGCGGCGGGTCGCTCTGGGAAATCAACACCGGTAACGTGCTGCGCTACCGCTGCCACACGGGCCACGCCTTCACGGCCGATGCCCTGGCCGACAGCACCCAGCACGCCCTGGAAGAAACCCTGTGGGTGGCCCTGCGCATGATGGAGGAGCGCAAAAACCTGCTCGCCAGCATGGCTAGCCACGGCGAAGGCCACTGGAGCGTGCAGCAGGCCGAGCGCGTGGAGGAAATAAAGCGCCACATCAACCGCCTGCGCGAGTTTTTGCTCAATGGCAACGACACCAACCCCAGCCGCACCGCCGAGCCCGAGGAAGGGCACGCGCCGTAGCCCTTTCCCAAAGCGGTAGCGCGGACTTTGTAGTCCGCGTTTCCACAAGCCTGAGCGGGGTTTTAGGTAGTGTTAGAAGAACGTCTTGCTGAGCTTGCCAAAGCATCTGGCTCGCCCCATTGAGTTAGTAGCCCACTGGCGCTAGCGAATGCTTCGACAAGCTCAGCAAGACGTTCTTCCGAAGGTATTTTTAATAAAATCCAACCCCGCTCCGGTACCCAGCCAGCGGTGCCGCAAAGCTCACGGCACTTCATCAAAATTCCTTTGGCAAAACACCCCTAGCCAGCCGGCTGTAAGCTGGGCTTTACGCGGCGGGCGCTTGCCGACCGGGGCTTTTGTCACAACCTTTGCACCCTGGATTTTGGCCGGTCCGCAAGCCCTGGTAAACGCGGGCAGGACTAGCTGCGTAACAGGGGCTCCGTTGTTTTTTGGGATGAAGCATATCGTATACATTAGCCGGGCCGTGCGCCCGCTCTCCGATGAGGACCTAACGCACCTGCTCACGCAGTCGCGCCGCGATAACGAGCAGCACGGCATCACGGGCATTCTGTTTTACAGCCACGGCAATATTGCCCAGCTCTTCGAGGGCGAGCCGGGCATTGCCGAGGCGCTATTTGAGCGCATCGCCCGCGATGGGCGCCACTCGCACGTGCAAAAGCTCATCGACCGGCCCATTGCCAGCCGCAGCTTCGCCAACTGGTCGATGGCCTTTCACCCGCTGGAGCCGGCGGGCTTCTCGGCGCTGGAAGGTTTCTTTTTGCCCCACCACGTGCCGCCGCTGCCTGAGTCGCTGAGCATCGCCGATTCTATGCTGGTAGACCTGGTGCGGCTGGCCGTTTTTGGGGCCGACCCGGCTTCGCCGCCGCAGGCCGCGCCACCCGTGCCCGCCAATGGCTAGCCACCCGCGCCAGCTTTAACCGAAAGCAGGGGCAGCCGTATCTTTCTCCTGATTCCTACTCTCTACGTGTTTGCGTGCCTGGTGCTGCGCAGCCTCTGCAATGCCCAATATTCCTTTTCCACAACTTTTACGCCAGTTGCCGGCCGGGGTAGCCACGTTGGAAGGCCCCGAGCTCCGCTACGGCTTCGTGAACGAGGCCATGCGAACTCTGGTGGGCGAAGACGTAGACGGCCAGCCCATTACGGAGCGGCCGGGCCACCTGCCCACGGCCCTGCTGGAGGTATTGCCGCAGGTATTTGCCACCGGCGAGCCCTACGTAGCCAAGGCCTGCCTGTGCACGCCGCAGCCCGCCGAGAAGGCCGATTGCCGCTACTTCGACCTCGCCCTGGAGCCCTACCGCGACGAGCAGGGCCAGCCGGCGGGCCTGCTGCTGCTAGCCATTGATGTGAGCGAGCAGGAGGCTACCCGCCAGCAGGCCCACGAGCTATCGCTGGTGACGCGCCGCCTCGATGCCCGCCTGCGGGTGCTCACCGAAACGGCCCCGCTCATCACCTACTCGCTCGATGCGCAGGGGCGCTGCACCTACGCCAGCCCGCAGTGGTACCGCTTTACGGGCCAGCCGCCCACGGCCGACCTCACGGCCATCTGGCCGCTGCTCATCCACCCCGACGACCGCCTGCGCGTGCTCTACGAGGCCGAAACCGCCCGCCGCAGCGGCACCGGCTGGAACTACGAGTACCGCCTACGCCGCTTCGACGGGCAGTACCGCTGGGTGCTGAGCCGCGCCCTGCCCGAGGTGCACCCGCCCGACCCGCCCGTGTACTGGCACGGCGCCCTCACCGAGGTGCACGACCAGCGCGAGCTAGCCGACGCCCTGCGCCGGGGCGAGGCCGAGGTGCGCTTTTTGGCCGACAGCATTCCGGAGCTAATCTGGACGGCTACGGCGGAGGGGTTTATTGATTATTACAACCGCTACACCACCGACTACTCGGGCCTGACCAAGGATGAGCTAGGCCCCACTGGCTGGGTGAGCCTGCTGCACCCCAGCGAGCAGGCCGAGGCCGCCCGCCGCTGGGTGCAAAGCGTGGCCAGCGGCGAGGTGTACGAGGGCGAGTACCGCATGCGCCGCCAGGATGGGGCCTACCGCTGGCACATCATCCGGGCGCGGCAGCTGGCCGATGGGCCGGTGCTGCGCTGGTTTGGAGCCTGCACCGACGTGCACGACCAAAACCTGCTGCGCCAGGTGCTGCAAACCCAGTACGACGAGCTAGCCCGCGCCCACCACGACCTCGATACCTTCGTGTACGCCGCCTCGCACGACCTGCGCCAGCCGGCCCTCAACCTGCGCGGGCTCTTCGACGAGCTGCGCCGCACCGCCACCTTCGCCGACCCCGACCAGGCCCAGCTGCTGGGCATGGTCGATGGCGCGCTCACGCAATTTGACACCACCCTGCACGACCTCGCCGTGACCGTGCAAACCCAGCGCGCCCAGCAAGACCCCGTGGAGGTGCTCGACCTGGGCCTGATACTGGAAGAAGTGCTGCTGGGCCTGCGCCCCCAGGCCCAGCAGCGCGAGGCCGTGCTCGACGTGGACGTGGCCGAAGCGCCCGGCCTCGTCTACGGCCGCGCCAACCTGCGCTCGGTGGTGCACAACCTGGTGAGCAACGCGCTAAAGTTCTCGCACCCCGACCGGCCGCCCCACATCACGCTGCGCAGCTACCTCACCGAGGCCGAGGAGCCCGTGCTCGAAGTGCGCGACAACGGCCTGGGCATGGAGCTAGCCGACCCTAACAACCCGGTTTTTCAGCTCTTTGTGCGCCAGCACGCCCACATTGAGGGCACGGGCGTGGGCCTGTACCTGGTGCAGCGCATTGTGCGCAGCCACGGCGGCCACGTGAAAGTAACCAGCACGCTGGGCGAGGGCACCACGTTCACTATTTACTGGACGCGGCCAGCCTAGCCCCCAGATTTATCGGATGAAACGGATTTTGGGGATGTGAACGGTTACCTCATATCCTTGGCGAACGAGCTAAAACGTTTTTCCATAGAAAAACAATTATTTCTAACCGCCTTCGAGTGGCACTTTTCTGGCTCGCTTTGCCTTTGCTTGTTTATGGCCCTGCATCACCTTATTTACCTGAGCCGCGCAACCGAGCCCTTCAGCGACCACGACCTGGAAACGCTGCTGGCGCAGGCACGGCGCAACAACTCGGCGCAGCACATCACGGGCATGCTGGTGCATGGCAACGGGCAATTTGCCCAGATTATCGAGGGCGAACAGCGGGTGCTGGAAGACCTATACAATCGCCTGCTGCTCGACCCGCGCCACTCGCAGGTGACCAAGTTTGCCGACAAGGCTATTGCGGCCCGCAGCTTTGGCGAGTGGTCGATGGCTTTCCAGGCTACTTCTACCGCGCAGCTGCAAGGCCAGCCGGGCTACGTTGCCCTCGACGCTCTCAACCTGGAGCCCGCCGGCCTGAGCGCCACCGATACGCAGCTACTCGGCATGATAGCCTCGTTTGTGCTGCCGGCGCCGGCCGTGCAGGCAGGCTAGCCCCGCCGCTAGCAGGATGGTACAGGGTGCACCGGGGCGCGGCGCGGCGTAGCATTGGGGCCTTTGCTCTCGCCCGGCCTGCCCATGCGCGCCGCTCCTTCCTGCTCAGCTTACTCGCGCCGGCCCGGCCGGCTACGGCGCAGCCCGCCCCGCAAAAGCAGGTGTACTACCTCTTGGGCCGCAACAACGCACACACCGTACTCTGGGATTTTTACTGCACTGGCGGGCGCAAAAGCGTTTTTTAGACTACCATTCAGGTGCCGTCGTGCTGGGAGCAGCGGGGCTTTGGCTCGTACAACCACGGCCGCGACTACAAGACTTACGGCAAAAATTTCCGCTTTGCCGATGAGCAGGGCAAGTACAAGCGCACCTTCACCAGGCCCGCCGACTGGCAGCAGCAGGCCGTGTTCCTCGCCTTCGAAGGGACCATGACCGACGCCGAAGTGCGCGTTTTACCGCTTCAAGTACGACATCAACCCGCTGCTGAAAGCCAGCCAGCCCAATTTACTGGAGGTGGCTGGTGGCCCGAAACCGGCCGCACCCTCAACGACTCCATTCACCTGCTGGATGCGAACCTAATCAACTAGCTGAATGTAAACGCGGTATAGATGCCGCATTACCCGCCCGATGCTAAGTTTCTGCACCTCTGCGACTCGCTGGGCCTGTACGTGCTCGACGAGCTGGCCGGCTGGCAAAAGGCGTACAGCACCAAGGCCGCCCGCCCACTGGTGCGCGAAATGGTGCGTAAAGACGTGAATCACCCCAGCCTCATTTTCTGGGACAATGGCAACGAAGGCGGCACCAACCAGGAGCTGGACGCCGAGTTTGGGTGCTACGATTTGTCGCAGCGGCCCGTCATTCACCCGCACCACCGGCCTGGCAACGCGGCCAGCGGCATCGACTGCAACTACTACGAAAACTACCACATTGCCAAGCAGATACTCGCCGACTCGCTCATCTACATGCCCACCAAATTTCTGCACTAGCAGGACGATGGCGGCGCGGCCCTGGCCGACTTCTGGGACTTGCACTGGCACGCCCCGCGCTCGGGCGGCGGCTTCCTGTGGGCCTTGGTTGATGAGGGCCTCGTGCGCACCGACCAGCGCAACATCATCGACGTGAACGGCGTGAACGCGCCCGACGGCGTGCTCGGCCCGCACCGCGAAAAGGAGGGCAGCTTTTTCGCTATTCGCGAGATTTTCTCGCCCGTCCGCATCGACTTGAAGGAGCTGCCGGCCAAGGTCAACGGCCGCGTGGCGGTTGACAACCGCTACCACTTCACCAACCTCACTGTGCGTCATCTACCTCGTACGAGTCGTTGAAAAACGCCCACTGGCCCACCGCTGGCTGGCGCCGGCGCTAGGTCAGCGGGCCACGCGCCCGCGCCAGCCAGCGGTGGGCCAGGCAGGTTTTCATAAGCGCACAAAGGATTGACTGGGATAAAAAGGCAGCAAGGTGGCGGCCCCGCTAGCCCGGCGCCGCCACAGCCGGTTTGCAAGCAGGTACATCGGGCACAACCTGCCTCATGGGCGGGAAGTAGCCTGCAAGTCAAGTACCTAGCCCGGCTAGCCCCAACCCTCCTGTACTCTCCGGCAGCCCGCAGCACCGGGCGCCCACCGGCCTACCGCACGCAAAAAAGGCCGTTTCCGAGGAGGAAACGGCCTTGGTAGCGCTTGGGTACACCGCCGGGCGAGGCGGCCGGGCTACTTCTTGGTCAGTGCCTGCAACTGGCTCCGGTTGCTAGTGGCCATGTCGGCCACCGACCACAGAAAATCTACCTTGAGCCGGCCCTTGAACTGCGGGCCATTCATGTCGATGTAGGTATCGGCCTGGTAGCCCGGGCCGTTGTTGTCGTTGGCGGCAGCGTAGTTGGCCTGGGCGTGGCAGGTCATGCAGTTGGTTTGGGTGCCCACGCTGTCGCTCACCAGCCCCACGGGCGTGCGCACCAGGCCCGCCGGGGCGATGGTCGCCCCCCCAAAGCGGTTGTTAAAGCCGGCTTCCAGGTAGGGGTTGAAGGCATACACGGGCATGCCCTTGCTATTGCCGCCCGTGAAGGGCTGCACGGGGTCTATCATCTGGTAGGCGATGCTCATGGCGTAGTGGCGGGGCGCGCCAGTGAGCTGGCTGGGCCGGGCCGCCACCACGGCGGGGCTGCTGGGCGCGGGCGCACGGTTGGGGTCGGGGGCCCACCACACCGTCTGCCAGGTCCAGCGCTGAATCTCACGCGATGTGATGTGCATGGCCACCAAAATGGCATAGTCGCCGGCCTGCGCGGCCTGGGCCGAGTGGCTCGGGTTGAGCAGGCCCGCTTCGTAGGCGGTCAGGGTATGGTACACAAAGTCGGTAAGGTTGTAGGTGCCCTCGGCTTTGGTGCGGGGACCGGCGGCCCCGGTCTGGTACACCTGGCCGGCGCCCTTGCCCTGGTTGGTAGGGTCTACGTACACCCAGCTGCTCCACTTCTCCTGGCCAAAGGCGCGCGGCATCTTCACCTGGCTGGGGGGCATCTGGCTCCACACCTTCATTTTGTAGAGCTTGCCGCCGCCCAGGGGGTTGCGGGGGCCTGGTATCACCTCATACACAGGCTTGATGGCGATGGCATCTTTGGGAAAATTGGGAATGGCCGTGCGCTTGGCCGCGAGCATAGCGTCCAGGGCGCCGGGCATAAACAGCCGGCGGGTGATAATCGTCTGGGCCGCCGTGGGGTTGTAGCTCACATCCTCAAATACGGGCTGATTGCCCGATGCGGTATCGCCAGGGCTAGCTTGCACCATACTGTGGGCCAGCTGCTGGCGGTGCTGCGGGTCGCGGCGGTGGAAGAACTGCACGGGCCGCTCCAGGTGGCGCGCAAACGGCCGCCTGGTGGTAGCCACGGCCTGCACATCCATCGTCAGCTTGCTAGCCGCCTGGGCTTTCATGAGGCTATCGACTTCTGCCTTCGAGTGCCAGGTTTCGAATACGCGCAGCTTATCCGGCCCGTAGGTTTCGCTGGTAGGCGCCGTGAGGGCCGCCCAGATGCCCCAGCCGTGCAGGTCGATGCTGCGTTCGGCCCGCTGCTGCACCCATTTATCAATAGTAGCCGAGTCTTCCGGAAATTTGAAGCCCGGAATACCGGGGTCGGGCAGGGGTACCGGCTGCACATGGGGCAGGCCCAGCCTAGCCGCGTTTTCGGTGTCTTTAGCCACGGTAGTCTCGTCGGTCTTGGTTTCCGTCGAAGACGAGTTACAGCCTTGTAGCAGCAAGCCAGCCGCCAGCCAGAGAGGATAGTGTTTTAACATAGTAAGGAGCAAGGATGAAAAGAGCGTCACTTCTGCGCACAAGCCCTGGCAACCCAGGCACCGCGCGACAAACGTAAGGAAGTAAACTGCTGCTTGACAAGCAAAAACTACCTGCCTATGTGATATTTACCTTATACAAGGTCTATTCAGGTAATTCTACGCAGCCAAACAAGTAAAAATACCTGGTCCCGGCTACTTCGCCTTCTACCTATCACCACTAGCCGCCCAAAATTGTCTTAAACCAAGATTGGTCCAGAGCCTACAACCTGCCAAAACCCGCAAAATGTACTCTTGCCCACCGCACACCCCGTACTAAAAAGTGCGTAACTGGCTCCCTGTAGCTGCCATCGGCAGGGCAGGCACTCCCACTCGGCCCCAGGCTAGCCCCGGCCAAACCGCTGGGGGAGGCTACTGCACAGGCACGAAAAAGGGCCGCTCATCGTGAGATGGGCGGCCCTTGCCACAGGTTGGGTTGGTACCTGTAAACCAATCGGGCTAGTCCAAAGACACACGGCTCTGATAATTCATGCGAAGCCCGAAACGGGCGCGCACTAGCGAACATCAGCGGCGAGATAGGATAACCAAGGAGATTTTACACCCCTACGCATACCCTTGGAAAAGCAAAAGGCCGTTTGCACGAGGCAAACGGCCTTTTTAGTAGCGGGGACTGGACTCGAACCAGTGACCTTTGGGTTATGAGCCCAACGAGCTACCAACTGCTCCACCCCGCATTGTTTGGTAATACAAAAGTACGACAACATCCTGAAAATGCAAGCGCAGAGGCATCAATAAGCAGTACCCAACCGCTTGCGCACTGATTGTCAGTCTTAAAAATTTGATAACACTGCTTGGCGAGCGAGGTCGGCCAACGGCCTACCGGGCTTTTATCGCCAGCTTTGTGGTTTATCTGCCCCTTGCACTATGTCGCCCAAACGCCCAGCCGCGCTGGCTTTCATCTTTGTCACCATCCTGATAGACGTTATCGGCATCGGGGTCATCATCCCGGTGCTGCCCGCGCTTATTGAGCAGCTCACGGGCGAGGGCGTGAGCCAGGCCTCGCGCTACGCGGGGTGGCTATCGTTTGCCTACGCGGCGGCGCAGTTCTTTTTTGCGCCGGTGATGGGCGGGCTCTCCGACCGCTACGGGCGGCGGCCGGTGCTGCTGGCCTCGCTGCTGGGGCTGGGGTGCGATTACATTTTCCTGGCGCTGGCCCCCAGCTTGGCCTGGCTGTTTGTGGGGCGCATTATTGCGGGCATCACGGGAGCTAGCTTCACCACGGCCACGGCCTACATCGCCGATGTGAGCACGCCCGAAAAGCGCGCCCAAAACTTCGGTCTGGTGGGCGCGGCCTTTGGGCTGGGCTTTATCATCGGGCCGGTGGTGGGGGGGCTGTTTGCGCATTTTGGGCCGCGCGTGCCGTTTGTGGTGGCCGCCGTACTCAGCTTATGCAACTTCCTCTACGGCTTTTTCCTGGTGCCCGAGTCGCTGCCGCTGGCCCAGCGGCGGCCCTTCACCTGGGCGCGGGCCAATGCCGTGGCCTCGCTGGTGCGGCTGGGCAAGTACCCCAAAATCATCGGCCTGGTGGTCGCCCTGGTGCTGCTCTACCTGGCGGGCTCGGCTACGCAGTCGGTCTGGACGTTTTACTCCATCCTCAAGTTTAAGTGGGATGAAACGCTCATCGGCTACTCGCTGGGTGCGGTGGGGCTGGGGGCGCTCATTGTGCAGGGCGGGCTGGTGCGGGTGCTCATTCCCAAGCTGGGCTCGGCCCGGGCCGTGACGGCGGGGCTGGTGTGCTACCTGGTGGGTTTTGTGCTCTATGCCTTCGCCAGCCAGGGCTGGATGATGTTCGCCGTTACGGGTATCTACTGCCTGGGCGGGCTCGCCGGGCCGGCCTTGCAGGGCAGTATTTCGGGGCAGGTGCCGCCCAATGAGCAGGGCGAGCTACAAGGTGCGCTCACCTCCCTCATCAGCGCTACCGGCGTAGTGGGGCCGCTGCTGATGACCAACCTCTTCGCCTGGTTTACGCGGCCCCAGGCGCCGCTCTACTTCCCGGGGATGCCGTTTCTGGTGGGGGCGGGGCTTACGCTGGTGGCCCTGCTGGTGGCGGCCGGCCCGCTCAAGCGCCTGCCCGGCGCCCCGGCGCAGCCAGTGCCGCCGGCCCACGGCTAATCTTTGAAAAAAATAGTGTGTTTATAAAAAGCCCTTCTTTAGCCTAAGAAGGGCTTTTTTGTGGCCACTCAACAAATAAGGCGGGCAGGAGACAGTACCCTATTACGAAAATGTCGTAGTATTACGAAAAATTCGTAATCACTTCTATGGAACGCCTTACCCAACCCGAAGAAGACGCGCTACGCGCCCTTTGGCACACCGGCCCTGCCTTCGTCAAAGACCTGCTGGAGCAGTTGCCCGCGCCCGCCCCGCCCTATACCACGCTAGCCTCCACGCTGCGCAACTTGGAGCGCAAGCTGTACGTGCAGGCCGAAAAGCTCGGCAACTCTTTCCGCTACACCGCCCTGGTGAGCGCCGAGGACTACCAGCGCCGCTCGCTGGGGGCGCTGGTGCGCGAGCATTTCCGCGACTCCTATAAGGAGCTCGTTTCCTTCTTTGCCAAGGAAGAAAAAGTGAGCGCCGCCGACTTGCAGGAGATTATCCGGCTCATCGAGAAGCAAAAGCCTGCGTAGTCATGGCCGCTGCTACGCTCCTCTACCTGCTCAAGGCCAATGGCGTGCTGCTGCTGGTGGCCGCCGCCTACTACGGGCTGCTGCGCCGGCTCACCTTCTTCCGCCTCAACCGGGCGTACCTGGCCGGGGCGCTGCTCTTCGCGGCCGTGTACCCGGTGCTGCCCGTGCCCGCCTTGCTGCCCGCTACCACGCTGCTGCTACCTATCGCCAGCGTGGGGCCGGCGGGGCCGGCGGCGGCGGCTAGCCCCAGTGCCCTCGCCGGGCCGGGCTGGCTGGCCCTCGGGCTGGCGGCCTATGCGCTGGGCGCGGCTTTGCTGCTGCTGCGCCTGCTGGGCCAGCTGCTGAGCCTAGCGCTGGTGCGGGCGCGTAGCCGGCCAACGGTGGTGCTGGGCCAGCCGGTGCGCGTGCTGGCCGGGGCGGGTGGCCCGTTTTCTTTCGGCCGCACCATCTACCTCAGCGAGGCCGCGCTGGCCGATGTGGCGAGCCTGCCCGCGGCCCTGCACCACGAGCAAGCCCATGTGCGCCAATATCATACCGCCGATGTGCTACTGGCCCAGCTAGTCACCGCCCTGGCCTGGCCCAACCCTGCCACCTGGCTGCTGCGCCGCGCCGTGCTCGACAACCTGGAGTACCTGGCCGACCAAGCCGCCCTGCGCACCGGCCTCGACCGCCGCGCCTACCAGTATAGCCTGCTGCGCCAGCAGCCGGGCGGCGTGCCGGCCCCCGCCCTGGCCTTTCACTTCTCCTTTCTCACCCTCAAAAACCGCATTACCATGCTCAATCAACCTGCCTCCACTACCCGCCAGCTGGGCCGCTACGTGCTGGCCGCGCCGCTCGTGATGGCGCTCGCCCTTGGCTACTCGGGCGCCCGCGCCCAAACCGTGACGGCCGTGGTGCAGCCCGCTGCTATCCAAGGGCAGTTTCCGGCCGATGCCCTGTACTACCTGGATGGGCAGCCGAGCAGCAAGCAAGCCGTCGAAAGCCTGCCTTCCAGCACCAAATTCAGCATGGATGTCATTCAGAATGAGCCGACCACCATCAAGCGGATATTCGGCAACACCACGGCCAGCAGCGCCATCATCATCACCACGGAGGCCAATGACAACTCGCCGGCCGTGCTGGCCCTAGCCGAGAAGGCCAACCTGGGCTCGGGCTACCTACACACGCCAGTACAAGTAAATGCCCTGACCCCAAAGGCCTTGGCGTACATCACCCAGCACTACCCCGACTCGCGCCTGAGCGGCAAAGTGGTGGAGATGAAGCGCAAAACTACCGGCGCCGTGACGTACCAGGTGCAGCTCGTGACGGGTCGGCGGCCATTCGATGTCTACTTCACGCCGCAGGGCGATTTTGTGGCGCGGTAAAGCGCGGGCATACCATCTGATTACTAGCCACTCAAGCTTCTCCTCCTAAACTTACTTAGCCAATGCTTACCCAACTTGCTTCCGTTCGCCGCCCGGTGGGGCGCTGCTTCGTGGCGCCGCTTCTGCTGGCGCTAGCCCTCGGCACCTCCTGCTCGCAAAAGGCCGGGCCACCCGTGCCCGGCAGCAGCAGCCAGGTGCTTAAAATGTCGAACGCCGTCATCTACATTGACGGGCAGCGCCAAGACTCCCTTGCCTTGCAGCGCCTGAGCCCAGCGGATATTGCTAGCCTCAACGTGGTGAAAGGGGCCGATGCCCGCGCCTACGTGCCCAATTTTACCGGCACGGGCGCCCTGTTTGTCACGACCAAGCAAAACCAGTACCGCCCCGACGTAGTCGCGTTCAACGCCCGGCAGCACCTGGGCGGCGCGGCCAGGGCCAATTACTTGGCGCGGAAGATGGCCGAATTGCCCACCAACGCGGCCTACTTCCTCAATGGCAGGGCCTCGACCCGCGAGGTTATCGCCGGGCTCGATTCGGCCACCGTCACCCGCACCGACGTGCTGCAAGGTGCGCAAGCGGCCGCCCTGGCCCACGATGATAAGGTAACGCTGGCCATCACCGTGTTGGCAAACTGAACGCGGCGTTGGAGTTTAGGCAAGTAGCACGGGCCTTTGAGTTGGGTGGGCTAGTGCTCAGCCCACCTAGCTTAAAGGCCCGTGCTACTTGCCGGGGCTGTATCAGCGCGCCGAAGTGCCGCCGGACAAACATTGTCCACTAGTCATTTAAGGCAAACTAACATACTGTACAGCTGAACGCTGCTCCGCCCATACTAGCGCTAATTTTTCGCTCACTTTCTGGCTATGGCAGCTTTTGTACGCGGGTTCCTTTTATGCTTTTACCTGGTGTTAGGAGTCACCGCCGCCCACGCCCAGGGCCGCCTGAATCTTGGCCTGGAGCCCGAGGCCAACCACCGCCGGCCGCTGGCCCTGTGGCGGGGCACGGGCCCGCTAGCGGGCCGGCAGCTAGCCTTCGATACGGTGGTATTTCGGCAGGGGCGGGGCAGCCTGCGCCTCACGCTGCCCGCCGGCGAGGCGGGCGGCAGCCGGGCTTACCTAGCCACCGGGCTGGTACCGCTCGACTCGGTGCGGGGCCGCCTTATTACGGTGAGCGCCTGGGTACGCACCCGGGGCTGGCAAGGGCGCGCCGGGCTGGAAGCCTCCACTACTACGCTTACTGGGGCGGGCCTTAGCCCGGCCAGCGCCGGCCGCCTCGACTCGCTGCCGGCCAACCTCGACTGGCGGCGCCTGGAGCTGCGGCTGCCCGTGAAAGCCACCGCCTTTGCGTTCAGCCTGGCCCTGCAAGCTCAGGGCAGCGGGCAAATCTGGTTTGATGACATTGAGTTGCGCGTGGGCAGCCGGCTGCTACCCGAAAGCCCCGTGCCCGCCACCGAGGGCTTGCTGCTACCGGCCGCCGAAGCCCTGGTACCCAACTGGGACTTTGAGCACCCCTTGCCGGCGCTGGCCCACCCCGACCCAGCCGGCGCCACCGTGGCCCTCGACAGTGCCCGCCCGCAGCACGGCCGCCGCTACCTGCGCCTGACGCGCCGCAGTACGCCCGGCCAGCCGGCCCCCACTGCCTACCTCGGCACCCTCAAGCTAGAGCGCCAGGAAGGCGGCAAAACCCTGCGCGTGGCTGGCTACTGGCGGCAGCCCCTGGCCCCGGCTAGCCCACCCGGGCTGGCCCCCAGCTTCGTAGCCCGGCTACTGAGTACCCAGCAGCGGGTGGGCGGCGCGTGGCGGCCCGATACGCTGGGCCCCGCGCCCGCCCTGCCCGCCCCCGGCCCGCAGTGGGCAGCCTTTGCCTTTGAAGTACCCATTCAGCCCCAGCTTTATGGCAACGAGCCGGCCCAGCTGGCGGCCCTCACGCTGAGTTTGCGGCTGCCGAGCGCGGGAGTAGTAGAAGTTGATAACCTGACCTTTACCCTCGATGGCCGGCCCTACGTGCCCACCGGCCCGCCCACGCCCCCACCACCCACCGCCGCCGAAATAGCCTGGCTACGCACGACGCCTAAACCGCTGCGGCTAGCCACGCCGGCCACCGAAGCCACCGACCTGGCGGCCCTGGCCGTCAGCCTGGGGCCAGCCCGGCTGGTGGGGCTGGGCGAGGTCACGCACGGCTCGCACGAGATTTTTACGCTCCACAACAAACTTATCCACTACCTCATTGGTCAAAAAGGGTTTACGGGGCTGGCGCTCGATGCTAGCCCCGCGGCCTGCGCCGCCCTCACCACCTACCTGCGCACCGGCCAGGGTGACCCCGCTCGCCTGCTGGCCGCCCTCGATGGCTGGCCGGCCGCCGAGCTGCGCGACCTGCTGGCCTGGCTGCGCAGCTACCAGCTGGCCCACCCCGCCACGCCCGTGCTGCTGGCGGGCCTCGATATCCGGCAGCCCGCGCAAGCGGTGGCCAGCCTCCGCCAGCTGCTGGACCCGGCCGATGACTTTGCCCAAAGCCGCCTGCGGCAGCTAGCGCAGCTGCTGGCCACCTACCCATACCCCGCCGCTACCGACCCCGACCTGCGCCGCCCCGACCAGCCCCAGGATTCGCTGCTGGCCCCGCTGCACCGGCTGCTGGCCGAGCTGGCCACCGGCCTCGATGCCCGCGCCAAGCTGCGCGCCCGCCCCGTGAGCCTCGGCGAGCTGGCCCGCCAGCGCTACTACCTGCGCTTAGTGGAGCAGGGCGCCACCTGGCGGCGGCTCTCGGGCGTGGTAGCCGCCAACTACCGCCAGGCCTGCCTGGCCGAAAACGCGCACTACCTCAGCCAGACCGAAGGCCCCGCCGGTACCCCCGCCAAACTCCTAATCTGGGCCAGCAACAGTGCCGTGGCCAAGGCCCTGACCCTGGAAGAGCGCCCGATGGGCGAGTGGCTACGCGCCACCCTCGGCCCGGCCTACGCGGCGCTGGGCGTAGCGCTGGGGCAGGGCAGCTTTGCCGCGCTGGGGCCAGCGGGCACGTGGGCCAGCACGCCACTAGCCCCCGTGCCCACGGGCACTTACGAAGCCTGGCTGCGCACCGCGCCTGGCCCGGCCAGCTGGCTAGCCCTGGGCCGGCAGGAGCTAGTGGATGATAATACCTGGCTGTTTCAGCCGCAGCTGCTGCGCGAGGTGGGCTACCGCGCCGTCCCCAACGAGTTTATGCTCCACTATCTACGTAGTGAATTTGACGTGGTAGTATTTTTGCGCGACTCTACACCGGCGCATTTTTCACCTTGATTCTCGCTGGCTCAAGGCTAATTGTTGGCAGCTAGCGAACGCTGCTACTGGTTGAGGCCAGTAGTGGGCCGGCCACGCCTACTTCTTTACTAAGGGTACCAAGTAGCAGAATAGCCGCTTCATAACCGGGCTGGCTACCTACTAGTAGGTAAAAATTACCGCTCACCGTGGCGTTGCCTTTACTTCCTTGGCCTGGTTGAAATAGCACACAACTAACTGACCCAGGGACTTGTAATGCTGCATTCTGGCCAGCTAGCCGCCTTAGCGCAAGCTGAACCATATCGTTTCTTGGTATATTAGCAGTAACTCATCCGCTGCCAGCCATGAATACTGCCCCCGCCGCCGAGCTGCTGCACCTGACTTACCAGGACGACCTGGGGCTACTCACCGGCTGCTGGGGTTACCAGCCCGACCGCGCGGAGCTGGCGCTCGCCTACGACCACCTGCACGATGTGGCGTTGGACTGTCGCGCCCGGCGCTGGCTCCTAGATATTCGCCGGCGCACCCTGCCCGACCCCTACACCATGCAGTGGCTGTTCAATGAATTTTACCCCGACATTTCGCAGCAGCTGGGTGGGCAACTGCGGGTGGCCTACCTGGTGGGGCCTAGGCTGCGCGGCCTCATCGAGGCGGGGCCCGATTTTCAACCGCTAGCCTCCTACGCCGGCCGGCCGTTTATCGTCAATTTTTTTGGCGAAGAGCAGGCCGCCATCGACTGGCTGTTTGAAGCCTGAGCCGGCGCGAACCAGACGCCCGCCCGGCAGCGTTGGCGGAGTGGGTGTAACTTGTTGCGGCGCGGGCCCCGACAACGCCCGCCCTCCCTTTAGCCTATGACGATGGTAGCGGACCGGCCGGCTGCGGCAGCCGGGGTTTCTTCGACTGACTTTCCGGCCCTCACCCAGGTGCGGGCCGAGTTGGATGCCTACAAGCGCAAGTTTTACCTGAGCCTGCTGGTGCGCGGCGGCCTGGTGGCGGCGGCCCTGCTGCTGAGCTTGTTCGTGGTGTTCAACACCC
>Ga0265798_10005660_pt1 | contig 16667 bp, 17 predicted proteins | sample P3T30metagenome_FD_192430 | JGI IMG/M metagenome (GOLD analysis project Ga0265798, IMG submission 192430) | Plant litter microbial communities from East Loma Ridge, Irvine, California - P3 T30 | ecosystem: Environmental > Terrestrial > Plant litter > Unclassified | place: USA: California... | reverse complement strand
CGGAGGAGAGCTTCACCGGTTCCTGTGTAAGGACGTCTCCTCTCACGGCCGTAGCTCTCGGCGGTGCTACAAAGAGCGTTGGATGAGAGCATGATCAGCGCCCTTTCCCATCCAATAATTGAACGGTAAGCTGTATAAGAAGAGGTTGGGTGTCTCAGCATATCTCTGTATTGAGCAACACATTGGTCTTCGACGACAACGACGACATTGATAACAAGGTCACTCCAGTACGGCACTTCACTCAACGCATAAAATCTCACCAACACGACTCTCACATCCTACGACAATATCGACCCAAAGCAATGACTTCCATCGCTTTCAACCCAGACACAGACATACCAAGCCTGACTGGCAAGGTGATCTTCATAACTGGAGGCAAGTTTCACAACAGCTCTCAAGGGACAAATCAATCGGGCCAAGCTACTGCCATCGTTGCCCAGATTTGTCCGAGCCTATTTATCCCCTGAGAGAACAGCTTCATAGTCTTTCACTAACAGCAACCACAGGCACCGCAGGCCTAGGTGCAGGCTCCATCACAGCTCTGGCAAAACACGACCCAGCACACATCTTCTTCAGCGGCCGCAACGAAAAGAGCGCCAGCAATATCATCTCATCTGTCCGCGCCGCCGCCCCGAATGCAAAGCTCACCTTCCTCAAATGCGACATCTCCTCTTTAGCCTCCGTCCAAGAATGCGCCCGCTCCCTCACCTCTCAAACCTCCCGCCTCGACATCCTAATGCTAAACGCCGGCATCATGGCCACGCCACCCTCAACAAGCGTCGATGGCTACGAGATCCAGTTCGCAACAAACCAGTTAGGCCATTCTCTCCTGGTCAAGCTCCTCCTCCCCCTCTTGCAATCCACCGCCAAAAGCTCAGCCGAAGCAGACGTCCGCGTCATCAACATGACTTCCATCGCCTACAAGCAAGCTCCCACCCAAGGAATCGACTTCGCAACCCTCAAAACCGACCAGGCCAACCTCGGCCTCTTCAACAAATGGGCCCGCTACGGCCAGTCCAAGCTGGCACAGCTGCTGTACACCGACGAACTGGCCCGTCGCTACCCGGAGATCACCTGGCTGTCCATTCACCCTGGCTACATCTTCACGGGACTCTTCGACGGTACGAGCTTCCTGACCAAGCTGCCGGTTTTGATCATGAGTATCGGCAGCCGCACTGCTGTTGAGAAGGGCCATTTCGCGCAGTGCTGGGCAGCTACGGCGCCGAAGAACAAGGTCGTTAATGGTGGGTATTATGAGCCCATTGGAGTTCTTGGGAAGAGGGCTACGGCGCTCGCTGAGGATCGGGAGTTGGCGGGGAGGTTGTGGGAGTGGACGCAGGGCGAGTTGGAGGGGTGGAATCGATTTGAACGGGTGTTGGATTGTGATGTGAATGGCCGCCGGTGAGATGGTTGGGTTGATTGGTTGATTGGTTGATTTTCGGGTTTGAATCGGCGTACTTGGGGGTTGATAGGTAATGGCGATGAGCTGGCTATGTGGTGCATGTGCGTATCTGTATTCTCACGTTTGCTGTATTTCTAGCGAGCACTCGAGTCTTCTTTGCATCTCGCGCTCATTCAGTGGTCCACTAGTGAATCATCAGCGTCCAGCTTGACAATTTGCCTAAGCGGATGAATGATGTGAGTGTTCTGGGACCAAGTTCAGCGCATGGGCTGGCTCGCTTTCACCTCAACAACACCGACCATCAACGACAAAAGTGGAATCCATCGTAAACACCGCCATTCTGTGCCCGCCGACGAGCGAAGGGTTCACAAGATAGTGGATTGAAGCTCATGTACCGTTTACAAGTCACACATGCACTAACTTCAGTCCAGCAGGCACGACGTGAGATGAGTTCGGCGCATGGCGATGCGCAGCCAGGCCAGCCTCTTGCAGATGCCAGCAAAGTCCAGCCGACCACGGTTTTCGAGCATGTCGCGCAGCCGAGTCATGGCATGAATCTTGACAGTGAGAGTAAGATAACGCCTCTCGCCATCATCCAAGGCAGGAAAGAAGAGACTCGGCCATCGGCAGCCATCCGCTGCTTTGCCATTAGCGAGGTCTTCGAACGTGTACTCCAGAACACGAGCTCGACGGAAATCTCCAGATACCGCTACGTTTGCCGCACATGGAAAGTGCTCATCGAAAACAGCCCGTCGTTGGAACGCCGCCTGCTCCGCGCCTTAGCTGGGCAGCAAGCAGCAGCAGCAGCTCGACTGAGCTCGGCCAGACTACACTTCTCTAGGCGGTATCGGCGATGCGCTCTTCACAGGCAGACCAAGAATCTCGACAGAGTCCAGCAATCCGCGTGCCATGCAGACTCCGAGTCTGGTTCTGCACTGGCTGCATCCCCTACAACATCCACGCGCTTCTTCGCTATCGCCGAGCTCTGCGAGCAAGTACTCCAATACTTCACTTCGAAGAGCGAGATCTTCCTGTGTCGCCTCGTCTATCGCACCTGGAAGATGTCAATAGAAGGCAGCCCGCTGCTGAAACGAAAGCTGCTCACGATTTCCGTACACAGCAAGCGGCAATCAGACGAATACCCAGGAGACCCGAGCGGCATCAACGACCTGATATTCAAGGGCAGGCCGGCCAACATGCCCCAACCTCGCAACCCGTATCACATGCTGCTGTACTATAGAGACCCCGACAACACGACAGGACCGCAAAACAACCCGGCCCTGGAGCAGCTCGACATGGCTCGTGACGCTGTTCTGGGCCAGATGTTCCTCACCCGGCCGCCTGTCAGCTGCGTCTACACGACGTGGAAGCTCGGCCGGACGTACATGGAGATGGAGTTGCACAATGCTCTAGGGGCGAAGGTCAAGGATCTGACCGAGCATCTTGAGGAGCATGGGCGTATGCCTGGCGGAGAGCCCATAGTCGGCATGTCGCTCGTTGAGCTTGTCGTGGTGTGTTCGCGGAGGCAGATTCCAAGAGGTGGGAAGAGAAGGATTAGGAAAGCTCGTGGGTGGAACCGAAGGTGGGAGGGCCGGAACGATGATGCGGCTTTGGAGTACTAGCAGAATGGCCTGGAGATGGTCTGGAAGAGGGCATGAGCACGAGGCATGGCGCGAAGTGACGAGAGTGGATCCATGGGCTTCAAGCGAATGAAGGGACTGATTTGTGGCTTCCTCCTGCTCTGGACCGTTGAGCCACAAAACGGAAAGTCCAAAATGTCTGAGCGGCCTTGATTTTGCATTTGCACGTGCGATTTGATGCTTCTGAAACCAGGGACCCCTGACGGTTGTACGACGTGTTTTGGAAGAGCAATGCTGTTACTGGTGGTGAGGTTTAAAGGCGAAGGCTGGAAGGTATGCACGACATCGTCTGTGCGCAGGATGCAGATTTTGTCTCAGAAGGCATGAGAACAGACATCCGATCAACTGTCAGCGAGGTTATTATCAAGTTGTCATAGTCACTCTCAAGAAGGATAGAGACAGTCACACACAGTCATCAAGTCATCTTGATAAATCGTGTCGTACCAGTAGCGTATTCCTGATTGTGTTCTCAATGTGTTTTCGTGCTGGACTGATTATCAGCTGTTTCGAGAGCTTCCAAACCTTCTGCGTTTCCCAACCTCCTCCCAAGCCACCTCACTTTCCTGCCTCTCCCATCCAGACTTCAACCGCCACGTACTCTGCAAACGCAATGTAACCGGCCACCGCCTTGAGTAGACATGCCGCAAGTTGCCGAGATAAGTTTATACACAATCTGTTCCTTTCGATCCTCTCACCGTAATCCCACACACAAACAAACACTTCCCCTGTCACTCCCAAACACTGCACCAAACACTTCTCGCCTACCCGATCAACATCGAGATCAATACAAACAGCGACATCCACCTCATCGACGGGGGCAAACACGAGACCGAACGTCAGTGTGAAGCCACCGCTACCACCCTCACACCACACCACTTCCAACAAACGACATGCACTTCTCAGCTCGGTCCGCCCTGATCGTTTCATCATGCCTTGCTCTAGGCGTACGAGCCTTGCCGGTCACCTACTCGGTCGTTGATGTCGATGGAGGATTAGGAGCAGCGGCACCAACACCGACAGCAGGCTCAAATTCGGGCTCGGGAGCATCATCATCAGACAGCTCAGCTGAGGAGCCCGCAACGGTATACCACACCGTGACCAAATCAACAGAGGTCGAAGAGCCGGAAGCCACAACAGTTTCGGTATCCGTCACGATCGTTGAGACGAAACATGCCATCCCGAAGCCTACCAACTCATCGTCCTCCTCTTCGGCTGCCTCTGCAAGCAGTTCTCCCTCGCCATCCAAGGCATCCGCCAAAGCGCCATCCACCACTTCGGTAGCATCAGCAACCGACGTGCTGTCCGAGCTCACACCGACCCAATCGACTTTCATGACCCGCCGCCCAAGTGGGAAGCCCTCACCACCTGCTGAGTCTGCCACAGGCTCCGCCACCCTGAGCGAGGAATGCGACTGTGCCAATGTCACCGTGACTGCTGATGTCCCCAACGTCACGGAGACCATCGTTTCTTCTAAGGTTCACAGCAAGGGCGAGACGGTCACTCTGTTGTCGACTACGACCGTCGTTACGGACGCTGCGCCTACTTCGTACTACGACGATGGCATGTGGCACACTCGGTACGCTATCAAGCCCTCTGCTGCGCCAGGGAAGCCTGCCGAGAGGGAAAATGATGCTGCGCCCAAGGTCGACATTGTGTTCGAAGCCGCTGGAACCAAGAAGTCTGCTCCTGCGCACGACGAAGTCAAACCCAAAGCCGAGGATGCCTCTGTACACGCCGCCGAGAAGAAGCAGCCTGCGCCTCAAACCAACGAGACAGTCGCCAACACCACTTCTCAAGCCACCAACGGCACCCACCACGCGCGTCGCCAGGCCCAGCACATTGCAGCGACCCCGACGCAAGGCAAGATTGCTGTAAACGGAGCACCTGAGATCCTCGTCCATCCCATCAGGCCTCAGGCATCTGGCATTGCTCCTCACGTTGAACCAAACGTTGTCGCCGCTCGCGCTGCTGCACCGACTGGCGACGCTGCCCCCCTCGCCAAGGTGCTCTCCGCCAAAACAACCGCCGATGACCTTGCCGAGCGCGCTGCTCCTCCTGCGGGTTACAGCGTTGTTAGTTGGAATGAAACAACGGACGCTTGATCGCACTTTCAGTGTTGAGATTGAAAGTTTGGGATGCCGATTCACGCGATGCATGCATATGATTATTTGAAGGCTTTTTGATTCGAAACATGGAGCGACGGTGTACAGTGTTAAGCGATTTGACATTTTGTTGTTGCTGACTTTTGTCGACGGCCGCCCTGCTAGTGCAGCAATAGGGACTTTGGATTTGTTCTCGGCCGCGAGGATAATGGAGGCGTAGTTCGCATAGATAGGGTTTTGTTTTTGAGTGTAGATATTAGATCATTCACATTAACAAATCATCAAACCAATCACCGCAGTACAACATAATTTACTCAGTAAACGCATTCACAAGAAAACAAGCATGCGCTCGCCGGCCTCAGTCGCTCGCGCCTCTTGGCCGCCCCACTTCAGAGCCGCCCACGTGCTGTCTCTTCGACTTCAATTCGTCGACTCGTCTTTACTTTCATGCCACAAATCGCCACGATACTACTTTCAATGTTGCGGTTGACGATCAGTTCCATGGAAATGGCAGACGGAAGACCTCACTCGCTGTTCTTGCCACTCTCGCCTACTCCTCCGACTTGGCGCATCCTCTGGTCCAACACGTGCTGGCTTCTCGTACTTCTCAATGCTTCTTACAGACTACCCGTGGGCTTGGTACTACGGAGGCCAAAAGAGATAACGATGCAGGAAAGAGAGCTTGTTTTGGAAGTAAAGACGGCTGGGTAGTGTATAAGAGATGAGCTGCAAGACTGTGTTCGTGAGAAGGTAGATTTTCTCTCGCATCGATCAATCTTTTCCTCGAAGCCTCCACCATGCATGCCTCCCATACTCTCTTCGTTGCCGCTCTGGCTGCAGCAGTAAATGCCGCTCCGCCGTCTAACCCACCCAAACTCCCCAAACACGAAGTCCTCCCCAAACCGCCTGGTCCACCCAGCAAAGGCCTCCACAACAATAACACAGCCTGCACCTACACCACCAGCCCCTCCCCCAAATTCGACTACAACGCTCTCAGCCTCCGCGAAGTCGGCGCCCGCAACACTCTCGATTGGCGGATCTGGCTGCTGCACAAATGCCAACCGATCTCTTTCTGGCATGACGTGCCGCTGTACCCTTACGAGAATGATACGACCATTATCAATGCCGTCGTTGAAATCCCACGCTGGACAAACGGCAAGATCGAGCTCGAGAGCAGCGAGCCGCTGACGCCGATTTTTCATGACGACAGGAATGATGCGCCGCGGTTTGTGGAGAGCGTGTGGCCGCATCGATCTTATCCGTTTGTTTATGGGTCGGTAAGTAGTAGTACCATCCCGCCCCATCCCATTATTCCTGTCGGATCTGGTTGGAGAGAGGATATACCAAAAGTAAAAAAAACTGACAGCAAGGCAAACTCCAGATCCCCCAAACCTGGGAAAACCCCAACGTCCGCCACCCCTTCGTCAACGAGCCCGGCGACAACGACCCGATCGACTTCTTCGACATCGGACAAGACCCGGGCTACTTTGGCCAAATCCGGCAGAGCAAAGTGCTAGGCGGCATCGCGCCCAACGACGGCGGCGAGACGGACTGGAAAATCCTGGTGATCGACGTCAAAGACCCCATCGCGCCGTTTGTCAACTCTGTCGCGGACGTGGAGAAGTACCGCCCTGGCGTAACGGCGGCGTTTTACGATTGGTTCCAGTATTATAAAGTCGCGCGCGGGGACGATGTCATTCCTATTGTTGGGGAGGCGTACCAGAATGCTAGTTATATCACGGAGCATGTTTTGCCGCAGGGGTATGAGTGGTGGGTCGATTTGGTTTCGGGGAAGGAGGATCCGGATGGTCTTGCTGTAAATCAGACGAGTTTTGAGGAGTTCGAGAGTTTTGTTGAGGCCGGTGAGACGGCGGAGGCTTTTAGGATTCCGGAGGTTGATGATGTTTTGCCCGCTGCTGAAAAGCCGGCGGTTTATGATGAGTGGTTTTATCTGGATGAGGAGTTTGGACTTATTCAGCAAGGGAAGTAGAATGTGGGTGGGTGGAGGTTGAGATGGGTCTGGGTAATTCAGGCATCCACTGGTCACGATTGTTGGGTTGCGTGATTTGGGGTAGAGGCCTTCTTTGATGAAGGATTGATAAGGTAGATGTTGGGGCCGATGAAGCTGGACAAGTTTGCGGTGAGTGATTGTTGGTTCTGGAGTCTGTGAAGGAAGTTGGAATGGCGATTAAGGAACTCAGTACCTCTCAATGGACCAGAGAGGTGTCTTTGAGGGTGAGTTGTCTTCTGGTACAGAGGTGGCTACTTTTATGCAACTCATTACATTTTCCGTCAGGCCACGGTACTCCTTACTCGGTAACACAGTTCGAATCGGTGAAGCTCTTCAGGCTTAATCGGTGGTTCTTGAGTACTACTACGGCTGCAACACAGCTTGAGAAGGCAAGACCCTGAAAGCTTAATCGATGGATGGTCCTTTAACACCACCGAGGTCGTAATACATCTCGAGACAACTTGAGACAGTAAGACCTGGAAATTTTAATCGAGAGTCCTTGAGTGTTACCACGACCGCCACACAGCTTAAGACGGTGAGGGATGGCGAGCTTCTCCGGCATGTCCTCGAACGATACCGCATTGTTGAAGCAGCTTGAGCCAACGAGTTCCTGCAAGCCGGATTGGTAACCTCGAACACTACATGTCCAGCAACATCGCTTGACCGATTCCATAAGCTTGATCGAATTCCTAGCAATGCCACGACAGCGATGGAATCTAAGACGAAAAATTAACCTGGTGGGCTTGATCGATACAAAAGTCCCAAGACAATGCTGCGATGATATTACATCTCGAAAGAGTGAGGTTCTGGGAGCTCAATTGACACATGTAGCACAGATGGTCAGCTCTACTACGGTCGGACAGATGAGACAAAATGACAAACCCTCTGTGACACTCTGACCTGCGTGTGGCGTATCTCTTCCATGTCTGTCCATTCACTCTGTTTGTACATCCTGCACGTGTGTCGGCAGAGTCAAATTGGGCACTGCCTCAGAACGGCAAACGCTCGCTCTCGCTAGTAGTAGTCTTGTCTCCATTGATCTGTCCTTTTAGAGAGTAGGTCGTAGCCATTCGGTGATAGACTTTTCCTGGATGTACTTGCTACCGGCTCGTGATACGCTGGGCGCGCGACCTAAAGGCGCCACATTTATACTTGAGGCCAATGCCAATCTGGAACCAAGCGAGCTTCAGTGATATTGCTGTATTGTATTCTGTCGTCGATGTGCAGGATGAGAACAAGTACTCGAGGTGCCTTGGCCTCGTTGGTGCATCGACCCTTGAATTTCGCCAGCCACAACTGCGCCACGTGGGTGGCTCTCTCAAGCGCGTCTTCCGCGACTTCAACTCCATCCCACGCGCATGCGCAAGCCGACTCACAAGCCTACCCTACCCGACATAAAATCACACCGGAACCATGCCGCCCTTTCGCGATGACCAGATTCTGGTAAGCTCACCTCACTGCAATTCCGCTCCCATCAAGGCGACAGACGCAGCCCCGCTAACATGCAATCCAGCTTATCGCACCCGGGTCGCAAACCACTCTCGCTCAACTAGGCCTACCCGAGTCCTACACCCCAGCACGTCTCAGATTACGCTCGCGCATGTTCAAAGCTGAAAAGGAAGGCGAATTCGAGCCCATAAAGATCAGGCGACGAGAACCATCGAGTACGGCGCAAAAACCGGACGACTCAGCCAATGGGGAGACCGACGGCGAAGATGGCTGGGAGGAAGATCCTATCAGCGAAGAAGGAGCTGTCTGGCCCATGAAACTGGGTCGCATCGTGGACTGGCCTGCATTTTACGCTCTCATGACCCACGTCTACAACACCATCAACCCGCCTTTCCACACACCTGTCCTGCTCATCAGCGAGCCAGTCTGGACTCCCAAGGATCTGGAGAAAGTCACACAGTTTTTCTTCGAGAGATTCAAGGTGCCCGCTTTTGCGGTCATGGATGCCGCCATGGCGGCGACGTACGCTTTCAGCGTGCCGACTGCGACGGTGGTGGATGTTGGGTTGGAAAAGGCCGACATCACTTGCGTGTCTGACCACGTCCTGCAACACATTGGGCGCAGTCTGGCTGTGCCAGACTGTGGTGGCGAGTCTCTGACGGATCGGTTGGTTGAGGTCATGAAGGGAAGGAAGGGCTTTGACAGAGAAGTCTGCGACCAGCTGAAGAGAAGTGGTATCTGCGAAATCCTGCCCAGCGATGCTGAGATCTTGAGGTCTGGCGCTGCGGAGGATGGTGCTGCGAACCCGGCTGCTGCAGCCTCGACGGGCATTGATGCGGATGGCAACCAAAGGAAACCCAGTTCAGGTGCCGCAGGAGAGGTCCCGAGAGGCCCTGGGCCTGGCACAGCAGTAGGTGAGGAGAAGCTGGAAGAGGAGGGCGTACTCGACATTGCCAGCATTGTCACTGGTGGCAACATGAACGAATATCTCGCACAAAAAGAACGCGAGAAGGCAGAAAAGGCTGCTGCCAAACACAAGAAGGGCACCGATGCTCAATCTACCGCCGCGGCCAAGCCTGTAAGGCAACTCCCAAACTCGAAACGGTCACGCAATACCTTCATGTATGAAGATTTCAATCTACACAACGCCATGAAGAAGGCAGGCATGTCTGGTCAGAACATGGCCGAAATGCACTCTGCGCTCGGCGAAGGGCCTAACAAGCGCCAAAAGACGCCAGAACCGGCTTCAGCAGTTTCGGAGACACCAGCCGACGGCGTGCCCGAGAGCGCCCAAGACAACTCATCTGGCTCCATATTCCGCCGAGAGATCGAAGTCGGCCCAGAGCGCTTCCAATCAGCGTCAGGCGGCATCCTAGACCGTCTTGCAGACGCCGTGTACCGCACAGTACAGTCGTGCAACGATGTTAACCGCCGAAGCGATCTCTGGGACAACATGATCATCCTCGGCAACGGCTCACGAGTCCGCGGCTTTAAGGACGCCCTTCTCGCGCGCATCAACGAGAAATACATCATCTCACCCTCATCTGCCACAATCTTCACCTCCGAGCTGCCTTCAAATCTTTCAACACCAGTCGCAACTGGCGCGAACACCCCAATCCCCCAAATGCCCGGCCAGCCTCACCCTTCTTCCAGCGTCAACCCTCTACTCGTCGCAGCCACTACTGCACAAAACCCGCATTTCAACCCTACACAGTCTGCCTTTGGCCACCAGAGCGCACACTCACACTCCGGTCATGGTCAAACGCCCACCAGCATCAAGCTGGTCAAGTTTCCCGACTACTTTCCAGAGTGGAAAGAGGTTGGCTCCGACGAAGCGGCTTTCCTCGGTGCGCAAGTGGCTGCCAAGGTGCTTTATGTCACTGACAGTTCGAACAACGGCTACATGAGCCGGACGACTTATAACGATCAGGGTCCGACGGCTATCCATGAGGTGGCGTTGTGAGGAGGGATGTGTGAGTGCTGGAGATTGCTAGAACGCATAGGTTTTTTTTTTTGCTGCGGAAAAGTTACAGGGTTATTATGACCGGCTGGATGTGTTGACACGTGCAGGATAGCTACTAGGCTTTGTATTGATATCCCCATTTTCTGTCAGGCCTCTTTTGGCATCTTAAAACGTTCTTGACCACTGAAAACTAACTTGCCTGTCCAAGTGGCCAATACCACATACCATCGGCATCTCAGGGGACGTATATAATGGAACGGGTTTGGCCGACGCTGGCTGTAGCCTGCCTCCATTTATGTGCTTATCGAGACGGCAAGAAGGAGCACTCTGTTCGCCGATTCTGGTTTCGGTCGCGGGCCATCACGGCATCACGAGCAGGAGCAATGGTACATGATTGTGCAACTCCAAGCCGTCGTGTCGATCATCATACGCTTTGCTTTTCACGCCGCCGACGCAGAAAACGCCGCCGCCAAACATTGATTGTTTATTCATACTTCCCCTCGACCCACGCGATCAGCTCTCGTCTTCAACATCACATTTTACGAGTCCATCCCCCAGCTCTCACCAGCCTGGACAAGACGTACAGCCACCACACATGGGGCCCAACAAGCGCGCAACGCCCAAGAACGGACCATCAAACAAAGTGCGCTTCTCACCATCCAGCTTACGATCTCATGACCAACGCTAACAGCCCTCCCAGAAGCTCAAGACATCATCGGCAGGCCCCGTCGCCACAACCCTACGCCGCACCACTCGTTTCATGACCACCGAAGCGCCGCGCCGCGCCGCACTCGACACAACAGAGATCCTCGAAAATGTCTTGAGCTTTCTTCCAAACCGCAAGATATTCATCATTCAGAGGGTCTGCCGCCGGTGGAGGGATGTCATTGCTGGCTCGCCCGATATTCAGCAAAAGCTGTTCTTGCAACTCCGTGGCCAAGCTTCCGAAATATGGGTATCGACCAACCGACGTGTCTCTCTGGACAATCCCAACGCTAGCAACTTCGATATTCGAAGCGTTGAGAAAAAGCTCCGCACGATTAGTCCCACCGAATTGCAGTCAGAACTGAATGCCCAAGCTTGGGGACCCGTCAATCGCACTGAGCTGCAGCTGTTCACGCCAGTGACTCTCAATCCTCTGCTGCGGTGTCCTGCCTTGGTCAGAAGACATGTCGAAGAAGATAATTTTGAAGACTCTGCGGTTTTCTCAACACGTGAAGACCTCGCGCATCTCGCAAATAACGGCAGTGTGATAAGATCTATGTTCATCACAGATCCCCCGTGCAGGGAGGTCGAATTGACGCTAATCTACAATGCTCGCCCTTGTCGGCCTAGGCTCTACGTTGTGGGGTGTTGCGCCAGGGTAGATTTCGACAAGCCTCTCAGAATCGGGGATGTTATCGACGAACCATTGGCATTGAAGCAGGCATGGATCCAAGAGAAAAGCAAATCCGCATTTACTGAATTCAGAGAAGACATCACCGCGGCTGAGAAGATCGCCGAGCTGGAAGAGCAACACAACTGCAGGCTTGTGCTCTCAGACGTCCGATTCATGCTCACACTCGAAGATAGGTGCGTCCGGCCGCTACCATTGACCTACGCCGAATATCTTCGCTACAAGCCGAAAGAGTGATTGCTTCGCTCTGGCTAGGTGCCGGTGTTTTGATTTGATGACAAGAACGACCTCTGTATTCACTGCACATATCGTGGCGACAGTTATGTGGTACCGGACCGTGCTACAAACGGCGGCGTGAGCAGGTCAATCACAAACTCTGACATCGCCAGCCTACCTCACCTACTCTCTTCCGCCACATGACTTGCTCCCACCTTGCGCAACCTTCTCTTCCACACCACACCTACCTGAGATCCGGCAATGAGCGTCACGACATGAACGAGTAACCACCGCTTCACGACATTGCACGACCGCTAAAGCGAGCAATCATGGCGAGCGCAAAGCGCTCCGCCCATGAAGCCGTGGCTGAAGCTGCGCCGGCAGCCAAAGTAGGCCTCTTACTGCTCCGCCATTGCTCGAGCTATGCTGACACCTCTCCAAGAAACTCAGGTCATCTTCGCCTCTCAACCCAACAACTACCCCACTTCGCGCCGTGCTGAACACAATGGAGATCCTCGAGAACATCCTGAGCTTCCTCGACCTGCGCACTCTCTTTGGCGTTCAAAGAGTGTGCCACCAGTGGAAGAACGTCATTGCTACCTCACTGCCTATCCAGGAGAAGATGTTTCTGCGCCTGCGAAACGATTTATCAGAGACTTGGATGATGATCGACTCCAACTCCGTTCCTTGCGATCTCTTCAGCATCCCGGACTCAGGAGTAAAGTTCCGAAGGGTGAGTACTGCAGAGGCGGAATCGGGCGTCTGGCAGGATCACAGGGTGGAGCACTTGTTCAAACCTGTTGCTCTGAACCCAATGCTGTACAGGGAGGATTCATTGATTAGCGACTTAGAACAAGGAGTTGGCCATGCTTTCTCGGTGACTGTCCCAGAAAAGTACTCGCCTCACGCCAGTTACAGGGACACCTACCTCACCGACCCCCCATGCAGAGATTGCAGAATGGATCTGAGCTACGAAAAATCACGTTCTGCGCCTGGAGGATACCACTATCGGGGGAGCTGGGCTACGGTCCGTTCAAACAAGCCTCTCACTCTAGGAGACCTCATCGACGGGGCATTGGACTCGCGGGATATGTACATGGGAGACCACCGAAACACACAACAATGTGACGGTACCATTTCTGATCGAGACTTTTTCTCCGCCAAACAGACCTCCGAGGTGGGCAAAAACCATCACTACAGGCTGGTGTTTCAGAATGAAAGGGTCGGTATTGAACTTGCGCTCGACGAGTTCAAGTTCCACCCTCTACTCCTGATGGACGACGAATACCTTGAGCTTCGACCTACGCAGGACTCGTCGCAATAGCCAAAGCTTCAATGAATCGAAATGTTGACTGCGGTCGCGGTGACGCTGCGGCGAGCAGACAGAATGCGACTGGATGAAATGAAGCAAGCGAGTCGGCGGAGCTTTGGGCTGGGTGGCTTTCAAGTTGATGAGGGTTTGAAGCTGTAGGTACTCACATAACTCATGCAATCACCTCTGACTCAACTTCATTGACCATTTAACTGTAGACCGCATCGTAACAAGTATTCTGATGGGACGGGCACAGAGAGCAATCACTGCACATGCATGCGGAAGTGGCTACGTTACGTGGCACTGCACCTACCTACCAACGGTGGCCTGATCAAGAGACGCTGCTGCCTACACCGCGCCGACCTCACCTGCCTGAACGTCTCTTCTCCCAACTTCACAACTTCACAACTTGCCACCACCTTGCATACCAACTGCGGGTTCACAATCCCGAAGCGTGCTCAAATCGTCCGCTCGGAATCACATGAACGGGCAAAGACCGCTTCATACCAGCGAAAACGGGCAATCATGACGAACAAAAAGCGCGCCGCGCCTACCGCTAAGCAGCCAAACAAAGTAAGCTTTTCGCGACAGTCACGAATCTAATAATGCAAGAGCCGTGCTAACACACTCTGGAGAAACCCAAGACATCTTCCGAGATCGACCTCGCCACTACCGTCACTCACTCCACGGCTACCCAATCCGCCACACCGAACACTACGAAGAGCCTCGGGAATGCCGCAGAGTCCGCGGCATCTGCAGAAATCGACCTTCCTTTTACACGCCGCCTCACCCGTTCCATGGCCACCGACATGCCGCGCCGCGCCGCGATGTATACTACGGAAAATCTCGAAAACATTCTCACCTTTCTTCCTCCGCGCACACTTTTTGGAGTCCAGAGGGTCTCTCGTCAGTGGAAAGACCTTATCGCCCGCTCACTGCCTATACAGGAGAAGATGTTCCTACGTTGCAAGGCTACAGCGCCCGAGGTCTGGATGTTGATCAACCCGAGACCGACGCCTGACAACCTTGAATGGAAGTTTCGCACAGTCAGTGCCACCGAGGTGGAGTCCAGTTCCTGGAGAAAAGACTCCGGTGGCATACAGCGTCTATTCACTCCAGTGACACTGAACCCATGGTTAGACAAGAAAATCCACCCTGGCAGCCACTGGAACGAAGGAGTATATCATATCGATGCACGCCTGACGCCGGCAGCAAAGTTCGCACATCACAACAGCTTGAGACACACTTACATCATCGACCCCCCGCTGGTGCATTGCATGGCGATGATGACCTTCATCATTCGAGGAAATAATTGTCACCTTCTAATGGAATTTGAGGTGGTCGGTTCAGACAAACCTCTCACCCTAGGAAATGTCATGGACCGCGTCCTAGCATCAAAACAGTGGCATCTGGAAAACCTTCGTGGAGAAGTACCCGAAATAAGAAACACAGGAGCGAACACTCTGGCTGAAAAGATTCTGGAACTGGAAAAACAACAAGGCCAGGCAGTCGAGCTATGTATGCATGACTGCAATATAAGGCTTGAACAGCCAACGGTTGCACACGGAGGGTCCGCAATTCGACCTCTAGTCCTGGCGGACGACGAATACCTTCTCTACAAGCCTGGGGGAAATGTTCCGCAGTAAGAGACACGGGAGAAAGATGCTTGGATACGTACAACAAGCAGCTATCGGTTTGATTATGGAGAGTGAGGCTCCCGCTTTGGTATCCAGGGAGAGTTGAGACAGTCGTTAAGCTGTAGGTGCACCCACAAATTCTTTACAGATGCCACTGATTGATTAAAAATGACAACTTGTTGACAATCGACTTTGTCTATCGAGGATGCAGACGTGGAGTGTACTTTCTTGTACCTTCCTGACCTAGCTTCCAGGATATATCACTTCTTCAGATCACTTTCGGAATGAGTTGCCTGCCACTCCTCCACTAACCCAGCAAAGTCCCGAGGCGCATACGGCTCAGTGAGCTCAGCAAACCAGCTCCTCTTACGAATGTGCTTCAATCCCAAGTCTCGCAGAAGCATATCAATGTAAGGCAGTCCCTCGAACACAAAATCAGGAAGGCTAGCGCCATACCCACATGGGTAACGCCACTTGCCCCATTGCGTATGCAGCATGATCTCCTTTGTGATTCCATCGTTGGTGCTGGGCAGGCGGTCAAGGCGGTTCGAAAGGTATGCAGCAGTCCAGTGGCCTTGCACTGTGGCGCAGAGTGATGTTGAGACTGTGGAAACGGCGCCTACCCACGCGATGTTTCGGGAGAAAGCGTAACCGGATGGAACGATGAAACGGTAGAGGCGTAGAGGGTCGGAAGTTTTGGGTGTGAAGCGGAGTTGAGGCTGGTCTCTCAGACGAGGGAACATGGTGAGAACATCCTCATCAGCTTTCTGGTTGAGCTTGGTCTTCTCATCAGGCGAGGCATCCAAACCGAATTCCCGAGGTCCCAGGCCCTGAAATTTGATCGGTGACTCCTTCTTCCAACCCGTCGAGCAGATGACAACGTCGGCATGCAATCTGGTCCCATCGGCTAGGACGACAGTCTTCTCCTCCATGTGATCGATCTGGCCAATGTGCACTCTAATTTTCCCTTCCTTGACCAGATCGAACAGCGGCGTTTGATAGTTCAGAATACTGAGCCCACTCCCGATCCAGAACGCCGAATGCCACGGCTTGAGCTTTCTCAGCTCAGGATGAGAATCATACCCGTTCAAACTGATGACATCCGCAGAGAGAATTTTCCAAAACGTGTCGACGATCCAGCGTCCGAGCCAGGTGCCGTGCAGAAACCCACGAATGCCTCCAAACCCATCTTCCAATCCCCATGGACACGGAGCCATCCAAGTCATCCAGCGGATAAGAAGAAGCTGATCCAGCCGCTTCTTGAAAGGTGTGACGAACGCAGGAGCGATCCACACGGGCCCGTGTCCGTTGTCTCTGATCACGAGATCGACCGTCGAACCAGCCTGGACTTGCGCGTACGCCACGTCGAAAGCAGATTTCGCGCCGCCCACCACGACGGAGTTCTTGACGTCTTTCAACTCGGGTGCTCGGGCGCAGAACTCTTTGGCGTGGAAGAGTGGAGCGCCGAGGTTCTCCTGACCGTTGTAGGTTGGCATGTTGGGGGTTGATGTCAGGCCGGTGGCCAAAATCAGCTTTTTG
>Ga0265798_10005658_pt1 | contig 16668 bp, 16 predicted proteins | sample P3T30metagenome_FD_192430 | JGI IMG/M metagenome (GOLD analysis project Ga0265798, IMG submission 192430) | Plant litter microbial communities from East Loma Ridge, Irvine, California - P3 T30 | ecosystem: Environmental > Terrestrial > Plant litter > Unclassified | place: USA: California... | reverse complement strand
GGTGTTGCTTTTAAAAGGGCTCTGACCCCGGTTCGAAGTCGCCACCCGCGACATCACGGTAAACACCTTGAAATCATCAGGAACAGCATGAAACAAGCAATCGCATTGGCACTCGTCGCCCTCGTCCTCACCGGCTGCAACACCATCTCCGGCATCGGCCGCGATGTACAAAAAGTCGGCCAGGTCGTGACTGGCGCGGGCGGGAAGTAAACATGGATGGGCTTGGACCGCGGACTCCGGGGTCACAGCCCTTTGAAAACCAACACCGGGCTCTGACCCTCCGATCATGGAAAAATTTACCGTACACGAAGGCCTGGTAGCCCCCCTCGACCGCGCCAACGTCGACACCGACGCCATCATCCCGAAGCAGTTCCTGAAATCGATCCGCCGCACCGGCTTCGGTCCCAACCTGTTCGACGAGTGGCGCTACCTGGACCACGGCGAACCGGGCATGGACAACAGCGGCCGTCCGCTCAATCCCGACTTCGTGCTGAACCAGCCGCGCTATGCCGGCGCCTCGATCCTGCTGACCCGCAAGAACTTCGGCTGCGGTTCCTCGCGCGAGCATGCGCCGTGGGCGCTGCAGCAGTATGGTTTCCGCGCCATCGTCGCGCCCAGCTTCGCCGACATCTTCTTCAACAACTGCTTCAAGGGCGGCCTGCTGCCGATCGTGCTGGCCGAAGCCCAGATCGAGCAGCTGTTCAATGAAGTGAAAGCGTTCGAGGGCTACAAGCTGGTGGTCGACGTGGAGCGCCAGACCATCGGCACGCCCGACGGCCGCGTCGTCTTCGAATTCGCCATCGACGAGTTCCGCAAGTACTGCCTGCTGAACGGCCTGGACGACATCGGCCTGACCCTGCGCCATGCCGACGCCATCCGCGCCTTCGAGGAAAGCCACCTGCGCAGCCAGCCCTGGCTCGCCAACACCATCTGAAAAGAACAAGACCATGAAGATCGCGATCCTGCCGGGCGACGGCATCGGCCCTGAAATCACCGCGCAAGCCGTCAAGGTGCTGAATGCCCTGGACGAGAAATTCGAGCTGGAGAGCGCGGACGTCGGCGGCGCCGGCTACGCGGCCCACGGCCATCCGCTGCCACCTGGCACCCTGGCCCTGGCCAAGGCCGCCGACGCGGTGCTGTTCGGCGCCGTCGGCGACTACCAGTACGACAAGCTCGAGCGCGCGCTGCGTCCGGAACAGGCGATCCTGGGCCTGCGTAAGGAGCTCGGCCTGTTCGCCAACCTGCGTCCGGCGATCCTGTATCCGGAACTGGCCGGCGCCTCGACCCTGAAGCCGGAAGTGGTGTCGGGCCTGGACATCCTGATCATCCGCGAACTGACCGGCGACATCTATTTCGGCAAGCCGCGCGGCGTGCGCGAGTGCCCCGATGGCCCCTTCGCCGGCCAGCGCGAAGGCTTCGACACCATGCGCTACGCCGAAGGCGAGATCCGCCGCATCGCCCATGTGGCCTTCCAGGCCGCGAGGAAGCGCGACGGGCGCGTGACCAGCGTCGACAAGGCCAATGTGCTGGAAACCTTCCAGTTCTGGCGCGACGTCGTCACCGACGTGCACAAGGAATACCCGGACGTCGGGCTCGAGCACATGTACGTCGACAACGCCGCGATGCAGCTGGTGCGCGCGCCGAAGAAGTTCGACGTGATCGTGACCGGGAATATGTTCGGCGATATCCTGTCGGACGCCGCCGCGATGCTGACCGGCTCGATCGGCATGCTGCCTTCGGCGTCGCTGGACGCCAACAACAAGGGCCTGTACGAGCCTTCGCACGGCTCGGCGCCGGACATCGCCGGCAAGGGCGTGGCGAATCCGCTGGCGACGATCTTGTCGGCCGCGATGATGCTGCGCTTCTCGCTGGGTAAAACCGAGCAGGCCGACCGCATCGAGAACGCGGTCAAGGCCGTGCTGGCGCAGGGTTTGCGTACGCCGGACATCTTCGAAGAGGGCACCACGCGCGTGGGGACCGTCGAGATGGGCGATGCGGTGGTCAACGCCCTGGCATAAGCCGGCGTTTATACGAACGTTGCGGTGGGTATTCGGGGCCGGCGGCCTCGAATCAAACCTGCCCACCAAAAACATGAATAACGATATCGTGGGCATCGATGCTCACGCGGAAACTTCACAAGCCAAGGAATAATGATGAAACTAGTAGGTCTGGTTGGTTGGCGCGGCATGGTCGGTTCGGTCCTCATGCAGCGCATGCAGGACGAGGGCGATTTCGCCCATATCGAGCCGGTGTTCTTCACCACCTCGAACCCGGGCGGCAAGGCGCCGGCCATGGCGAAGAACGAAACCACGCTGAAAAGCGCCACCGACATCGCCGAACTCGCCAAATGCGAGATCATCATCTCCTGCCAGGGCGGCGACTACACCACCGAAGTCTATCCGCAGCTGCGGGCCAGCGGCTGGAACGGCTACTGGATCGACGCCGCCTCGACCCTGCGCATGAACGACGATGCCGTCATCGTGCTCGACCCGGTCAACAGCGACGTGATCAAGAATGCCTTGAGCAGCGGCGTCAAGAACTACGTCGGCGGCAACTGCACCGTGTCGTGCATGCTGATGGGCCTGGGCGGCCTGTTCAAGCACGACCTGGTCGACTGGATGACGTCCATGACCTACCAGGCCGCATCGGGCGGCGGTGCCCAGCACATGCGCGAGCTGCTGACCCAGTTCGGCACCATCAACGCGGCCGTCAGGCCGCTGCTGGACAATCCGGCTTCCGCCATCCTCGACATCGACCGCGGCGTGCTGGCCACCCAGCACGGTCTCTCGGCCGAGGAAACCAGGCAGTTCGGCGTGGCGCTGGCCGGCAACCTGATTCCCTGGATCGACAAGGACCTGGGCAACGGCCAGTCGAAGGAAGAGTGGAAGGGCGGCGCCGAGACCAACAAGATCCTGGGCCGCCACGGTTCGGATTCGGTGATCCCGGTCGACGGCCTGTGCGTGCGCATCGGCGCGATGCGCTGCCACTCGCAGGCGCTGACCATCAAGCTGAAAAAAGACGTGCCGCTGGACGAGATCAACGACATCATCGCGGGCGACAACCAGTGGGTGAAGTTCGTCCCGAACACCCGCGAGGATTCGGTGCGCGACCTGACCCCGGCCGCCGTCACCGGCACCTTGAACATCCCGGTCGGCCGCGTGCGCAAGATGTCGATGGGCCCGGAATACATCTCGGCCTTCACCGTCGGCGACCAGCTGCTGTGGGGCGCCGCCGAGCCGCTGCGCCGCATGCTGCGCATCGTGCTGGACAAGTAAGCGTTCGCTGATCACGTCGTCCCTGCCTTGGCAGGGACGACGGCGTCAACCGGGCGGCGTTCGACCGCCGGCTGTCTTTTCTTCCTTGGCGCGCGACCATGCATGGCGCATTCCTGAGATACTGGAAATACGGCGCCAGACCCACCAAAAAACATCAGTTCCGTGGACAGTTCGTCCATGGAACTGATCGATCCAGAGTGTTTCCGCCGTAGAACTTGCATGCCGTAGTGCATGATGTTATGTTGCCGAGACCTGCGGGCCACCTGGCTCGCGCCAACCTATTGCGTTCCAAATCTATGCATGCCTCTCACCGCTCCCCGATGAAGTCGTCCGCATTGAAAAAGCTGACCGCGGCAGTCGCCAGTGCGCTGGTCCTGACCTCGGCGGCCCATGCGGCCGGCCTCGGCAAGCTGACCGTGCTGTCCGCCCTCGGCCAGCCGCTGCGCGCCGAGATCGAATTGACCTCGGTGTCGCCCGAGGAGGCATCCGGCCTGGCGGCGCGGCTGGCGTCGCCCGAGGCATTCCGGAACGCGAACATCGAATTCAACCCGGCGCTGTCCTCGCTGCGCTTCGCCGTCGAGCAGCGCGGCGGGCGCCAGTTCATCCGGGTCAGCTCGACCCAGCCGCTGAACGAGCCCTTCGTCGACCTGCTGCTGGAGCTGACCTGGAATAACGGCCGCCTGGTGCGCGAGTACACTTTCCTGCTCGATCCGGCCGAGCTGCGCGCGACCCAGGCCGCGCAGGTCGCCGCGAACGAGGCGCCGGCGCGCGCCGAACGGCCGGCCGCAGCGCCAACCCCGGCCCCGGCCGCCGCTGCCCCTGCCGCTGCCGAAGCGCCGCGTCCACGCCGCAGCAGCGTGCGTCCGCCGGCCGAGAACGCGCCGGCCCAGGAGCGCGCCGCTTCGGAATACCGGGTGCGCCGCGGCGACACCCTGGGCGAGATCGCCGGCCAGCTCAAGCCGGTCGACGTCTCGCTCGACATGATGCTGGTGGCGCTGTACCGCGCCAATCCGGACGCCTTCATCGGCAACAATATGAACCGCCTGAAGTCCGGCCGCATCCTGGCGGTGCCGGATGCCGACGCCGTGCGCGCGACCGCGCCGGGCGAGGCGCATGGCGTGGTGGTCGCCCATGCGGCCGACTTCAATGCCTACCGCAACAAGCTGGCCGGCCAGGTCGGCAATGCCGAGCCGGTCAAGGCACCGCCGTCCAGCCAGGGCGCGGGCGGCAAGATCAGCGCCAAGGTCGAGGAACGCCCGACCGCCGCCAACGAATCGCAGGACCAGCTGCGCCTGTCGAAGGCCGCGCCGGAAGCCGCGGGCGGGAAGGGCAGCACGGTCGCCGCCGAAGACCACATCGCCAAGGAAAAGGAACTGGCCGACGCCCAGGCGCGCGTGAAGGAACTCGAGCGCAACGTCGGCGACCTGGAAAAGCTCACCACGGTCAAGAGCCGCGCCGGCGCCGAGGCGGCGCAGAACGCCGCCGCGGCCAAGCCCGATGCGGTCCTCGTCGACGACAAGCCGGCGCCGAAGAAGCTGCCGGTCATCAAGCCAGCCAAGCCTGCCGCGCCGCCGGCGCCGGCCGAGCCGGGCCTGTTCGACTTCCTGATGGAGAACCTGACGCTGGTCGGCGGCGGCGCTGCCGCGCTGCTGCTGGCGGGCCTGCTGGTGGCGCAGCGCCGCAAGAAGAAAGAGCCCAGGCCCTTCATCGAGCCGGCCGCCGTCAGCGTGCCGAACGAAGCGGCGCACTCGCTGTTCGCCGAGACCGGCGGCCAGAGCGTGGACACCAACAACAGCGTGTTCAACTCCAGCTTCGCGCCGTCCGCCAGCCAGCTCGATACCAATGAAGTCGATCCGGTGGCCGAAGCCGACGTCTACATCGCCTATGGCCGCGACGCCCAGGCCGAAGAGATCCTGAAGGAAGCCCTGCGCACCCATCCGGAGCGCCTGCCGGTACGCCTGAAGCTGCTGGAGATCTACGCCGCGCGCAAGGATGCGCGCGCCTTCGAAGCCCAGGCCGGCGAGCTGTATGGCATCACCCGCGGCCACGGCGACGAATGGGCCCAGGCCGCCGCCATGGGCCTGGCGCTCGATGCGCTCAATCCGCTGTACGCCAACAGCGCGGCGCCGACCGGCCCGGTGCCGAGCCATGAAGAACTGGGCCAGCAGGCCTTGCTGTCGAAGGAGCTCGGCGACGCCTTCCAGGCCGATGCGCCGGTCCAGCCGCAGGTCCAGGACGAGGCGCGCGCGCCGCTGAGCTTCGACCAGCATTTCGCCGACGCCATGGGCACCGCCCAGCCGGCGCCGGAACCGGTCACGAATGCGCCGGGCAAGGCCGAGGACGACAATGTGCTCGACTTCGACCTCGGCGGCCTGTCCTTCGATCCGGCGCCGGCCGCCGCCACGGCCGAGCCGAAGCGCGATGCGAACGACCTCGACTTCGACATGAGCGACTTCGCGACCGCCGTACCGACGCCGGCCCCGGTAGCGGCCCCGGCAGCGGCTGCGCAAAACCCGGCCGACGATCCGCTCGACTTCACCTTCGACATGGACTTCGACGCGCCGCAAAAACCGGCGCCGGCAAGCGCTGCCGAACAGGCGCCGGCCGCGCGCATCGAGGACGATCCACTGTTCGACCTGGGCTTCGACCAGGCGGACAACCCGGCCCCGACCCCGGCCACCGCGCCGACCGAGATCGACATGGCCGACCTGGCCCGGGAATTCGACCTGCCGGAGCTGCCGGCCGGACGCCCGGCCGCGCCGGAGCAGGCCAGGGACGCCGATGCGCTGAAGGATCCGCTGTTCGACCTCGACACCATGGACTTCGGCCTGGAAGAGCAGCCGGCCAAGGCCCAGGCGGCGCCAAAACCGGACCCGGACCTGGACCTGGACCTGGACTTCACCCCGGCTCCGGCGGCCTCGCTGGCCTCGAATCCGTCGCCGGCGCTGGACGATCCGCTGTTCGACCTGTCGCACCTGCCGAACGACGTGCCGCCGGAACTGCCGACCGCCAGCCCGGCGCCGGCCGCCGCCCGCTACGCGGAAAGCGACAAGATCGAGCCGCAATTCGATGTCACGACGCTGGACCTCGACCTGCCGGCCGACGGCACGCTGGCGCTGCCGGAAGTGCATAATCTGTCGGGCGGCGACGCCTCGGGCAATGCGCTGTCGGCAATGCACATGGAAATGGAAACCAAGCTCGACCTGGCCATCGCCTACCAGGAGATCGGCGACAAGGAAGGCGCGCGCGAACTGCTCGAGGAAGTCATCCGCGGCGGCAGCGACGAACAGGTAGGCCGCGCCAACGCATTGCGCGCGGCGCTCGCATGAGGCAGAAGATTTGACACGTATTGCAATGGGTGTCCAGTATGTGGGCACCGCCTGGAACGGGTATCAGACACAACCTTCGCGCGACACGGTGCAGGACCAGCTGGAAATGGCGCTCGCAAAATTCGCCTGCGTGCCGCTGCGCACGAGCTGCGCCGGCCGCACCGATGCCGGTGTCCACGCGATCGAGCAGGTGATCCACTTCGATACCGATCTCGATCGCGCACCGCAATCCTGGGTGCGCGGCACCAACGCCTTCCTGCCCGAGTCGATCGTGGTGCGCTGGGCCCACGTGCTCGCGCCCGCGCCCGAGCGCGAGGAATTCCACGCGCGCTTCTCGGCGCGCTCGCGCACCTACCACTACGTGCTGTACAACCACGCCAACCCCTCGGCCCTGCTGGCCGGGCGCGCAGGCTGGGTGTTCCGCCCGCTCGACGTGGAGCGCATGCGCGAAGCGGCCGCGCACCTGGTCGGCACGCACGATTTCACCAGCTTCCGCGCCTCCGGCTGCCAGGCCAATACGCCCGTCAAGCTGATGCACGAACTGAAGATCGAGCGCATCGGCGACGTGATCGTGTTCACCGTGCGCGCCTCCGCCTTCCTGCACCACATGGTGCGCAACATCGTCGGCTCGCTGATCTACGTGGGTGTCGGACGCAACGAGCCCGGCTGGATGGCCGAGGTACTGGCCGCCCGCTCGCGCGACGCCGCCGCCCCGACCTTCATGCCGGACGGGCTTTACCTTGCTACAATCGACTACGATCCGAAGTGGGGGCTGCCGCAGGAGGCGGCGCCGCCGCTGCCCTGGCTGTAGTCTTTCTTCTATCTCTTCTATCTCTTCTATCGTCGCTTGCTCATGAACGTCGCCCCTGCGCAGAGGGGTCAGAGCCCGGTGTTGCTTTTCAAAGGGCTCTGACCCCGGTGTTCAGCCGCGCCGCCTGTTCACACCCGAAACCCGGCTGCTCAGCAGCCAACAACTCCGGGGTCAGAGCCCCTTTGAAAGCAAAACCCGGCTCTGACCCCTGCGGACCCCTGCGATCATGACACGTACCCGAATCAAAATCTGCGGCATCACCCGCGAACAAGACCTCCAGGCTGCCGTGCAGGCCGGCGCCGACGCCCTCGGTTTCGTGTTCTACCCGAAGAGCCCGCGCTACGTGTCGCCGCAGCGTTTCGCCCAGCTGGCGCGGACGCTGCCGCCCTTCGTCAGCGCCGTCGCGCTGTTCGTGAATGCGGGCGAGGACGAGATCAAGGACGTGCTGGCCGCCGGCCCCATCGCCCTGCTGCAGTTCCACGGCGACGAAACGCCGGCGCAGTGCGCGGCGCTGGCCGCAACGGTGCAGCGCCCCTTCGTGCGCGCCTATCGGGTAAAACCTGACACCAGCGCCGCCGACCTGCTAGAATCGGAAGCTCAATACCGCGCCGCCAGCCCCTGGTTTTCCGGTCTGTTGCTCGACACCTGGGTCGATGCCTACGGTGGCGCAGGAAAGGTTTTCGATTGGTCTCTTATTCCAAAAGAGCTCGCGCCTCGGGTCGTTTTGAGTGGTGGCTTGAGCGTACACAACGTGACTGGCGCGGTGGCGCAAGTACGTCCCTTTGCGGTCGACATCAGTAGCGGTGTCGAGGCCGGCAAGGGGATCAAGGATGCCCGCCTGATCGACGCCTTCGTCGACGCGGTGCGGGCGCTTGACACCACCATCGAAAGCCGAGCACACCATGAAAGCCCATCAAGCTAGCGGCGCAAGCCCGCTGTTCAAGACCACCGACTACCAGTTGCCGGATGCTTCCGGCCACTTCGGCCCCTACGGCGGCAGCTTCGTCGCCGAAACCCTGAGCCATGCGCTGGCCGAGCTGAACGAAGCCTATGCGCGCTATAGCCAGGATCCGGAATTCCTCGAGGAATTCCGCTACGAACTGGCCCATTTCGTCGGCCGTCCCTCGCCGGTCTACCACGCCAAGCGCTGGTCGCAGCAAGGTGCGCAGGAGAATCGCGGCGCCCAGATCTACTTCAAGCGCGAAGACCTGAACCACACCGGCGCGCACAAGATCAACAACGTGATCGGCCAGGCCCTGCTGGCGCGCCGCATGGGCAAGCCGCGCATCATCGCCGAGACCGGCGCCGGCCAGCACGGCGTCGCCACCGCAACCATCTGCGCACGCTTCGGCCTCGAATGCGTGATCTACATGGGCGCCGAGGACGTCAAGCGCCAGGCCCAGAACGTCTACCGCATGAAGCTGCTGGGCGCGACCGTGGTCCCGGTCGAATCCGGCTCCAAGACCCTCAAGGATGCGCTCAACGAGGCGATGCGCGACTGGGTCACCAACATCGAAAACACCTTCTACATCATCGGCACCGTGGCCGGCCCGCACCCGTATCCGATGATGGTGCGCGACTTCCAGTCGGTGATCGGCGAGGAATGCCTGGTGCAGATGCCGCAGATGACCGGGCGCCAGCCCGACTACGTCGTCGCCTGCATCGGCGGCGGCTCGAACGCGATGGGCATCTTCTACCCGTATATCGACGAAGCCGGCGTGAAGCTGGTCGGCGTCGAGGCGGCGGGCGAGGGGCTGGACTCCGGCAAGCACGCGGCCTCGCTCTCGGCCGGTTTCCCCGGCGTGTTGCACGGCAACCGCACCTATCTGCTGCAGGACGAGAACGGCCAGATCATCGAGACCCACTCGGTGTCGGCCGGCCTGGATTATCCGGGGGTCGGACCCGAGCACGCCTGGCTGAAGGATATCCAGCGCGCCGAATACGTCTCGATCACCGACGAGGAAGCGTTGCAGGCCTTCCACGACTGCTGCCGCATCGAGGGCATCATCCCGGCGCTGGAATCCTCGCACGCGATCGCCTACGCGGCCAAGCTCGCGCCGACCCTGCCGGCCGACCAGATCATCCTGGTCAACCTGTCGGGACGCGGCGACAAGGACATGCACACCGTGGCGCAAAGGGCCGGACTCGACTTCGGTTGATCCGCTCCCCCCACACGTCACGAACCGCATAAAGGAAACAGCATGTCCCGCATCGAACAGACTTTCAGCGCCCTGAAACAGCAGGGCAAGACCGGCCTCGTCACCTTCATCACCGCCGGCGACCCCGGCCCGGAAACCACCGTCCCGCTGCTGCACGCCCTGGTGGAGGGCGGCGCCGACGTGCTCGAACTCGGCGTCCCGTTCTCGGACCCGATGGCCGAGGGCCCGGTCATCCAGCGCGCCTGCGAACGCGCGCTCGCCTTCGGCATCAGCATGAAGGACGTCTTGAACTACGTGCGCGAGTTCCGCAAGACCAACCAGCATACCCCGGTGGTGCTGATGGGTTACGCGAATCCGATCGAGCGCATGGGCCAGTCCGAATTCATCCGCCAGGCCAAGGAGGCGGGCGCCGACGGCGCCATCGTGGTCGACTATCCGCCCGAGGAATGCGAAGCCTTTTCCACGGAGATGAAAAAGAACGGCCTCGACCCGATTTTCCTGCTGGCGCCGACCTCGACGGTCGAGCGCATCCGCCAGGTGGCGCGCCACGGCAGCGGTTTTTCCTATTACGTCTCGCTCAAGGGCGTGACCGGCGCCGGCGGCATCGACACCCTGGACGTCGCGCGCCGCGTCGCGGCGATCCGCGAGCACGTGCAATTGCCGATCGGCGTGGGCTTCGGCATCCGCGACGCCCAGACCGCGAAGGCGGTGGCCGAGGTGGCCGACGCCGTCGTCATCGGCAGCCGTATCATCCAGGAACTGGAAAACACGCCGAAGGAGCAGGGACCGCGGGCGGTGCGCGATTTCGTGGCGGGAATCCGGGCGGCGCTGGACGAGCGTTGACCTGCGCCTGCGCCGATTGAACCGGGGCCGAGCGCCCTGGTGTCGTTCAGTCAGCGGAACAACCGTCGCCCCGGCGTAGGCTGGGGCCCAAGTCCAGGGTCTCGAAAACGCCCGAGAACCTGGGTTCCGGCCTACGCCGGAACGACGTTCATGCGATGACTGGACGGCATCGAGCCCAGCGCCCCGGTTTTTCGTTTGCATTCCATGCAATATCGCTTACATTGTCCATACTCCAACTTTTATGGCGATGACAATGAAAACCCAGGTGGTAAGCATTTCCAAGCTGCAGACATCCAAGGTGATGGCCCTGATGTACCTGGTCATCTCGATTCCGTTCGCACTGCTCACCCTGCTGTCGATGCGCATGACCGGGCAGCCGGCCGGGATGTTCATGCTGATTGTGCTGCCGGTGCTGTACACCGTGTTCGGCTTCATCTTCACTTTCGTGGGCGCCTGGGTCTACAACGGCGTGGCGAGCAAGGTCGGCGGCATCGAATTCCGCACGAGTGTCGTCGAGGCAAAGTGAGCCGGCGCAAGCGCCTGACCTTCTGGTTCGCCGACGAAGATGACGACAGCCTGGTGCGCGAGGTGATCGCCGGGCGCAAGACGGTCACCGCCGACCTGGTCGAGGATTATTACCGCGGCTACGGGGAATACGGCGAGGGCGGCTATGCGCCGGGCGAGCTGATCGACGTACACGACGCGCGCGGCCGGCTGCGCTGCGCCATCCGCGCGACCAGGGTATACACTATCCGTTTCAAGGATGTGCCCGAGGAAGTCTGGCGCGGCGAGGGTTTCGACAGCGCGCAAGCCTTCCGGGAATGCCATGTGGCCTGCATGCCGCAACACGACTTGCAGGACGATACCGCGTTCGTGACGCTGCATTTCGAACTTGTCGAGGTCGCTGCTGTCGAATGAATACCGTCGTCCCCGCGCAGGCAGGGATCCAGGTTTCATGCGCCGACGGACACTATTTGCCCGGGTTCCTGGCAGCGCAGGGGCGATGGCGTCAAGCGTGTTCGGCGTGCAAGCAAGCGGCGTGGAAATTAGAGCAAGCATTCGACAAGAGCATTCCGACCGGCTACACTACCGCCAAATTCAGCTTTGCCGCAAAGGAGAACATATGAGTTGGTTGGAAAAACTGCTGCCCCCACGGATCCAGCGCTCCGATGCCGCCAAAAAACAGACCATGCCCGAGGGCCTGTGGGTCAAATGCCCATCGTGCGAATCGGTGCTGTACCGCGCCGACCTCGAATCGAACCTGCACGTCTGCCCGAAATGCAGCCACCACATGCGCATCCGCGCCCGCGCGCGCCTCGATGCGCTGCTCGACGAAGGCGGCCGCTATGAAATCGGCCAGGACGCGCTGCCGGTCGATACCCTGAAGTTCAAGGACAGCAAGAAATATCCCGACCGCCTCAAGTCCGCGATGGAAGCCACCGGCGAAACCGACGCGATGATCGTGCAGGGCGGTTCGATCATGAGTCTGCCGGTCGTGGTGGCCTGCTTCGAATTCGAATTCATGGGCGGCTCCATGGGCTCCGTCGTCGGCGAACGCTTCGCCCGCGGCGCCCAGGTTGCGCTGGAACAGAAAGTGCCGTTCATCTGCATTACCGCCACCGGCGGTGCGCGCATGCAGGAAGGCCTGCTGTCGCTGCTGCAGATGGCCAAGACCACCTCCATGCTGACCAAGCTGTCGGAGAAAAAACTGCCCTTCATCAGCGTGCTGACCGACCCGACCATGGGTGGCGTATCGGCCTCGTTCGCCTTCATGGGCGATGTCGTGATGGCCGAGCCGAAAGCCCTGATCGGCTTCGCCGGTCCGCGCGTGATCGAGAACACGGTGCGCGAGAAATTGCCGGAAGGCTTCCAGCGCGCCGAGTTCCTGGTACAAAAGGGGGCGATCGACATGATCGTCGACCGCCGCAAGATGCGCGAGGAAATTGCGCGCCTGCTGGCCCTGCTGCAAAACCAGCCAGCCGACGTCATCGCCTGATCGCCAGGCGCAACGCCCGACCGCGCGGCCGGCCGCTCCAGCAGCCGCCGGCCGCGCGCGCGTTCCAGCCCTGCCGACGACCCAGTTCCCGCACCAGGCATCACCGGACACATCATGCAAAACCTCCCCACCACCTTGCCCGACTGGCTGGCGCTGCTCGAGTCGCGCCATGCCGAAACCCATATCGACATGGGCCTGGCCCGCGTGCTCGCCGTCAAGGAGCGCATGGGCCTGGCGTTTTCCTGCCCCGTGATCATGGTCGCCGGCACCAATGGCAAGGGCTCGACCTGCGCCATGCTGGAATCCATGCTCCTGCACGCAGGCTACCGCACCGGCCTGTACATCAAGCCGCACTTCCTCGACTTCAACGAGCGCGCGCGCCTGAACGGCGAGATGGCTTCCGATGAAGCCCTCATCAAGGCCTTCAACGACGTGGAGGCCCAGCGCGGCGACATCGACCTGACCTATTTCGAGTTCACCACGCTGGCCATCATGCGCCTGCTGTCGACGGCCGAGATCGACGTCGCCATCCTCGAAGTGGGCCTGGGCGGGCGCCTGGACGCCGTCAACGTGATCGACGCCGACGTTTCCATCGTCACCAGCATCGACATCGACCACAAGGACTACCTGGGCGATACGCGCGAGGCGATCGGCTTCGAGAAGGCCGGCATCTTCCGCGCGGGCAAGCCGGCGATCTGCAGCGATCCGCAGCCGCCGCAATCGCTGATCGACCATGCCGCCGCCATTGGCGCCGACCTGTGGCTGATCGGCCGCGATTTCAACTACCAGGGCGACCAGCAGCAATGGTCGTACGGCGGGCGCGGCCAGCGCCGCAATGCGCTGGCCTATCCGGCGCTGCGCGGCGCCAACCAGTTGCTGAATGCGTCGGCCGCGCTGGCCGCGCTCGAAGTGCTGCGCAATGTGCTGCCGGTGGGCGCCCAGGAAGTGCGCACCGGCCTGGCGCTGGTCGAGCTGCCGGGACGCTTCCAGGTGCTGGCGGGCCGTCCGACCACGGTGCTGGACGTGGCGCACAATCCGCATGCCGCCGCGACCCTGTCCCAGAACCTGGGCAATATGGGCTTCCACCGCTTCACCTATGCGGTGTTCGGCATCATGCAGGACAAGGACATCGACGCCGTCATCGAACACATGGCGCCGAATATCGACCACTGGTGCCTGGCGGCGCTGCCGTCGCCGCGCTCGGCCGACGTGCAGGAACTGGCCGCGCGGATCGAGGCAAAACGGCCCGCGGGCGTCAAGCCGGACGAGTTTTCGGTAAAAACCTTCGCCGATCCGGGGGCGGCGTTCGCAGATGCAACTAGCCGAGCCGGACAGGATGATAGAATTGTGGTCTTTGGCTCGTTCTACACCGTGGCGGGCGTGATGGCGGCCCGTAAAAATTCCCTTCATTAAGCGCACATAAGCAGAGATCGCATGGGCTTGTTCTCGTTCTTCAAAAAAAACAAGCAAGACCGTACCGCCCAGGATAGCGGCCACTTCTACAGCAAGGACGATGACGTCGCCGTGGGCGAACGCGCCCGCGCCAAGCGCGCCTCGAACGCGGGTGGCGCGGCCGCGCGCCGCGCCGGCGCCGATCCGATGCTGCCGGAAAAGAAACGCGCACGCCGCCGCCTGGTCGGCGCCATCGCGCTGGCGCTGGCCGCCGCGGTCGGCTTGCCGATGCTGCTCGATTCCGAGCCCAAGCCGGTCAACGCCGACATCGCGATCCAGGTGCCGTCCAAGGACAAGGCCGCGCCGCTGCCGGTGCCCAGCGCCGACAAGGCCGTGGCCGCCGAGGACAGCGTCGACCAGGGCGAGGAAGTCGTGCCGGCCACCGCCGCGAACGGCAAGCCGGCCGCCAAGCCTGGCGCAGCCGTGGCGCCGGCGCCCGCGCGCACCGATCTCGCCCAGGCCGAGCCGCCCAGGGCCGAGCGCAAGCCCGAACCGAAGCCGGAACCGAAGCCGGAATCGAAGCCCGACGCAAGGGAAGCCGCCAGGGCTGCGGACCTGAAGGAAAAGGAGCGCGCCGAGGCGCGCCTGGCCGAGCGCGAGCGCATGGACAGGGAGCGCGCCGAGCGTGCCGAACGCGCCGATCGCCTCGAGAAGGAACGCGCCGACAAGGCCGAGCGCCTGGCCAAGCTGAAGGCCGAGGAAAAACACCGGGCCGAAGAAAAACACAAGGCCGAGGAAAAAGCCGTCAAGCCGGTCGATGGCGCGCGTGCGCTGGCGATCCTGGAAGGCAAGCCCGCCGACAAGCCTGCCGACAAGCCCGAGGCCAGCCAGAAATTCGTGCTGCAGGTGGCCGCCATGTCGAGCGCCGAAAAGGCCGCGGAGGTGCAGTCCAAACTGCGCGAAGCCGGCATCAGCTCGTACACCCAGAAGGCCTCGACCGCATCGGGCGAACTGATCCGCGTGCGCATCGGTCCGCTGAGCCGCGACGAAGCCGAAAAAGTACGCGCCAAGCTGGGCCGCCTGGGCATGTCCGGCGCCATGACGCCGGTCTGATGCCGGCAAGCGGCGCGCAGCGGAAGGCATCGTGACGATCTTCGACTACATCGTCCTGTTCATCCTGGTCTCCTCGGTCGTCATCAGCACGATGCGCGGCCTGGTCAAGGAAATCCTCTCGCTGCTCGGCTGGGTGGCCGCCTTTATCGTCGCGAATGCCTTCGGCGCGAAACTGGCGCCCATGTTACCATCCGCGATTCCGGGCGAGGCCTTGCGCCTGATCGTTGCCTTCATTGCACTGTTCCTCGGCGTGCGCGTACTGATGGGCCTGCTTGCGCTGGCGATCGGCGCACTGATCGAGGCTTCCGGCCTCTCGCTCGCGGATCGCGGCCTGGGTGGTTTGTTCGGCCTCGGCCGGGGCATTGTAATCGTGCTGGCCGGCGTCATATTGTGTGGGATGACTTCCATTCCCCAACAGGCTTTCTGGAAACACGCGCTGCTCTCGCCGATGGCGGAAACCGGGGCGCGCACAGTCAAGCCTTTCTTGCCCGCTGCCTTCGCGCAGCACGTGCAGTTTTAGCGGTAGCATTTCCTTTGTCTAGTTTAGGAGCACACCATGTGTGGCATCGTCGGCGTCGTCTCGCAAGCCCCCGTCAACCAGCTTTTGTATGATGCTTTGTTGCTGTTGCAACATCGTGGTCAGGATGCGGCGGGTATTGCAACCAATCACAGCAGCATGTTCTCGATGTACAAGGCCAATGGCCTGGTGCGCGACGTGTTCCGCACCCGTAACATGCGCTCGTTGATGGGCAATTCCGGCATCGGCCACTGCCGCTATCCGACCGCCGGTTCGTCCAGCGAAGAAGAAGCGCAGCCTTTCTACGTCAACGCGCCGTTCGGCATCACCCTGGCCCACAACGGCAACCTGACCAACCAGGCGCAGCTGAAGGACGAGCTGTTCCGTAACGACCGCCGCCACATCAACACCGATTCCGACTCGGAAGTGCTGCTCAACGTGCTGGCCCACGAGATCCAGCAGGCTGCCGACGGCCTGTCGCTGGATGCGGACGCCGTGTTTCGCGCCGTCTCCACCGTGCACCGCCGCGTGCGCGGCGCCTATGCCGTCATCGCCCAGATCGCCGGCCACGGCTTGCTGGCCTTCCGCGACCCGTTCGGCATCCGTCCGCTGGTCGTCGGCGTCAACGAGACCCCGACCGGCAGCGAATACCTGGTCGCCAGCGAATCGGTGGCCCTGGAAGGCCTGGGCTTCCGCTTCATGCGCGACATCGCCCCGGGCGAAGCCGTGTGGGTCGACGAAGCCGGTAATTTCCATTCGCGCCAGTGCGCACAGAACCCTTCGCTGAATCCCTGCGCCTTCGAATATGTCTACCTGGCCCGTCCGGACTCCGTGATCGACGGCGCCTCGGTCTACGCCACCCGCCTGAAAATGGGCGAATACCTGGCTGACAAGATTCGCAAGGAAATCCCGCTCGACGAGATCGACGTCGTCATGCCGATTCCCGATTCCTCGCGTCCGGCCGCGATCCAGCTGGCGCTGAAACTCGGCGTCGAGTACCGCGAAGGCTTCATCAAGAACCGCTACATCGGCCGCACCTTCATCATGCCTGGCCAGGGCATGCGCAAGAAATCGGTGCGCCAGAAGCTGAACGCGATCGCCGCCGAATTCAAGGACAAGAACGTGCTGCTGGTCGACGATTCGATCGTGCGCGGCACCACCAGCCGCGAGATCGTGCAGATGGCGCGCGAATCCGGCGCCCGCAAGGTGTTCTTCGCGTCGGCCGCGCCGCCG
>Ga0265798_10005657_pt1 | contig 16670 bp, 13 predicted proteins | sample P3T30metagenome_FD_192430 | JGI IMG/M metagenome (GOLD analysis project Ga0265798, IMG submission 192430) | Plant litter microbial communities from East Loma Ridge, Irvine, California - P3 T30 | ecosystem: Environmental > Terrestrial > Plant litter > Unclassified | place: USA: California... | reverse complement strand
ATCCACTTTTACCGTAAAGCTTTCCCGATGACCGAACCGCTCCGCCTCTCCAAACGAATGTCCGAACTGGGCCTGTGCTCGCGCCGCGAAGCCGATGAATGGATCGCGCGCGGCTGGGTGCGGGTCGATGGCCAGGTCGTCTCGGAGCTGGGCAGCAAGGTGCTGCCGACGCAACGCATCACCGTCGAGCGCCAGGCCGCCGCCGAACAGTCCAAGCGCGTCACCGTGTTGATCCACAAGCCGGTCGGCTACGTCAGCGGCCAGGCCGAAGACGGCTACACGCCGGCGGTGGCGCTGATCAAGCCCGAGAACCGCTGGGCCGACGATCCATCGACCGAGCAGTTCCATCCGACCCAGTTGCGCAGCCTGGTGCCATGCGGCCGGCTGGACATCGACTCGGTGGGCCTGCTCGTGCTGTCGCAGGATGGCCGCATCGCCAAGCAGCTCATTGGCGAAACCACGTCCATCGAGAAGGAATACCTGGTGCGGGTGCAGTACACCAAGGAAGGCACGCTGCCCGACAGTGAACTCAAGAAGCTCAAGCACGGCCTGTGGATGGATGGCAAGCCACTATTGCCGGCCAAGGTGCGCTGGCAGAACGAAGACCAGCTGAGCTTCACGCTGAAGGAAGGCCGCAAGCGCCAGATCCGCCGCATGTGCGATATGGTCGGCCTGAAGGTGCTGGGCCTCAAACGCGTGCGGATCGGGCGTGTAAAACTCGGCGACCTGCCGGTCGGGCAGTGGCGCTACCTGACGCCGGAAGAAGGCTTTTAAGCCTGCGGCAACGGCGCATCCGGGGCCACCAGGCCGGCGGCGCGCAACGCTTCCCAGAACGCCACCGGTATCGCCATCGTCATCAGCGCCGCATTGCGCCGCAGGTGCTCCGGGCTGCTCGCGCCGGGGATGGTCGCCGCCACCACCGGATGCGCCAGGCCGAATTGCAACGCCGCCGCGGCCAGGTCGACACCGTGCTCGGCTGCCACCTTCTGCAGCCGCTCGCGCTGCGCCAGCTTGTCCGCATCGGCCGGACCATAATCGTAATTCGGCCCACCCGCCAGGAAGCCCGAGTTGAACGGCCCGCCGATCACAACCTTCGCACCCCGTTCGGCGCACAGCGGGAACAGCTCGGCCAGCGGCGTCGTCTCCATCAGCGTGTAGCGGCCGGCCAGCAGGAAGATGTCCGGGTCGGCGTCGCGCAGCGCGCGCAGGCACGGCTCGACCGTGTTCACGCCCAGCCCCCAGGCCTTGATCACGCCCTCCTCCCGCAGCTTCGTCAAGCCCTCGAACGCGCCGCCGGGACCAGAAGCGATCCGGTAGTAATGGTCAAACTGGTCGCCCAACATGTCGGGCGACAGGTCGTGCACGTAGACGATGTCGATCGATGCCAGCGCCATGCGCTGCAGGCTGTCCTCGACCGAGCGGCGTGCGCCGTCGGCCGTGTAGTCGATCACACGCTTGAACGGCAAGGCGCCGACGAACGGCGCGGCGATCTCGCCCGGACTGGCTGGCGCCAGCAGGCGGCCGACCTTGGTCGAGAGCGTGTACTCGTCGCGCGGGCGGCGCCGCAGTGCGTGGCCGAAACGGTGTTCGGACAGGCCGGCGCCGTAGTGCGGCGCGGTGTCGAAGTAGCGGATGCCTGCATCCCACGCGGCGTCAGCCGTCGCCTGGGCCGCCTCGTCGCTGGTGGCGCGGTACATGTCGCCAAAGCCGGTGCCGCCCAGGCCCAGGCGCGTGATGGGTTGGTAACGCTGTGTCATGGCTTGTCCTGTTGTGCGTGAATCGAGGACAAATTCTGCCTGACGGGCGGTGATCCCGTCGCACAGCTACTCAGTGCAAACCCCTATTGCCGGCGCCGTTCGATCTGCACCAGCGCCGCGCCCAGCACCTCGAGGTCGACCGGCTTGGCGAACAGGTCGTGAAAGCCGGCGGCGCGCGCCTCGACGCGGTCCTTCTCTTGCGCATAGCCGGTGACGGCGATCAGGATCGCGTGCTCGGTGCCGGGCCGTGCGCGCAGCGCGCGCGCCAGTTCGAAGCCGTTCATCTCGGGCAGGCCGATATCGAGCAGGCACACGTCCGGCGCGAACGCCGGGAGCGTGGCCAGCGCGTCGCGCGCCGAATGCGCGACCAGCACCGTGTGGCCCAGCGTCTCGAGCAGCAGCCCCATCGTGATGGCGGCGTCCTCGTTGTCATCGACCACGCCGATGCGCAGCGCAAACGGATTGGCCTGCGGCGCCTCGCTCCCGGTGGCCGGCATGGTCGGGCCGGAGCGGGACGACAGCGGCAGCGTGACCTGGAAGGTGCTGCCGCAACCCGGTCCGCCGCTACTGGCGCTGACCTCTCCGCCATGCAGCTTGAGCAGGCTGCGCACCAGCGCCAGGCCAATCCCGAGCCCGCCCTGGCTGCGATCCAGGCCGCGCGTGCCCTGCGAGAACAGGTCGAAGGCGCTGGCGATCAGCTCCGGCGACATGCCGATGCCGTCGTCGCGGATCGACACGTCGAGCATCTTGTTGCGCGTGGCCAGGCGCACCTCAATGCGCCCGCCCTCGAGCGTGTACTTGGCCGCGTTGCTCAGCAAATTGGTCATCACCTGCACCAGCCGCTTGCGGTCGCCCACGACGAGCGCGCGCGCCGGAATCATTTCCAGCACCAGCCGGTGGTCGTGCTTCTCGATCAGCGGGCGCACCTGCTCGATGGCGTCGGCCAGCACATCCTTCAGGTCGAGTTCGACGAATTCGAGTTCCACTTTGCCGCGCGTGACGCGCGAGACGTCGAGCAGGTCGTCGATCAGGGACGTCATGTGGCCGGCCTGGCGCCCGATGATGTCGGCGGCGCGCTGCACCATGCTCGGCTCGAGCTCGAAGTTCGACAGCATGGTGGCGGCCGAGACGATCGGCGCCAGGGGATTGCGCAGCTCGTGCGCCAGCATCGCGAGAAATTCATCCTTGCGCTGATCGGCGCGGCGCAGGGCCTCGTTCAGGGCTTCCTGGTCGGCCAGCGCGCGGCGCAGTTCGATCTGGCTCATGACCTGGTGCGCCATCGTGGTGAGCATGAACTGCTGCTGCTCGCTCAAGCCTTCCGGGCGGGGCTTGTTATCGAGTACGCACAAGGTGCCGAGCGGCACGCCATCACGCGTGCGCAGCACGGCGCCGGCATAGAAACGCAGGCCGCCTTCGACCGTGACGAGCGGATTGCAGCTGAAACGGGGATCGGTCAGCGTATCGGCAACGATCATCTGCTCTTGCTGGAGCAGCGCAAAGCGGCAGATCGAGTCGTCGAGCGGCATCTCGCTGACGCCCAGGCCAATCTCGGACTTGAACCACTGGCGCCCGCGCGCGATCAGGTTGACGGCGGCGATCGGTGCGTTCAGCAGCTGGCTGACCATACGCACCACGTCATCGAACGAGCGCTCCGGCGGCGTGTCGAGAATGCCGTAGGAGTCGAGGACGGCGAGGCGCGCGTCTTCATCGAAACTGGTGGAAATGGACGTCATGGCGATAGGGCTTCAAGTGACACTGTGGGAGGGAAGCCGGAACTGGCGCAAGGGGCAAGCTGGCAGAAGGCGCAGGGCCGGCCCGCCGGCCAGCAATTATAAGCAGCAAACGGGCGCCGCGCACGCGCACCGCGTCCATAAAACTGTGCCCATCGTCCTGACCTGCCATGAGGGCGGCGCCCAACGATTCACACTACCAGAACTCGCCCCGCCGCGCCATCGCCGGCGCCGTTATCGACATCATTTCATGCCACGGCAATACCCTAGTGACGGTTGCGATCGGCGAGGAACTGGATGGCGCGCGGATGCTGCGGATTGGCGAAGAACTCGCCGGGCGTGGCCTTTTCCAGGATGGCTCCCTCGGCCATGAACCAGATGCGGTCGGCAACGTCGCGCGCAAAGCCCATCTCGTGGGTCACGCACACCATCGTCATTCCCTGCCTGACCAGCGCGCGCATTACCTGCAGCACCTCGCCCACCATTTCGGGATCGAGCGCGCTGGTGGGCTCGTCGAACAGCATGATCGCGGGGCGCATCGCCAGCGCACGGGCGATCGCCACCCGCTGCTGCTGGCCGCCCGAGAGCGCGTTCGGATAGGCGTCGGCCTTGTGCGCCAGGCCCACCTGATCGAGCAGCGCCATCGCCTGTTCGCGCGCTTCACCCTTGCTGGCGCGTTTCAACCGCACCGGCGCGAGCATGCAGTTTTCCAGCGCCGTCAGGTGCGGGAACAAGTTAAATTGCTGGAACACGAAGCCGATGCCGGCGCGCAGCGCATTGACGTCGACGCCCTTCGCATGAATGTCGCGGCCATCGATGACAATGCGCCCGCCATCGATGGCCTCAAGGCGGTTGAGCGTGCGGATCAGCGTCGACTTGCCCGAACCCGACGGCCCGCACACCACCAGCACGTCGTTCTTTTCAACGCGCTCGGTGATGCCCACCAGCGCGTGGTAGTCGCCGTAATACTTGTTGACGTTATCGAGCACGATCATCGTTCGCTTCTTTCAAGAGTCAGGTCGCCGCGACCGGCCGCCGCTGCAGGCGCCGCTCGAGCAGGAAGGCCAGGCGCGACAGGCCGAAGCACAGCACGAAATAGGTCAGCGCCAGGATCAGGTACACCTCCACCGCCTGGGTGAACACGAGCGTATTGATCTGCGAGGCGACGAACGAGACTTCCGACAGGCCGATGATGTAGCCGAGCGACGTCGCCTTGATCGTCGAGACCAGTTGGTTGACGATCGACGGCAGGCCATGGCGCAGGGTCTGCGGCAGCACCACGTGGCGCAGCGCCTGGCCGTAGCCCAGGCCCAGCGAGCGGGCGCTCTCGAGCTGCCCTTTCGGCAGCGCACGGATGCCCGCCGCCACGATCTCGGCCAGGTAGACGCTGTCGAACACCACCAGCACGATCAGCATCGTCGCTGTCTGCGAGGTCTTGATGCCCGTGACGGCCGGCAGGAAGAAGTAGACCCAGAACAGCACCAGCAGCAGCGGCACGGCGCGCACGAGCTGCACCAGCGCGCCGACCGGCAGGCCGATGGCGCGATGGGTGCTCACGCGCGCGATGCCGAGCATCAGCCCGAGCGGCATGGCCAGCACCAGCGCCGCGCCAGACAGCAAAATGGTGAGCGCCAGGCCGCCCAGCGGGCCTTCCGGGTATTGGCCGACCAGGAAGTACAGCCAGTAGGTATCGATCAGTTCCAGCATGCGCGTGCTCCCATCGTCAACCCGCCGTACGCACGGGGTAGCGCCGCTGGTAGAGATGCGCCGCCCCCGAGATCAGGAGCGAGACCGTCAGGTAGGCCAGCGTGGCGAAGGTGAACGCCTCCAGGCTGCGAAAGCTCGCCGTCTCGACGCGCGCGGCCTGGTACATCATTTCGGCCGCGCCGATCACGGTGGCCACGCTGGTGTCCTTCCACAGGTTGACGGTCTGCGACAACAGCGGCGGCACCGACGCGCGCAGCGCCTGCGGCAGCAGCACGAGGCGCACGGCGGCAACGCGCCCCAGGCCGAGCGAACGGGCCGCTTCCAGCTGGGTCGCGGGCACCGCGCGGATGCCGCTGCGGATATCTTCGGCCATGTGCACGCCGCTATACAGCGTGAGCGCGATGACGGCGCAGATCACTTCGGGATTGTTCTCGTACAGGATCTCGCGCATGGATTCCGGCAGCAGCTCCGGGAACGCGAAATACCAGAACAGCAGATGCGCCAGCAGCGGCACGTTGCGGATCGACTCGACCAGCGTGGCGCCGGCCGCGCGCAGCGGCTTCGAGGTCGACGTGCGCATGACGGCCACCAGCGCGCCGAACGGCAGCGCAAACGCAAAGCTGATCACCGTCAGCTGGACCGACAGGGTCAAGCCCTGCAACAGCCAGTCGTGGTACTGGCCCGATTGCAGGATGGTCGGATCGAACAGCGCCAAGGTCAGATCTTGTCGGTCGAGATCGTGAATTCGCGCTTGGCGATATTGGGGCGCGTGCCCGGGCCATACCATTTCTTGAACAGGTTTTCGGCCGCGCCGTTCGCTTCAAGCTCGCGCAGCGCCTGGTCGACAACCGTCTTGAGGCCCTTCTCGCCCTTGCGCAGGCCCAGCGCGATCGGCTCGACGCCAATCGACGGCGGCAGGATGATGAAGTCTTTCCCGGCCGGGCCCAGCTTGGCGTGATCGGCCAGCAGCGACGCCTCGTCATTCACGTAGCCCACGCCCTTGCCCTGGCGCAGCGCCTGGAACGCTTGCTGGTTGTTTTCGAACGTCACGACATTGGCCGTCGGGACCGCTTTTTTCATATTCGTTTCCTGGGTACCGCCGCGCACGGTCAAGACCTTCTTGCCGGCCAGTTGCGCCAGCGTCGTTACCCCGCCAGCCTTGCGCACCATGACTTTCGAGCCGGTGAGGAAGTGCGTCAGCGCGAAGTCGATCTGCGCTTCGCGTTCCTTGTTGTGCGTAAGCGAGGCCGCCAGCACATCGACGCGGCCCTGCTGCAGCTCGGGGATGCGGGCTGCCACGGCCAGTTGCTTGAATACGGGCTTGACGCCGATCTTTTTCGCCACGGCGGTAGCGATGTCGATCTCGTAGCCGACCAGCTGGCGCGACTTCGGGTCGATGAAGCTGTTCGGCTCATCGGTGCCCAGCACGCCGAACACGATCTGCCCCTTTTTCTTGATGTCCGCCAGCTGGTCGGCCTGGGCCATGCCCATGGCCAGGGAACTGGTCAATGCCACGGCAACGAGCATCAGGGAACGGCGCTTGATCATGCAAATCTCCAACGATAACTTTGTTAATCTTAATATACAGCAAACAATCGTCTGGCATAGGGGGCGCCAGGCAAGGCGTGCGACTGATTTTACGCAATATTGTCATAATCGCCTCAACCTAATGCGGAACACGCCATGCTGCTCGCCACCTACAACGTCAACAGTATCAACAGCAGGCTGGAGGCCCTCTTGCACTACCTCGAAGAGCGCCAGCCGGACGTCGTATGCCTGCAAGAGCTGAAGGCCCCGCAAGAGAAATTCCCGATTGCGGCAATCGAGGCGGCCGGCTACCACGCGCTGTGGCACGGCCAGAAAAGCTGGAACGGCGTGGCGATCGTCACGCGTGAGCCGGCGCAAGAGGTGCAGCGCGGCCTGCCGGGCGATGCGGCCGATGAACAAAGCCGCTACATTGAGGTGGCCTACCAGGGCATCCTGATCGCCTGCCTGTACCTGCCGAACGGGAACCCGGCCCCGGGCCCGAAGTACGACTACAAGCTGGCCTGGATGGAACGCCTGCGCCAGCGCGGCCTCGAGCTGCTGGCCGCCGGCGTACCGGCGGTGCTGGCCGGCGACTTCAACGTCATCCCTACCGAGCGCGATGTCTACAAGCCCGAGCGCTGGGTCGACGACGCGCTGTTTCGCGTCGAGACCCGCGCCGCGTTCGAGCGCCTGATGGAACAGGGCTGGCTCGATTCGCTGCGCGCACTGCATCCGGACGAGACAATCTACACGTTCTGGGATTACTTTCGCAATGCGTTCGGGCGCGACGCCGGCCTGCGCATCGACCATCTGCTGGTGAGCCCTTCGCTGGCGCCGGCCTTGAAGGCGGCGGGCGTGGACAAATTCATGCGCGGGCGCGAAAAACCGAGCGACCACACACCGACATGGATCGAACTCGATCTGGGCAAGCTGCCCTGAATTCACCATCATCGACGGCGCACGCCAGGATGCGCTGCGACACCACCATAAGGAATCACCATGAAAAAAATTCTCGTTCTCGCCGCTACGCTGGCCCTGCCGATCGGCGCGCAGGCTGTCTCGATGCCGGGCTTTTGCGCCAAGGGTATCGGCTCGGCCGAAGCCAAGGTGTGCGGCCATCCCGGTTCGGCCGAATCGGAAGGCCTGATCTTCGCCATGTACCGCGCGGCCCTGGAAAAAGTCGACGCCGGCGTGGGCAAGACGCTGCAGGAAGAGCACACCAAGTGGTGGGAAGGCGTCAAGCAATGCGCCGACGCCAAGGACATGAACGGCTGTATCAACAATGCCTACGGCACCCGCGCCATGCAGCTGCAGACTGCCTACAAGGTCACCAAGGCCACCGGTCCGATGTCGTATTCGTGCAGCGACAAGAGCAAGATCACCGCGTTCTTCCTCGAGACCACGCCACCGTCGATGGTCGCGGCGCGCAACAAGGAACACGTGCTGCTGCGCGGCGAGCCAAGCGCCAGCGGCATCGCCTACGGCAACCGCGGCGAGCAGTTCAAGGAACACAAGGGCAAGGTCACCATCAAGTGGGGCGCGAATGCCAAGGAAATCAGCTGCAAGAAGGTGTAACCGCACGTTGAAGCCGCGCTGCGGGTTTTAATGGAGGGGCGAACATGCGCTATGCTGTTCGCCCTTTGTCCATTTTGACTTCACCATGCTGACGCCCGAACAGCTCTTCGGCTTTCTCGCCGCCGCCATCCTGATCACGCTTTCCCCCGGTCCCGACAACCTGATGGTGCTCAGCACCGGCATCGCCAAGGGCCGACTGCGCGGCGTGGCCTTTGGCCTCGGCTGCGCGTTCGGGTGCCTCAGTCACACGCTGCTCGCGGTGATCGGCGTGAGCGCGCTGATCGCGGCGTCGCCGGCGGCGTTCACGGCGCTCAAGGTTGCCGGTGGCCTGTACCTGATCTGGATGGGCTGGGGCGCGATTCGCAGCCGTGGCGGCGCACGCGTATCCAGCGAAGGGCTGTCGAACGAACCGGCGCGGCGCCTGTTCGCCAAGGGCCTGGTGGCTGCGGCGATCAATCCGAAGGTCGTGCTGTTCTTCCTGTCGTTCCTGCCGCAGTTCGTGGTCGCCGCACGCGGTGACGCCAATCTGCAGATCGGCGTGCTGGGCATCGTGTTCACGCTGCAGGCCGCGGTGATCTTCGGCCTGCTCGGCTACTTCTCGGGCACGATCGGCGGGTGGCTCAATCGCACCCCGACGGCCGGCATGTGGCTCGACCGGATCGCGGGGGCGGTATTCATCGGGCTGGGATTGCGCCTGATCGTCGCGCGTTAATCACAAGGTCACGAGCACCTGCGCCGCCTGGCCCTTCTTCGCCGCCACCGGCACTTCGAGCAGGTTTTGCTGGGCATTGAACGCGAACGGCGCCGCGCGCCCGTCGACCGTCACCGCGCGCGGTTTGGCTGTCACATTGTGCACCTTGAGCGAGAAGCCCCGCTCTACCGCGGCCATGGCCTTGCCGGTCTCCGTCGCAAAGCCGATCTCGAGGCGCGCCCTTCCCTCCACCGCTGCAAAGCGGCTCGTGAAGCGCACGATCTCGTACTTGCCCGCCTCGTACGCGCCGGCCGTCTCGCCGTCGTCGTCATACAGCTTGCCGTTCGAGGTGCTCACCGACGCGTCGTGGTAGTAATGCAGGTCGATGTGACGGCCCGTATAGTCGCGCGTGGTCTGCACCACCTTCGCCATCGGCACGAACGCGCCGGCGCGCACGTACACCGGGATATTCGCTTCGACGGGGCGCACGGTCTCGAGGATGCCGCCTTTATGCGCCTGGCCCGTATGGAAGTCGAACCACACGCTGCCCGTGGTCGGGAAGTAGACCTCGGCGCGTGTGGCGCCCGGCTTGACGATCGGGGTGACCAGGAAATCCGGGCCCCACAGGTAGGTCGACGAGCGCTCGATCGGCTGGGCCGGATCGGTCTCGACGAACATCAGGGGGCGCATCAACGGCATACCGGTCTGCTGGTTGTCGAACGCGATCGTGTAGTTGTACGGCAGCATTGCGTAGCGCAGCCACACCGCTTCGCGCGCCAGCACCTTCGTGCGCTCGGAGCGCAGCACCGGCTCGGACGCCACCGCCTCTTGCGCGTGCGGGCGGAAGATCGGCTGGAACACGCCATACTGCAACCAGCGCACATACAGCTCGTCATCTAAGACCGCGCCGGCAAAGCCGCCCAGGTCCGAGTGCATATAGGCCAGACCCTGCATGCCCATCTGCAGCGAGATTTCCATCTGCGACTGCAAACCGCCCCAGCTGCGGCTGACATCACCCGACCACGGGATCATGCCGAAGCGCTGCGAACCCGAGTAGCCGGCGCGCATCAGGATGAACGGGCGCTCGGTCGGGAACTCCTTGCGGTAGCCTTCAAAGATCAGGCGCGCCCAATCGTGGCCATAGATATTGTGGACCTGGTCGGCCGTGCCCGTGCCGTGCACCAGGTGCGAAGGATGCAGTTCCGGCTCGCCCAGGTCGCCCCACCAGCCGGTGACGCCGCCCTTTTTCAGGTCGCGGTAGATGTTCCACCACCAGTCGCGTCCTTCCTGCTTGTACAGGTCGATCAGGCCCGTGTTCCCGAAATAGAAATCGTAGGTGGCCGGCTTGCCGGCGCCGTCCTGCGCCAATACATTTTTGGCCACAGCATCCTGCCAGCGCTTCGAGGTCGTCAGCACGAACGGCTCGGTGATGACGACCGTCTTGACGCCCTTGGCCTTGAAGTCGGCCATCATCTTTTCAGCGTGCGGGAACGTGTCGCGGTCCCAGTCCATATTGCCCATCGTGCCCTGCACCGTCTTGCCGAACCAGTACAGGTCGAGCACGACGGCGTCGAGCGGGATTTTCTCTTGCGCGAACTTGTCGACGATGGCGCGCGTTTCGGCTTCCGTCTTGTAGCCGAAGCGGCTGGCGAAGTTACCAAAGGCCCAGCGCGGTGGCAGCGGCTGCCGGCCCGTCAGGCCGGTGTAGCCGGCCATCACGGCATCCCAGGTCTCGCCCGCGACCACCTGGTAAGTCTTGCGCCCGCCGCTGACTTCATAGCGCAGCGTGCCGTCCTTGCGGCTGTCGAAATCGAGCCAGCCGACCTGCGGATTGTCGAAGTGGATGGCGTATTTTTTCGACGAGAGCGCGACCGGGATCGTGTAGTTGAGCAGCTCCGAGCGTTCGCCGTAACCGTAGTCGGCCTTGTTGTACAGGCGCAGTCGGTTGCCACGCCGGTTCATGCCGAGCGCACGCGCGCCGCCGCCGTACAGCGCCTCGCCGTCGTCGAGCGCGAACTCAATGCTGTCCATGCCGCCCTCGCGGCCGAAGCCGCGCTTCTCGGCCACCAGCGGCTTGCCCTTGTAGGCGTAGCTGATGCGGAAAGGCTTCTTGTCGACCGTGACGGCGATACCGTCGGTGGCGTACGTGATGCGCGCACCGTCGTCCTTGAACGAGGCCGGCGCCTGTACCGGCCCGAGGATCACCGCATGCGAGGCCGGCTCGACGCGCTCGCCATCGGGGATGAACGTGGTTTCGACGATCGCGCTCGAATACGGCTTGATCAGGTAGCGTCCGTCGCCCGTCGCAATCTCGAGCGTGTTGCCGTTCTGGGTGGCGCTCTTGAACTGGCGCTCGGCGTTCTGCGCAAAGGCGGGCCCGCTGGTGGCCAATGGGACGGCGGAGAGGCAAAGCGCCAGGCGGGCGATCGTAGCTGTTGTCATGTCTTCGTTGTCGTTATTGTGGAGATGTGCGGCTGCAGGCCGAAGCATGACAGAATTTGGCCGATTCATACAGCACGGCGCCACATGACAACGCCCCGCGCCGATGCGCGGCGCGGGGCGTATTGACGACAGCTTTGCCGCTTAGTTGGCGCCCAGCGTCAGCAGCAGAAGGCGACCCTGGCCATCGGCGCGCTCATTGGTCACGACGATGATGCGGCCTTGCGGATCCTGGCTCAGGGCCGAGATCGACGGGGTCGAGAATTCGTCCTCGGTCTTCTTGTCGTAGCCCGGCACCAGCGCCGAAATATCCTTCCACGAGTTGCCACTGTCATCCGACCAAGCCAGGTAGGGCCGGCCGTGCATCTTGTCGAAACCACCGACGACGATCGTGCCCGGATTGTCCTTGAGCGGCAAAAAAGCGCTGATGTACGGATAGCCTTTGGCGTCGCTCAGGGGTTCGTGGATCACGAACCTGAAGCTGCGACCGTTGTCGAGGCTGCGCAGCAGGCCGCCCTCGACGCCGACATACACGATCTCGGTGCCCGGCACCGATTCGATGAACTGGACGTTGCGGTTTTCCAGTTCGGGCAGCGTCAATGGCAGCTTGTCTTCGCTGGCCAGCGCGCCACCGTCAGGCGTGAGCCGGTACGCCTCGAGAAACGCCATGTCGAGCGGGCACTCGCCGCCGACCAGCAGACGCTCGCCAATCACGTGAAACTTGGTCGCGTAGCACATCTGCGAATCTTTCGAGCCGCGGATCACCTGCCAGGTCGTGCCGCCGTCTTTCGACGTGAACAGGTTGTTGCCGCCACCCGCATTGCTGTACAGCCGATTGCCGGCCAGTTTGATGTCCTGCATCGACAGCGTCTCGCAGAAGTACTGATTGCAGCTGCGCAGATCCTGGTCGCGCGGCACGAAGCTGGCGGTGCTCGGGCTTGTTGCTGGGCTCAAGGAGCAGGTGGTGTGTTCGCCGACTGTTGCCGGCGTATCGGCCCACGGCTGCATCAGCCACACGTCCTGCCCCACCAGTTTGATCTTCGGTGCGCGCTGTATGAAGTCCCCGATCGGCGCCATGCCACAGGCGCCCAGACCCATCGGACTCCAGGTCGACGCCGCCGTCAGGGGCAGCGTGGCGCGCAGGACCGACGACCCTTCGGTGGCGCTGTTGGCCAGCGACAGATAGGCGCTGCCGCCCTGGAACACGAGCGTGTCCATCAGGCGCGTGGTCGAGGACAGCAGTTCGAGCCTGGTGGCCACGGGCGTGACGGCCACCGGGGGCGTGACGGGTGCCGTGCTGTCGCCCGAGCCGCCGCAGCCCGCCAGCAACAGTGCGCAGGCAGCGCCGACGGCGGTGTGTTTGATGTGTTCAATCATGCAAATCCCCAGATCTTGTTGTGATGTTCGAACGTTGGATTCTAGGCAACGCATGTCGCGCGTATGCGGGATTATTGTCAGCCGAATGTCGCGAAACTGTAAGCACGGCGCATGCAGCCGACGGTGCAAGCTTCATCCAGATGGCATAGAATCGTCGGATTTTGCGCGCCGGATTGGCCAGGCGCCGTAGCAAAGGATTTGTATGGACATCGCACACGGGCGCCCGGTCAGCCAGACCCGCTCATTCGCCACGATCGCGCTGATCGAGTTATGGGAACGCTTCGGCTACTACGGCATGCAGGCGCTCATCGTCTACTTCATGGTGCAGCGCCTTGGTTTTGACGACACCCGCGCCACGCTGGTGTGGGGCGCGGCGGCCGCGCTGATCTACGTCGCGCCGGCGATCGGCGGCTGGATCGGCGACAAGGTGCTGGGCACGCGCCGTTCGATGGTCATCGGCGCCATCATCCTCTCGCTCGGCTACGCATTGATGGGCATCCCGACCACGAACACCTGGCTGACCTTTTCTGCGCTGGGCGTGATCGTGGTAGGCAATGGCCTGTTCAAGCCCAATACCGCCAACCTGGTGCGCAAGATCTACGAAGGCAACGATTCCAAGATCGACAGCGCCTTCACCATCTACTACATGGCCGTCAATGTCGGCTCGACGATCTCGATGCTGGCCACGCCGGCCATCAAGGATTACGTCAACGCCAACTACGGCGGCGATCTTGGCTGGCACGTGGCGTTCGCGTTTTGCAGCGTCGGCCTGTGGGTGGGTCTCATCACCGTGGGCCTCCTGCGCCGCACCATTGGCCATATCGGCTCGCCGCCGGACGCCCTGCCGCTCGATTGGGGCAAGCTCGCGCTGGTGCTGGGCGGCGGCGTGCTCGCCGTGATTGCCTCGACCTTCATCCTCGAATACGGCTGGCTTGCGCGCCTGTTCGTGTACCTGGCCGGCCTGGTCGTGCTGGGCATCTTCATCCACCTGATCCGCAGCAGCCAGGCCAGCGAACGCGCAGGCCTCGTCGCCGCGCTCGTGCTGACGCTGCAGACGGTGTTCTTCTTCATCTTCTACCAGCAGATGTCGACCTCGCTGTCGCTGTTCGCGCTGCGTAACGTCGACCTGGACTTCAGCCTGTTCGGCAACCACCTGTTTACCTGGTCGCCGGCGCAGTTCCAGGCGCTCAACGCCATCTGGATCATGCTGCTCAGCCCCGTGCTGGCCTGGGTCTACACGCGCGCAAATGCCGCCGGGCGCGACCTGTCGATTGCCGGCAAGTTCGCACTGGGCTTTGCCGTCGTCGCGGCGGGCTTCTTCACGTACGGCTTCGCCGGCGCCTTCGCCGTGAACGGCCTGACCTCGTCGTGGATCATGATTGCCGGCTACGGCCTGTATTCGCTGGGCGAACTGCTGGTGAGCGGCCTGGGCCTGGCGATGATCGCGCGCTACGTGCCGGCGCGCATGGGCGGCTTCATGATGGGCGCCTACTTCGTCGCGGTCGGTATCTCGCAATACCTGGGCGGGCTGGTGGCCACGATGGCCAGCGTGCCGCAGGGGATGATCGACCCACTGCAAACGCTGCCGATCTATACGAGCCTGTTCAACAAGCTGGGCCTGGCGGCGATCGCCTGCACGCTGATCGCACTGGCGGCGCTGCCGCTGATGCGCCGCCTGACGGCCGAGCATCACACGTACAAGTAGGTTCTTGTAAGATGGCCGGGTTGATTCTTTTTTGATCCGGCCATCATGTCTTCCACGTCTTTCAATTCCACCCTCCAGGTCGCGCAGCGCGTGCACGCGATCGAACCGTTTCGCGTCATGGAGATGGTCAAGGCCGCCGCCGCGCTGCGACGCGCCGGCCATGACATCATCAGCATGAGCGTGGGCGAGCCCGATTTCACGGCGCCCGACATCGTCGCCGATGCCGCCGTCGCCGCGATCCGGGGCGGCGTCACGCAATATACCGAGTCGCTCGGCCTCCCGGAACTGCGCGCAGCGATCGCCGGCCACTACGCGGCCACGCAGAATCTCGACATCGATCCGCGCCGCATCGTCATCACCGCCGGGGCCTCGGCCGGCCTGCTGCTGGCGTGCGCCGCGCTGGTGGGCCAGGGCGACGAAGTGTTGATGCCCGATCCGTCGTATCCGTGCAACCGCCATTTCGTCACCAGCTTCGGCGGCACGCCAGTGCTGGTGCCCTCGTCCCACGAAGACCGCTACCAGCTGGGCGCGCACCATGTGCACGAGCATTGGAGCGAGCGCACGCGCGGCGTGCTGGTGGCTTCGCCGTCGAACCCCACCGGCACTTCGATGACGCCGGCGCAGCTGCGCGACATGCTCGCCGCGGTGCGCGCGCGCGGCGGCTTTGCCATCGTCGACGAGATCTACCAGGGGCTGTCGTACGACCACGTTCCCGTATCCGCGCTGGCGCTCGATGCCGACGCGATCACCGTGAACAGCTTTTCGAAATACTTCAACATGACCGGCTGGCGTCTGGGCTGGCTGGTGGTGCCCGACAGTCTGGTGAGCGTGTTCGAAAAACTGGCCCAGAACCTGTTCATCTGCGCGCCGACGATCGCCCAGCATGCGGCGCTGGCGTGCTTCCGGCCAGAGTCGCTGGCCATCTTCGAAGCGCGCCGCCAGGAGTTCCAGCGCCGTCGCGACTACCTGGTGCCTGCCTTGCGGGCGCTGGGCTTCGGCGTGCCGGTGATGCCTGACGGTGCGTTCTATGTGTATGCCGATATCGCGCAGCTCGATCATCCACTGCGTGGCGACAGCACGGCGCTGTGTATGGCGCTGCTGCATGACGCGCATGTGGCGATCGTGCCGGGCGACGATTTCGGCGTGGCTGCGCCCGCGCGCCATGTGCGCTTTTCGTATGCGACGAAGTATGAGCGGATCGAAGAAGCAGTGGCGCGGCTGGCGCGGCTGGTGGGCTAGGCGTCAGCCGGCGGGCACCGCGCCCGCGAGCGCCTCGACGAGCATTGCCGGCGCCACCGGCTTGACCAGGTAGCGGTCGAATCCGGCGGCCAGCGCCCGTTCGCGGTCGCTCGGCTGGCCGTAGCCGGACAGCGCGATCGTCAGTGGCCGCAGGTCGGGCGGCGCAGCGCGCAGGCGCCTCATCAGTTCCAGCCCATCGATGCCCGGCAGCCCGATGTCGCACACGATGGCGTCGAAGCGGCCCTCGAGCGCCAGCGTCAGGCCGGCATCGCCGTCGCCCGCGGTCTCGACCCGATGGCCCTCGACTTCAAGCAGCAGGCGCAGCATGTCGGAGGCATCAAGGTTGTCTTCGATGATCAGGATGCGGCGGGTCGCCTGTTCGCTGTCCGCCGGCGCTGGCACGGGTGCTCCGGCCGGGACCCCAGTCGACACGGGCAGGCGCACGGTGAAGGTGCTGCCCTGCCCCAGGCCGGCACTGGCGGCGTTGACGCTGCCGCCGTGCATGGTGACCAGGTTGCGCACGACATTCAGGCCCACGCCCAGACCGCCTTCCGAGCGCGCCAGCGAACGCGGCCCCTGCGTGAACAGCTCGAACGCACGGCCGATCGTATCGCCCGACATGCCGGCGCCATTGTCGGCGATCGTCACGGCAATGCCAGCGTCGCCGCTGACGTTCACCGTCACCAGGCCGCCATCCTGGGTGTACTTCGACGCGTTATTGAGCAGATTGGTAAACACCTGGGTCAGGCGCACGCGGTCGCCCTTGACCACCAGCTCGCGGTCGGCCTGCGTGACGGTCAGCTGCTGCCCGCGCTCGCGCATGCGCGGCATGATCGTCTCGGCCGCGTGTTCGAGCACCTCGGCCAGGCGCAGCGGCTCGATCGCGAGCGTGATCTTGCCGCTGCTCAGGCGCGCGGCGTCGA
>Ga0265798_10005656_pt1 | contig 16672 bp, 12 predicted proteins | sample P3T30metagenome_FD_192430 | JGI IMG/M metagenome (GOLD analysis project Ga0265798, IMG submission 192430) | Plant litter microbial communities from East Loma Ridge, Irvine, California - P3 T30 | ecosystem: Environmental > Terrestrial > Plant litter > Unclassified | place: USA: California... | reverse complement strand
ACGAAGGAGATCGTTTGAATTGTGTCAACCTTCAGGACACAGTAAACGCCAAAGTCGTTGGCTCAATATATACGAAAGCCCTCGTAGTTGCCTACATGTGTTCTTTATGATTGCATGAGCTTAGCTAATTGTAGTACTTCTCCAGGGGCGAAGGATCTTTACGACATCACTTACGAGAGTAACAAGATCACTGTGATACAGTCCGTGTTTCTGATGAGCTTCTGGCGAGCTGGCGCTCTTCTGGAGAAAGACGCCCGCCACTATCTTGGAGTGGCGCTCAACCTCGCTCAAACCAAGGCGCTTCATCGCGTCGGAGAGGGCGGCGACGACAAGATCTCAAAGCTCAAACGACGGCTATGGTGGGCTATCTACGTCCGCGAGCGACAATGCGGCGCTGCTCTTGGCCTCCCAAATCGCATCAGGGATGAAGACTGTGATGTTGCTCCTCTGGCACCTTCAGATTTTGCGGTAGCCTTTGCATCTTCGGAATCAGAGGCGCGAAGGTCTACGGCCTACATCATTGCCATGACGCAGCTGGCAGTGTTCCTTGGGAAAATTATCGACGCAGGTTACTTACCAAACCGCACCCTTACAAATAATGAACGGGAGAAACTTCGCGACGAACTGTACCTGTGGAAAGACCAGCTACCTTCCATCGTACTACTCAACAACGATAACGTGGACCAACCGAGCTTTCAAGCCAGCACGCTCCATCTTGCACATAACAATCTCCTCATCCTACTACATCGGTCAGCTTTCATACTGGATGAGAACGGTAGTGCTGAGACCGACGGCAACATCGCTTTGCAAGCTGCGGCCCGCAACTCGCGCATTGTAGAGGATATGTTACCCTACGGCAACGTCGGGCACGCACAAATCCACGTCATCACCAACCTCTTCAACACGCTGTGCATACACGTCGCACACCTCCGAAGATCGAATGGCGTTAACAGAACGCTCGCTGAGCATCGCGCCAAGCTGTGCCTCATGGGCCTTCAAGAGCTGCAAAAGACTTGGGAAGTCACAAATTGGGTGCTGCAATTGTTCTTTCGGTACCTTGATCGCTCCACTGCCGCCCGTTTGGCGATGGAAGCCGACGATGTTGGCTTCTCCAGCGCGGCCAGTCGATCCTCGGGCTCGGTGTCGCAACAGACACCCAAACCGACGCCGAATGATGGTATCGCTCCTCAAGCCACGCCGTCTGCGTACTTACAGCAACATAATGAGTTCAATCCTTGGCCCTCGACGTGGAGTATGGACGAAGCGAACCAGTACCTTTTCAGTCAGATCGAAAATGATTTCGCGTTTGGGGAGGGGGGCGTGCAGCAGTGGACGCCTGAGGATTCGATGAGTAACGAGGCGCTTGCGAATTTTGTGTATTCGAATTTGAATGGCTAGCTGGTTGTATGTGAGGTCATACAGTTCCAGCAGCCGCAGTTACGCTTATCTCAAACACACGTACAAATCTTTCTCCACAAATGAACACAGAGCTACACTCAATCGTACTTTACAGGAATGATATGAAGCTGCAGCAAGGTTCCATGGTTATCAACGACGTCATGCCATCTTGTCCGACCACAGATTGGTGCCCGTGAGAGTTTGCAATGGTCCTTTCTGGAAGATGATGTGACAGCTGAGCTACAGGAGACCATCGTAGACTCGCCGGAGGATCTGCGGTATAATCAAACTTTGTACCCTCCCAGATCGATACCCGCTGAACTTTCTGTGCCGGCCCGCATGACGCGCCTGGTTACCGACGTATCGCCGCGTGCATCAATAGACTAGCTTGGGCTGATAGAAATGGGCACATGGAAGGCGGTCATTCGTGGACGAAAGCGGGCTCAGAGTATTGGGATAGTAAAACTTCATTATTGGCTTTCCACGGGGGAAAGGAGCCGAATAGATAGCAAAGACCTACTGGACCAAGGGCTGGCGGTTCGGTGTCCACCATGTCTTCCGCTTCACTGAAATGACATCGAAGTCGAGCATGGCTGAAGAAGCATAAGAAGCATACATTGCATTAATAAATATCTTGATCTATAGCCGTAATCAACTCCATACTTTGCACATCGCTCAAAGAACCGTGATACCAGAGACACTCTCACCCTCACACAGGAACAGCCACTCAAACAAGGCGGTTCAACATGCTGACAGCGTTGTTCAGAGTCGGCACAACCTGAAGCAGGCCATCGCGCTTGAGAACGTCGGTGACGGTGTCGGTGACCTCAATGTCCGCAGCAAGGTTGCTGAGCATGGCCATGACCTCGCGGATGCTGCCCTCGGTCTCGACGTCCACGGCGCGCTTAACATTTAAGTCAGCGTTGTTCAGCATGTTGCTCATGTTGATTGGCACTGAGACGCCGGAGATGGATGGTAGGCTTACGTTGATGAGGTCGCGCTTGGTGTCGACGTTCACAAGGCCGGTGGAGAGGCCGACGCTGTTGAGGAGGTTGGTGGCATCCACAGGGCCGGTAACGCCGGAGACAGCGCGCTTGACGTCGACATTGAGGTTGTTGATGAGGTCAGCTGCGTTGACGGGCAAGCCGACGGCGTTCACGTCGCGCTTGACATCGACCGCAGCGCCGTTAAGGAGGTTGGCAGCATTGACGGGCAGATCAACACCAGCCACGGAGTCGAGAATGTCGCGTCTGGTGTTGAGCTTAAGGTTGTTGATCAGGTCATTCACGTTGACAGGCATGTCTACGGCGTTGATATGGCGTTTGGCATCGACGGCAGCACCGTTGAGGAGATTGGCCACGTTGACGGGCATATCAATGCCAGACACGGAGTCCAGAATGTCACGCTTGACATCGGCGTTCATACCATTGAGGAGATTGGCCACGTTGACGGGCATATCGACGCCTGAGACGGAGTCGAGGGTATCGCGCTTCACATCAACAGCAGCACCGTTGAGAAGAGCGCTTGCGGTGACGGGCAGCTTGACACCAGACACAGTGTCGAGGAGGTCACGCTTGACATCGGCACTCATACCGTTGAGAAGGTTGCCTGCAGTGACTGGGAGCTTGACGCCCGAGACGTTGTCGAGCAGATCACGCTTGACGCCGACAGCAGCACCGTTGAGGAGGTTTCCGGCATTGACTGGGACCTTGACACCAGAAACAGTGTCTAAGAGTTCGCGCCTGATCGGGAGCGCTCCGATGTTGTTTGGCAGAGCAGGAAGGGCGCCGAGGGGTAGAGAAGACACAACCGGCAGGTTGAGAGGAGCGCTGGCAGCGAGAGCAGCGAAGCTCGCAATGACGGTAGAGGTACGCATTTTGATGGGTTTAATTAAATAAAAAGTACTAAAGAGTGACTTGGGGTAAGAGCAAAAAGAGTGATTGTCGGTGCGAATGCGTAGATGATCGTGCTGTCTTCTTCACCCATGGGAACTTGCCCTTCTTATACAGCATCTCGGCGAGTTTGCTACTCGATATCATACTGAGTCGTAGGTATGTTGTTGCCACTAAGCATACCCCTTACGACTACATCAGTATGTACCATTATTGGAATGGCGGTCCATCGGTCCTTGAGTCAATGCACATCAGTGACTGTGTCTACCATTTCAATAGTTTGGGTTTTTGAATCGCGGCATACCCCGGTGATTTTGCGGGGTCGTTATGTGCGTGAATCGTAGATCATGGACGGGGAAGATCCTTGTCGGACACCTGTGGAGAGCCTTTGGTTTGACCTTCGAAGGTGCAGTCATATTCCTTTTTGCGAAACACTGCAAAACAAATGATGTTTTCTGATTGCTATGACATGCCGCCAACCGTGGTACAACGAGTCTGGTACTATTTTGACGATGCCTTTCGGGATGTCGTAGATAGTGTTGCGGCAAAGGCGGATGATCGGCAGGGGTCAAAGATCTGCGGGCGATCTTCCCATTCGGAAAACTGACAGATCGCTTGGTTTTCCAGATACGGATTCGGCGAGGAACATTACCGGATGCGTCCAGCACAGCATGTTTAAGACTAATCTGCATTTGTGCTGACAGTAGGGGCTGGTGCCTGATTGACGACCACGATTGAACCTAGTATTGCGGAACTTTGAGTTTGACCCTCGACGGCGACCCTTAGCTAGCTCTTTTTCTGCACTGCAGGCATCACAACCATGGACTGGCTCATGTTTGTGCGACGGCGAGCAAGTCAGCAAACAAACGCAGGGGCACGATCAATGTCTTTGACTAGTCAGCGCGCATGTTAATGCCCAAATCAACAGTCAGGCAGCGCGCTTTTCGCACAAGTGTGTCAACTTTCCAGTTTCCTTGGTGAGTTCCTTGCAAAGCCTCGCATCGACTCAGGAAAGGGAGATTTAGTTGAACCGAATGTAGGGTACTTGACACTAGACTTAAATGTACAGCTACATTCTTCACCAGGATGCGGGACGAGAACTCTCACCTTGATCGATCTACTGCATTCGATAGTCTCCGTCGAAAGCATTAGCAAAAGAGACTGGGTGTTGAAACTGTTTGCAAGTCTATCCAGAACCGATTGAAGCAATAAAGCTACCTGCATGTGGTCTTCAATTGGCTGGCACCGTTGTAGAGAAGTTTTTGGCCTTCATCGGGCTTTCACATGAGGGTGTCGTATGGAGTATTGATTTCCTGCAAGTGGCGTCCTTTGGGCCGGTGGGTTCTCGACCTTCCCAATCTTCCAATGCTACTGCGCAACGAGCGTGAGAAAGTGCTCCATGAGGTGATCAACCGGACAAACCACGATTCCGCGACAATCAACTACGTGTGCAGGGTACTCAGAGAGCAAGTTGTGGCTTGGTGTTAGGGATGCCGTCTCTCCCAGGTGTGAAGTGTGCACAGCCTCGCCGTAAAATAGAGATTAGAACAGCGAGGCAGTAGCTGGCAAAAATAATACTTCCAAAACATGAGCCAGGTGTGCGAGTTCCGCCGGTTGAACGTCGTGCATTCAAGTTCAGCACGGCTCTGTCAACCATCAGTGAGGTCTGCGCAAGTAGCGTGAAGATACAGAAGCTCCCAGCAAAGAACATCCGGCGATTTGAAACCGAACTTCGCCCGGGACCCTGAAGAATATGCTTCCGTGATAAGGTTGGCGCGATTCATGGCAGCCGACGGTTTGGGTGATCGTGGGGACGTGGCAAATCAACATCCTTGTGGGCAATCAATCATGGTTTTACGCGCCATTTGCGGAGTATATTTCTTCAGGTACAGTGCTACCGGAACCAGAGAAGGTCACATACCGTGCGATCGTGCGCTTGGAAGGTGTCGTCGAGGCTTAGTGAGACCGTCGTGGCGATTTTAGTGACAGCAGCAAGAGATTTGACTATCGCTGCTGTCTTGTCCACAACTTCGAACCATGAGATAAACCCCTCGTCAACGGATGAGATATGATTTCCGCTCATACACAATCCTCTCGGATTTGTGCCAAACGTCTGCTCAAGTTCTTGACCCACGCGTACTCGAATACATTCGTGACCTACTTGCACAAAATAATGAGATCTCTGTAGGTGTACAGCCCTCGTACATGATGAGGGCTTTTCGGCTGGGTTATGCTCTGGAGATTGCAATTGTTCACATCGTTTGAAGCCATTGTGGAAGCTCCATGGAGCCGATTGTGACATTTCTCTGCTGATAGCGCATAGCTCTCATGGCGGCTCCCTCTGGCCTTGATGGAGGTCAATACGGGTGCATGACTGTACCATAGGTAGTTGAGGAGACCGGTGACAGGAAATGCAAACCTGTTTCCAGGCTTGACGTTCCAAGGCGAATTTCGTTGGTGCGAGACAATTTTCGAACGCTGAGATCGGGAGTAATGGCGACCCAGCAGACATGCAGAGTGATCGCAGCGTGCTGTTGGGGATGCTTGGGAGTGAAGCTGTTCTGTTGGGTACCGACGCTCTCAACCAGAGCCTATGGTATGTTTCTACCTTATTCCATGATATGCGTTGTGAGGGCTGACTTTGAGCCTTGCATGCGAGACCACCACCTCAGTCTAAAAAACATCCGCGGATGTGGTGTATTCTTCTATCGCGATGAGGGACCGTGGTGTAGAGATTTTCGAGAGACGCAAGCCTTGCTTAACTTTAACGTACCTCGTTCGTAAGGCGTGCTCGGATGTACACGCAATCCCGTAGCTTAAGTCAGAGCACTCCGCAATAATTGTGCTCATGCATCTCGCGAGCAATACGAGGGGACGTTCATCGAGCGTTTCGGCCATTTTGGCAGTCTTGTTTTGTCGAAGCAATGTTTTGCGGTTGGTCTTGCTCACGCTTGAAGCGTTAGCAACATGTGAGAAGCCTGCCGCAGGAAGCCGCCCCTAAAGGCGGGAGCAAATTCTGACGCTACCGTTATCCGCCACCGAACCATGAGCTCGATATAGAGTCAATTCTTGTACTGATCCATCAAACGAACAACGCAAACATAAAAGACCATCTCAATGGCTCCGCAAGCCTCAATTCCGGTGGCGGCAAACGTCTTAGGAACGATCGGCACCGTCTGTTGGTGCGTTCAGCTCGTGCCACAGATATGGAGAAACGTGAGTGTAAATGCGCGAAGCACGTATAACTAGCACTGACTCATACCTGCGCGTTAGTACCGTACGAAAAGCACTGAGGGTCTCCCAGCCAACATGATGCTGCTTTGGTCAATATCCGGAGTTCCCTTTGGTGTATATGCCGTCGCGCAGCGCTTCAATATACCTCTCATCATACAGCCGCAATGCTTTTGCGTACTGTGTGGCGTAAGCTGGGCACAGTGTCTGGTGTATGGACGGTGAGCGAGCAAATTAAAGAGCAGTATTCGAGGGCGCGGTCGCTGACAATTGGTAGCAAATGGCGACCGTGGACAGCGACTCTAGTATTGATTGCATTGCTTGTGATATTCGCTGGTATCGAAACAGGCCTCATCTTCGCGATCCGAACTGCTTACTCGAAGGGTGTCGACTGGCTTGTGCTCCTTGTCGGCATTATCGCATTCGTCACATTGATCTCCGGATATCTTCCAATCCCAATCGAGCTCCTCAAGCGACGGGGTCGAGTGGTAGGCATTGACTTTGTCTTCCTGACGATTGATTTCTTCGGCGCCTTCTTTTCGCTCCTGGCATTGGTAGCACAGAATGAGTTCGATGTGCTCTTCGGAACCATGTATGCGCTGTGGTGAGTATACCTCCTCAACATTTTGTTCAAACGCTGAATGGTGATAGCTGCACCATCGAGTTGAGCATGGTCGCGTCACATCTGGTATGGCTTTTGAGGACTAGAAAGATTCGGAAGATCGCAAAAGCTGCTGGTCAGGCATTCGATGACAACAAGGAATGTCAGGAGTGGCAGTCCAAGGGCATCACCTTCTTTGCGAAGAAAAAGATGATGATCGAACAATCTGGATACGGCGGCTGCGAACACGTTGTTCCCAAGACTGTGCCGAATGCTGTTGTTTAGGGAACAAATTCGAGGCGCGGATCCAGATGACAAGAAATTAAACACAATGGAGGCAAAGGGTGGGGTCATCCCTTAGACTACACTCCCAAGACCGACGCATAATTCGCGTTGTCGGTGTGTGCGCTGGTGCGACCCGGCCAAGCTAGCGACTTGACACGATGACGTCATCACGTTCGTCCAGCCACCACAACTTTGCTTCCCTCCTGCCACGATGAAGTTGTGGACAAAATACCGTGCGGTCTGAAGTACAGCAATGGCGACGTGAGTAGTTGGTAGCGCGCACTGCATGCTACTCCGCAAGGCATCCATCTCACGCTCGGGCGCAAATAGACACCAACTCATTGAAGCACAGCTTGGACTATAAGGACTGCATCTGATGCTCAGCTATACAGAACGCTGTAACAATTCAGAGCTCGAATGGGACGTCTGATATAGATCATCAGTTGCGCTGGGCCTCAAGATGCGGCCACTTGAGATTTCCTCATTACAGATATACGAACTTCTTCGCATTCCGAGAGTACCCCGAGAGCGTCGAGAACCGAAAGCTGCTCTGTACGAAGGCCATGCTCTACTTCCAGACACGGCGCAGTCGTACTCCATCTCCCAGGAGAAATACAGTACGACTAAGAGGCACGTTCCACAGCTGCCGCACCAGAGGAAGAAAACCACGCATTCATCTCTTGCGCCTGCACTAAGAAGTCCATTTAACACAGGCTACGCGAAGGACCTATCCCGCCTTCTATAAATGTTGCACGTTTGGAAATGATTGGTGTGACAGATCGCGTACCTGCATTTCAGGCAAGTCCGATGAACCTCAATATGTTTGCTTCTCCCTTTTGGCTCGGGGTCTGTGAGACTGTGATAGGAGAGCGGAGTGATAGATACGATGGTGAAAAGGGGCTGTTGGTTGGTATATGTAGTTGAACGATCCGTGGTGTATTGCCGCCAGTCGCAATCCTGTCGATTGAATATACACCGAGCACGAAACGAACGTGCACTCCACCATCGCCAGCATGAGACTTCTACTTGTCGTCGCCTTCATCTCAGCCTTCGCCGCTGCTCAAGGACCGCGCGAGGCCGAACTCCCTACAGCTGAGCCGCAATGCCAGGAATCGACGGGTGCAGATGGAACTCTGTGGCACTACAGTGAGCTTGTTTTAACGGTGCTTAGATCTTTGAGCAAGCGATAACCATGCATAGTCCTAGCGGTAGTTCCTTGCCCTGATGAAGATAGCCCTGCCGATCACTGCAACGAACACCGCTACAGTAAGTCTCTTCCCTCTGTATAAGCAGAAGAACTTATTATTAATAAGAAGTAGTTTTCGAACGTGGACCATGCCCCCGTCAGCGAGCCCCACCAAGCCACACGTGAACTTGTACTGATCATGATAGGACCTGCTGTAGTGCTCATGTCTACGATTCCTTGCGACCCAGTCGTCACACTCACAGCCACCGATGCCGCACCGACATCAACAACCAGACTGGTGTCGACCCGTATCATCACGACTACTGCCATCGTCATCGTCACGCCGACGCGTATTCCCGCTCCTCCACCATACTTTCCAAGAAGCAGCGGTGGTTATGCTCCTGTCCCAGTACCTCCCTATCCAACAGTGTCCGATCCATTGCCTCCCTATCCAACAGGAACGGGGTATCCGACGGGGATACCAAGTGTGAATGGGACAGGTACATATGTGCCGACGTACGCACCACTTCCAACGGCCGCGGCGGGAGCAGTATCGGTACCGGTGGCGATGGCTGGGCTGATTGGGTTGGCAGCGCTGATAGTCTGAGAAGGGGTAAGCAGCATTGTGCGCAATGTGTTGAAGGACTAGTAATGGCAGGAGATGTTGGTGTTATCACTTCGAATGTTTATTGAGCATCAATACATAACGAATAATTCGACCGCGCCTTGCTTGTGCACTAAATAAATGAAAGTCTAGGAAGAATGCGACAGGTATCAGCTTCCGTCATTGCGGCCCCGGATGATTCTCTTTGTCAGCCACGCCCCTTCGCGCATTGTGTGCTCAGCCGGCGCAGTTTGGGTATCGCATGTGCAGTACCATGTTTACCTAGCTCGCTGGAGGGACGAAGATGAACGACAAAGTTTATGCCTGCCAGTTTGGGTCTTCAGATTGCAGGCGGCGTGCGTACTCCTCATCAGTGGTGTCGACACCGATGTTGGCCTCCTCACCTGCAAGAGCAATGGGACCCTGCTTGGTGCCCGTCATGCAGCACGAGTAGGTCAGGCTAGCCCACATGAAGACCCTTGAGGGCAGTCAGCATCCATCAAAATCGTGAATGGGATCGACTCACCAGTTGAAGAAGTGCATCCACATGATCAATCCGCGCCAAATGTTGATCCTCACACCACCAATCCACATGCCCTGCCCAATTGGTGTATTGCTGTCAGGAGCCTTCTCTGTTGAGGCTAGGAACAGTATGAAGCCAACACAGTATAGGCCAAACGCCGAGATCATCTTGAACAGTTGGTATTTGACATATTTGTCCTTGGTAAGGAGGTTCTTGAACGCAGCGATCTGCTCCTTGCGAATGAGAATGGTGTTCGTAATCGCGGTGAAGATCAGAGAGTAAAGCAGCCCAAACGTGAACTTGGTGTGCCTCGAGGGGACGACGGCGGTCAGAAGGGTTGCGATGATCGTGAACATGATCAATCCGACCTGCGCAATGTGTAGGCCTTTGAGGCGAGGCGACGCATCATCTGGAAGGCCGAGGAAATTCATGGTGAGTATAGCTGAGCGAGTGTTCTTCAAAGATGTAATTCCGTGATATTGATACAATTCATGGCGGCATCGCTGTGCCTTTATTAGCGGGGTTGACGTTCACCGGTCAGCCCTGGAGACAATGGCGGATGGTGGTGGCTGTGCAGCCATACCGCATATGGTAAAATTCGATAGAGAATCGTATAAACCCTGTTGATCTCCGCGATGATTGGTGCTGGTGCCTGATCAATTCCTGCGCGACACCAAAAGTGTCTCAGCGCGTAGGCTGCGTGTTGGGCCTTACATTTGCCAAGCTGTCGTCAGCGCCGTTGTGTGCCATAATCATCGGTCGTTGCATGGGATCATTGGTCTTGCCCCCTCCTGCACGCGTTCGACCGCTTCAGTCCAATGCAGCTTTCTTGATGGAGAGCCGAAATGTTACTGTAGTGACTTCTCATTCTTGCTCACCCACCACCTGGGTGTATCTCAGCTTAGACGGCAAGATCGCAACATTCAAAGTGAACATGCTCTGCCATCATTTTATCACAGTCTGACATATGCAACGTGTACCTTTCAGAAAAGGGGCGAGCAGAAAAGCAGCTGACGTGACTTCTCGAGCACCTGCTCTGTGGTCGTCGAGGCCAATAGTGTACTGCCTATTGCCCGCTGACGAGCAAAGATGACACCGAGGATATGGCGAGTATGAAAGCAGGAGAACCGCCCGAGAATTAGTCTTGTATACCTTCGCAGCGTCTTGCGTAGCGAATCCTCATACTGGATGAGCAGCAGGGTTGCATCGTTCTCCGTGCTTATACGTCGAGCACATAGGAAAGTGTATTCGTGATATCAGAAGGGGGGAATGTTTCTCGCTCTTACATTCCTGATGACATTCCTGATGCTGGAGGACGACCAGCATGCTACGTCGCCAAATCCTGTCCCTCATGGCTCTCTGATAAGTTATCGTAGATGCATCGGCGACCATGCCCTGCTGGAGCGTCGAGCGAATCCGCGTCGCGCAGTTTTGATGATGCACAGGAAGACAGATGCGTTCCCCTGCGCGCAGTCCGCACGTTGCGGTAGTTGATAGCTGTCGTGAATCGGACTCAGAACATGGCAGCGGCAGTGGTTACAGTTACAGATCGTGAGGCGTGGGCGCGTTCCTTCTGTCGGCTGCTCATGCTATTTTTGGCAAGTGGGGCCCGCTAGCGCCAGCTCATTCCGAATCCAGTCACGCCAGCGGACTCCTCCAGCCTCCATCACCTGCGAAGACGTCACTTTACGCACTTGGCTTCTACCTATCGTTGAAGCTTTATTTTGCGATGAGACTCCTGTTGTCTACCGGCTGATTGAGTGTTTTCCTAGTCATACCATCTTTTTTTCTCTGCTCTTTCTCTTATTATCCTGTGGCTGAAGTCGGAGATGATGAAGCGATATTTCCGCATCTGTGCGACCGCCCAGGAGACGGCACGCGAGCCGCTCAACAGCTGATGAGACGCAATTGGGCCATCGCGTCTTAGGCTTGTCTCGAAGAAAGGCTTATGCAAGACAAGCTCAAATTGATAGCTTTTTCCAGCTTAGCTTAGGCAGTTGTGAAAGCTTGACGGCGAACATAGGAGACTTCAAAACCAAGCTCTCGCCTTGCATTTTGAAGGTAGCGTACCGTTCTCGACATTTTCCCACCATCGTCACCCGTTATCGTCGGTCCCGACTGATACCCTCATTTCTATATCTGTATACCTACACCGAGTTTAAGTAACTCAGAACTACATTCAAGCAAGAGACATTCTGTGGACACCATGCGCCAATCAATCGCTCTTCTCGCAACGCTCAGCAGCATGACTATCGCTGCTGACACCATCCAGTTCTTCTACCCTCAAGGTATGTCCGCCGACATCCCATCATTCGGCCCTTGACCTAACAATCTCAGGCATGGAAGGTGCCGCCCCCGTAGCCACGATCAAAAACGTTAAGCCCACCGCCACCGTATTCGACCTCGCTTGTCCAACCGACGTTGACTCCACAGAATGTGGCTTCGGCCCTGGCCTGAACTACACTATCCTGTCCAAGAGCATTTACAAAGCCTCCATGTCCTACGATGATTTCGCCGTCAGCCTCGACTGCGACTACAACACACAAGCGTCCGAGGCGACCTGCACGGTGTCAATGTCTAGTGGAGGTGGAAATGATGACGGCCTGTGGCCTCAGACTACGGTGGTGAAGGGAGACGAGGCGAAGCTCAGCACTGCTACGATTGTGCAGGGTGCCAATTTGCTCAGTGGCGGAGCTGCGAGCGCTGCGCCGAGTGCCACTCAGGTTGCAAGCGCCGGTGCATCTGGTGCGAGCCCGACGGTTACTGCTACTGGTGTGCAAGCAGCCCAGAGTGCAGTGTCAAGCGTCGCTGGCTCACTGACGGGAACCGCTTCTCCTGCGCTACACACTGGTGCTGCGGCGAGGAGCGGACTGCAAGGCGTTGCAGTTCTTGCGGTAGCTGTTGCTGCCATTCTGGGCGTCTAATCTTCGTGTTTACTAGAGAACATCTGGCTTTTTTTAGTCACCACTCGTTGTGTTAACGTGTTTTGAAAAGCGACACAATGAATAGGAGTACATACGGGCACTTCAATCTGTACAATTACAATCATCTTCCCCAATTTGTATCTTCCTTTTTTTGTCCAATACTGTTCATACGTGGTCCGCTCACGATGAGGGTTGCTGACCACCTACAAATCTGTGTGTGTGTTCACGTGTGGTCATGACCATGGCACAGGACTGTACGCTCGTGCTTGAGGCACTTCACCTACGCTGCTTGCTACTTGCTTGCTTCTGTCAGGCGCGCCAGTAGCAAGCTATCAAGCACATATCACATTGATAAAAGACATCCCTTAATCCTTTTCGACTATTGGATTCTCTTACTCTGCATCAACTTGGTACCCACTCACGCCATGGAAAATCCAAAAGAGTACTTCGACTACCAGAAAAGGCATCTTGCTTTCGGGGAGTATTCCGACTCCAAAATCACTTGTATCAGTGTTGACAGTCAGAAGAAGCGCACGATTCCGGTACACAAGGCTATCATCTCCTGTTCTTGCGACTATCTCCGCCGCATGATCAAGAAAGATACGTTCAAAGAGGGCGAGGAGAATGAGGCGACTCTTGAAGGCGTAGATCCAGACATCATGATGTATTTACTGGAGTACATCTATAGTCAAGACTACACGATGCCAGTGACATCCAGAACAGCCAAAGCAACCACCGGTATCCGCATCACGAATTGGGAACATGTCCGCCTGAGCTGTGCCAACCGCAGGAAGTTGCGTGAAGGTCTCACTCTGATCAACTCGCAAGCCATGACGGCTGCGGTTAACCTCATTCATCAATACATAGTTCCTGACGTGGTTTGTGTGCCCCAACCTTCTCCGAAAGCCGGACTGACAAGAGCCATAGCAAGCCAACATACTCAACGAACTGGTAATTGACGGTGCCAAGTTCCCGAGAGATCCATTCAACCCCAACCCCTTTCAGCAATTGCTCGCTTTGGTCGGCGACCCGGCCAATCTAAGTGGAACTCCTTGGTACGTCAACGATCACGATGAGGGTGAAGCTATTCACGCGAAGGTCTACCATTCGGCCGACTATATGAGGATGGATGTGTTCTGTGATCTAGCTCTTGCGAGATTATTCAACAACCGTGAAGCAACATTCGGCGCGCAAAGCCGCAGGGACGCGGTTGATCAACTGATGCGGAACGTCAACCAGAACCGACAGAAAAGCGACTACATGGTGATCGCCAAGGCTTTGAATCATGATTTGAACCGGTTTGGTGTCAACGGCCCTGGAGAAAACATATTGGAGAGACACAAACTTCTGCGAGAGTACATTTGGGCCGCGGCTTTCCATGAGAATAGTCAATGGTCGGAACACTGGTGCTTTGAGGCTTTGGAACAATCTCTGGTATGAGACGCTTACAAGGAGTGACATGAGGGAGGCGACGCTATGCCCGCTAGGGATAGGCAACGGTACGTTCATGCTTCTGACATTACGTCCGCGTTTATCACGGTCAAGAGCGGTATTAACAGCACGATGATGGGCTCAGCTTCCGGGACGTTGTATGTAGCACAAGCGTTCGCTTTTTTCTTCTTCCTTTTGTCTTCTCAGATACACTTTTACCGCTTACTTGATAGTGAACTTTTCGCAACGTAAGGCATTTGTGTTCGAAGTTCAACATGCCTATTTTTAGCCGACGCCTGCTTCATAAGCCTTGCAATCTCAGTGATGCGCCATACGCCAAGTCGCCCTCTTCCCTTTTCGCCGGTACTAAAGGTCCGGATACACCACCTTGAAGACCTGCGGGTGTGCCTTCAACCAGGACCTGATGCTGCCCTTGTCGCTCCAGAGGGTGTAATGTTCTTTCAAGATGTCGATGAGCGGCTGCCTCAGACCCATTTCGCCGTCGAGCGTATCGGTAAAGGCTTCCTCCAGAGCAACGCTCAGACTCAAGTCCCTGTGCTGCCAGTAGACATGAAGCACCTCAACAACTCGCTCGCACACGAATTTCTTCAGATCTTCCATCATGAGATAGTCGGCTAGCTTGAAGATGCGGATGTGCGTGAGAAGATGTAGCGGAGACAGTGCCTTGCCGGTTGCCAGACACTTCTGCTTGAGGACGCGACCGAAATGAACAGGACCGCCGGACATCGAGCCGCGATGTGTGCAGGGGGTATCTTTGGGTATGATGGAGCCACCGGGGAGGGTGTAGAAGCCAGAGTACATAAAGCGCAGGACACCAACTACGGCGACAGATTCGTACTCATCGAGTAATACTTCCTTGCTAGTCATCTCCTATTGAAGGCGTCAGTACTTGGGAACAGACCCCGACTAAGCCGATGATGATCATACCTTGCCACCAAAACGAAACATGTTGCGGAAGTATGGAGACCTGTCGCGCAAGACAGACATGTGCGCGAAGTAGAATGCGTCGCGACACGTGATCTTGAAGTCTGTGGCCTTGTCATTGGGCGTGGGTTTCGGGACATCGGACTGAGGTCTTTTGGTCGGTCGCGACGGTACGGCAGTATTTCCACCATTATGGCGTGGTCCTGGCGTAGTCAAGCCACTACTGGGTTTGTGTCTGGGATCCATGTTGTGCCGCTTGATGACGCCGAGTTATATGCGGCAATAGTCGAGTGCCAGTTGAGTGACCTAATGTTTGTACCGAAAGGGATTGCTGATGAGAAGAGAGGTTTAATGAAGGCTTCTTGCTGCAGCTAGCAGGAGAACGTGGCAATACTTAAGGTGAGCGCAGCTCAACAGTTCTTGCGGCCTCTCATCTCACTGCTAGAGTTAGGGCGTTGAAGACAATAAGTATAGTGAAGTTATGGGGTGAAGGCTGCGATACCCCGAGGATTGGCGAGCAGTCAATCACCTATCACCTTCGACGTCCACATCTTTCTGTAGGCCGCTTCAGAATGACGCAGCGGTATTGATCACATCGCAACCAAAGATCACTAATTTTTGAAAAGTACCGAGTGGCACGCATTTGGACAGAGAAGACACGATCCGGACTGCAGAATTGGGAGGTTATGCCGCGGTGAAGTGGACGCAACAGGTGTTGGACCGACAGGCATTGACGTGTCTCGACAAGAAACGACAAGCACAAGCAATCTGCAGACGAACAAAGACTACATGCAGGATCCGGGAAATGTGGTGATGATGAAGTGTTGAAGCAGGCGTTCATTCAGGAGAAATGGGATGACGACATTCGTCAGACGCACTAACGCTCGATCGGTGCAAGCGTTGTGCCCCCGTGCGCTCCAAAATGGCGGCTTTCACTCGGTTTCCGTGGTCGAACCGTCAACACGTCCTTCACGTCGGTAGCATCGACTGGCTGTCCATTGTTTTTGGCGTAATCCAAAGCTTGCAAGGTAAACTTATCTGCGCCTCCACGTCTTCGTCATGACCTAGCTATGCTCACTTTGGACGCGTCTTCACCCGAGCAATTTTCGAATGCACTTCCACTCGAGGAGCCCGGTGCGCAAAGAAGTGCGATCGCCTCGTAGATGCATGGAACGCGCGAGAAACGCGTTCCATGCATCTACGAGGCGCCACCGTCTCCATGTAAGCAGAACAAAGGCGTTCAAGCTATCGACACAACATTTCGACTTTGTATCTACGAGGATGACCTACGAATTCTTGGTACTGATCTCTATGAGCGATATCCAAGCGAAGCTCGACGTCGAGGTGTCTGATATCAGAGGCTTTCTGGAGAGCCGTCCTCCTGCCACGTCGGCGGTTTCCTGTGATTGCCGGCCGACACGCATACTACATTTTGATGGCGGTATTGGCAATCGAAATGTTCTCGAAGCAGTGATGTCTGATGTGCGCAAACATCAAGTGATAGTCACTCGTGCGACATCATGCGCAGTCTCACCTTCACTTTCACTGCTGTCGCTCGAGCCATCAGCAAGTCGGCTAGCCCGGCCCCGCACTCATCGCCAGCCTCTATCCGCGCCTCACTTTTTCCATCAACGCAGCCACCCCTCAACCCT
>Ga0265798_10005654_pt1 | contig 16674 bp, 16 predicted proteins | sample P3T30metagenome_FD_192430 | JGI IMG/M metagenome (GOLD analysis project Ga0265798, IMG submission 192430) | Plant litter microbial communities from East Loma Ridge, Irvine, California - P3 T30 | ecosystem: Environmental > Terrestrial > Plant litter > Unclassified | place: USA: California... | reverse complement strand
TTGCGCCGCAATCTCGTGTTCGTGCTTGCCTGGATCCTGTTCTGGGCGCTGATGATGTTCGTCGCGGTGCAGGACTTCATCCGCAACGAACACAGCGACGCATTGTGGAAGCCGCTCCTGTGGGAAGGCTCGTCGGCGCTGACGACGAGCGTCGTGGCCATTGCCCATGTGCTGCGCTCGCGCCGCGATGCGCACCTGCTCGGCACCCCGTGGCGCTGGTTCGCGCGCCAGTCCCTGTGGCTGCCGGCCTACTGGATCGCCATCGTGCCGTTCGCCTTCGCCATCCGCGACAGCGTGTACGCGCTGGCCGGCGAGGCCTACCACCACGATCCGATGCCGCAACTGTTCATCTACGAAGCGATCAAGGTCTCGATCTTCGCCGGCCTGTTCGCCGCCGTCCTGTTCGGCATCCGCTCCTACCGCGCGCTGCTGGAGCAGAAGCTGCACGCCGAGCAGGCGCATGCGCGGCTGGCCGAGGCCCGGCTGCTGCGCCTGGGCCAGCAGATGCAGCCGCACTTCCTGTTCAATGCCCTGAACACGGTGTCTAGCCTCATGTATACAGACGTGGCGCGCGCCGATGCCACCCTGGCCCAGCTGGCCGACATGCTGCGCTCGACCCTGGCGCTGGGCGAGCGTCCCACCGCGCCCCTGTCCACCGAGCTGCGCCTGGCCCAGGCCTATGCCGGCGTGATGGCGGAACGCTTCGCCGACCGCGTCGCCATCGCCTGGCAAATCGACGCCGGCCTGCTCGACCACGAGGTGCCGGTGCTGAGCCTGCAGCCGCTGCTGGAAAACGTGTTCAAGCACACGGTCGAGCGGCGGCGCGGGCTGACGCATATCGCGGTCAGCGCCCGGCGCGAGGGGCAGACGCTGGTGCTGGGTGTCGAGGACGACGCTGGCGAACTGCGCGGCGCACTGCTTGCGGCGCCGGCGCCGGCGCGGCCCGGCGGCGGGATCGGCCTGGCCAACCTGCGCGCGCGCCTTGCCGCGCTGTACGGCGATGCCGCGCGCCTGGACCTGAGCGGCCTGCCGCAGGGCGGCGTGCGCGCGGAGTTGCGGCTGCCATGCGTGGAGCCGGCATGCATGGGTGTATCGTGCGTCTGCTGATCATCGACGACGAGCGCCCGGCGCGCGCCAAGCTGCGCCACCTGCTGGCCCGGCACGCGGAGGTCGAGGTCGAGGAAGCCGCCGACGGCATCGAGGCGCTGGATCGCATCGCCGCGTTCCGGCCCGACGCCCTGCTGCTCGACATCGAGATGCCCGAGCTGTCCGGCATCGAGCTGGCGGCCTCGCTGCCGGAACCGGCGCCGCTGGTGGTGTTCGTCACCGCGCACGAACGCTATGCCGCCGACGCCTTCGACGCCGAGGCGATCGACTACCTGCTCAAGCCCTACGATGCGCCGCGCCTTTCACGAGCGCTCGATCGCCTGAAGAAGCGCCTGGCGGCACGTCCCTCCTTGCCAGCCGCCGTGGCGGCGCCCCCTGCCCTGCCGCCGGCGCCGCTGGAACAGCTCCTGGTCAGCGAACGCGGCGTCACGCGCGTGGTCCGGGTGGCCGACATCCAGTGGATCGAGACCGCCGACAACTACGTCGTGCTGCACACCGCCGCCGGCAGCCCGCTGCTGCGCCAGACGCTGGCCGGCCTGGTCGAGCGCCTCGGTCCCGGCTTCGTGCGCTGCCACCGGCGCGCGGCGGTGCAGCTGGCGTGGATCGAACGCATCGCCGATCTGGACGGCAGCGCCCAGCGCGGCGACTATGAAGTCATCCTGCGCGGCGGTGCGCGCGTGCCCTGCAGCCGCCAGTACCGTTCGGCGCTGGTGGAACGCCTGTAAAGCGCTTCGCCCCGCCCGGGGCCCGCCTGGCCACATTCCGCTCGCGCCCGCGCGGCGCCGGCCCTAGTCTGGCAGGACCGATCCACTCCCGACCCTCGCCATGACCCCGACCGCGCCGTCTTCCCTGCCCCGCTACCACTTCCTCGACTGGGTGCGCATCATCGCCTTCTTCCTCTTGATCCTGTATCACGTCGGCATGGTCTACGTGAGCTGGGGCTGGCACGTGAAGAGTCCGGATGCCTCCGACGCCATCGAACCGCTGATGATGCTGTCCTCGCCCTGGCGCCTCTCGCTGCTGTTCCTGGTGGCAGGCGCGGCATCGGGCTGCATGCTGGCCAAGCTGAAGCCCCTGGCCTTCCTGCGCAAGCGCAGCTGGCGCCTGCTGGTGCCGCTGCTGTTCGGCATGCTGGTGGTCGTGCCGCCGCAATCGTATTGCGAAGTCATCGAAAAGCTCGGCTACGGCGGCAGCTACCTGGACTTCATGCGCCTGTACCTGAGGGGCTACCACGGCTTCTGCCAGGACGGCTGCCTGATCCTGCCGACCTGGAACCACCTGTGGTTCGTGGCCTACCTGTGGGTCTACACCGCGCTGCTGGCGCTGCTCATGCTGGGGCTCGGCGCGCGCTTCGAGCGCCTGGCCACATACGTCGGCCGCCTGCTGTCCGGCTGGAAGATCGTCGTGCTGCCGGCCGCCGTGCTGGCGCTGGCGCGCATCCTGATGCTGGAGCGTTTCCCGACCACGCATGCGCTGGTCGACGATTGGTACATGCATGCCCACTACATCACCGTGTTCCTGCTCGGCGCCCTGCTGGCGCGCGTGCCGGCGTTCTGGGCGCGCGTGGAAGCGCTGCGCTGGACCGTGCTGGCGATCGCGCTTGGCGGCTGGGCCTTGATGACCATCGTGTACGCACTGCCGGACGATGCGATCGCCGGCAGGCCATGGGCAGCGGTGATCTACCCGCTGCGCGCCGTGGTGGCGCTGGAATGCTGGTGCGCCATCCTGGCCGCCTGCGGCTTTGCGCGCCGCCACCTGGACCGTGACGGTCCGGCGCGGCGCTACCTGACCGAAGCCGTGTTCCCGGTCTACATCCTGCACCAGACCGTGATCGTGGTCCTGGCGCATGCCCTCAAGCCGCTGCACCGCCCCGCCGGCCTGGAAGCCTGCCTGCTGGTCGTGCTGACCACGCTGCTGTGCTTCGCCGGTTTCGAGATCGTGCGCCGGGTGGCCGTGCTGCGTCCATTATTCGGTCTCGGGCCTGTGCCGCCGCGCACGGTGGCCGCACCGTCGCTCGAAACCGGTACGGCCGGAACGGCGGCCTGAGTACCTGCATCAATGCGCAGAGGCGCCGCGCTGGGTCTGGGTGCTGCTGCCGGTTTGCGGCTGGCCGGCCTGGATGTGCTGGTCGCTGCCGTTGCCGCCCTGGGTCTGCTGGCGGGCCTGGGCATCGGCGCCGTCGGCCATGCGCTTGAACGGGTCGGCGAACTGGCGCACGGTTTCCTGCTGGGCGCGCAGGCCGCGTTCGGTCTGCTCGGTGGCGTCGCGTGCGACTTCGTCGGCCAGCGCGCGGGCGGTGCGGCTGGTGTTCTGGATGTGCTGCTCGGTGACGCGTGCCAGTTCGACCTGCGAATCGGCGGCCAGGCGGGTCAGGTGCTGCTGGTAGGCGCGCAGCTTGTCGCTGGCGGGCTGGGCACGGGCGGATGCGGCGCTCAGCAGTTCGGACTGGCGGTCGACGCTCATCACTTGCTTACCGGCCAGTGCGGTCTCTTCCAGCATGGTCTGCACCAGCTGGATGTTCAGGTCGCAAATTTGCTGGAAGGAACGGAACAGCGACTTCGACATGTCGTTCAGGAAAGCAGTCTGGGCATCGACGTGGGTGCGGACTGCCGGATTCACGGTTTGTGGAAACGGGAACATGTGTTCGCCTCGCTAGGTTGGTTATGAATGGTTGGAAGTGCTGCGGCGGTGGATTCCGCCGCCACGGCCGTGGTTGGCCACGGCAGAGGCTCACAGAGTACGGGGCTGAGATGTTCTACCTTTGATTTGAAACAATGGTACGGGGCTTGACTAAGCCGGGACTTAAATGTCTGGCGCGATACTTGCTTGCGTTCAAGTATCTGAACCTGTCCCGGAGATCGCCATGTTTCTGCCGAACGATGTGCTTCAGTACCTGACGCCGCCGTGCGCCGTGCGCGTGCTGTGGATCGACCGCCAGCGCGCGCTGGCCTGCACCTTCGACCTGGGCCAGGGCCACGGCCAGCCGCGCCTGGTGGCGCTGCCGGCGCTGGCCGGGGACGTGCTGTCGCAGCGCGCCCGCCTGCTGCTGCAGGACCCGTACGCGGCCCCGCCGCCGCCGCCTCGCCTGCCCCGCAAGCACCTTGAACTGCAGGAGAAAGCCTGGGCGATCGTCGCCGGGCTGCAGGCCTGCGCGCCGGCCCTCTACGAGCCGCGCGAACGCGCCGCGATGGTGGCCGAGGCGGCGGCCCGGCATGGCGTCTCGCGCGCCACTGTGCTGCGCTACCTGCGGCGCTACTGGGAGCGCGGCCAGACACCGGACGCCCTGCTGCCCGACTACGGCAACTCAGGGGCGCGCGGCAAGACCCGCGGCGCCAGCGAGGGCATCAAGCGCGGTCGGCCGCGCAAGGCCGGCCAGCCGCCCGGCCTGAACATCGACGCCGCCACCCGCGCCACCTTTCGCGCCGCCGTGGCGCGCTACGGCGTGACGCACGCCATCTTCTCGCGCCGCGGCGCCTACCGCCAGATGCTGCAGGATTTCTATGGCGGTGGCGCGACCGGCGCGGTGCCCAGTTTCGGCCAGTTCAACTACTGGCTGGACAAGGATGGTGCTCCGGATGCGATGCCGCGCGCGCCAGCCGTTGCGGTGCAGCATGTCATGGGCTGGTAACCAATCCGGTGCGGCTGGAACCATGATGGTGCGCCGCACCAAAATCTTGTAGAGGCAATTTTCCGGCACCTGCCTGAGCTTCGGTGAAACAAAGTCTGTACGCGTAAAAACAAAGTGTCTGCTGCAATTCCGTCACGCGCGACACAGCAGGCAAGCACCCACCCCCGGAAACAAACTTTATTCGATATTTACGCCTTACGTGCAACTTACGTTTGCATACGCTGAGTAAATACTTTATTTAATATGCAAAAAGGCTAGATCTACCGCATCTTCTTGGCACGCGTATTGCTGAAACACAAACTGGAAGCAGTGTTCCAGCAATCACCAGAAGAGGTGCGGATGACCCCGATAAAACCGTCGCTGACCCGACGCGAATTCCTGTTCCGAACCGCCGCAGTCGGCGGTTCGGCCCTGTTGCTCAATACCCTGAACGCCTGGGGCATGGGCATCGCCTCCCGCACCGATGCGCCCCCAGGCCTGCAAGGCAGCGGCAAGGGCAAGAAGGTGGCGATCCTCGGCGCCGGCCTGGCCGGCATGACCGCGGCCTACGAACTGTCGAAGCTCGGCTACCAGGTCGAGGTGCTCGAAGCGCGCACCTTCGCCGGCGGCCGCTGCCAGACCGCGCGCAAGGGCTTCGCCCTGCAGGAACTGGGCGGCGAGCTGCAGACCTGCCGCTTTGACGCCGGCCAGTACATCAACCACGGTCCCTGGCGCATCCCGCTCGACCACCAGTCGACGCTGTACTACACGCGCCTGTTCGACGTCCCGCTCGAGGTCATGGTCAACGACAACGACCATGCCTGGATCTACATGGAAGACGCCGGCCCCTTTTCCGGCAAGCGCCTGCGCCAGGAACAGGTCAAGGCCGACATGCGCGGCCACGTGGCCGAGCTGCTGGCCAAGTCGGTGCAGGCCAGGCAGCTCGACACCGAGCTCTCGCAGGACGACCGCATGCTGCTGCTCGACTACCTGCAGCACGAAGGCGCGCTGCAGAAGAAGGACCTGGTCTACCGCGGCCGCAACGGCGCCGGCTACGCGGTGAATCCGGGCGCCGGCCTGAACCCGGGACGGCTGTCCGACCCGCTGGGCTTTCGCGAGCTGCTCTCGTCCAGGGTCGGCAAGGCCTACAGCGCGGTGCAGGAATTCCCGATGCACGCGACCATGTTCCAGCCGGTCGGCGGCATGGACCGCATCGCCCAGGCCTTCGCCAAGCGCCTCGGCAGGAAGATCCGCTATGGCCAGGAAGTGCAGGCGATCCGCCAGTCGCCCGACCAGGTCGCGATCACCGTCAAGGACACCGGCAGCGGCAAGGTGTCCACCGTGAACGCCGACTACGTGCTGTGCACGATTCCGCTGTCCGTGCTGCGCACCATCGACAGCGACTTCCCGGACCCGTTCAAGGCCGCGCTGAAGGCGGTGTCGTACGCGCCCGTCGGCAAGATCGGCCTGCAGATGAAGCGCCGCTTCTGGGAAGAGGACGACCACATCTACGGCGGCCACGTGCTGACCGACATAAAGGGCATCAACACGATCTCGCTGCCCTCGTCCGGCTGGCAGCAGAAGAAGGGCGTGCTGCTCGGCTACTACCACTACGCGCTGGATGCGATCGAGGCCAGCGCGCTCACGCCGGCCGAGCGCACGGAGTTTGCGCTGGCCGCCGGCGAAAAGATCTTTCCGCCCTACCGAGAGGCCTTCGAGTCATCGTTTTCCGTGGCCTGGCATCGCGTCCAGTACAACCTGGGCGGCTGGGCCGAATGGGACGAAGCCGCGCGCAAGAGCGCCTATCCGATCCTGCTCGAAGGCGACCGCCGCGTGCTGCTGGCCGGCGAACACCTGAGCTACCTGACCGGCTGGCAGGCCGGCGCCATCGAATCGGCCTGGCAGCAGATCGAACAACTCCACAAGCGAGCGAGCGCATGAGACTGCACCACCTGATATCGCCCCTCCTGCTGGGCGCGGCCATCGGCGCCCACGCGCAAACCCCGGCCGACGGCAAGACCCTGTTCGCGAAAAACTGCGCCGCCTGCCACCAGGCCAGCGGCAAGGGCATCCCCGGCGCCTTCCCGGCCCTGGCCGGCAACAGCTTCGTGCAGGGCACGCCAGGGGACGTGGCCACCGTGCTGCTCAAGGGCCGCGGCGGCATGCCCGACTTTTCCGGCAGCCTCGATGACGGCGAGATCGCCGAAGTGCTGAGCTACGTACGCGCCAGCTGGGGCAACAGCGCCTCCGCCCTCAGCGGCGCTGATGTCGGCGCCCAGCGCACGGCCCTCGGCGTCGGCCCGGCCACGCACAGCCGCTTCGGCAACAAACACTGACCCACCCTCACCAGGAACCCTCATGAAGAACCGACTCAGCGCCATCGTGCTGGCGTGCGCCGCCCTGCCCGCCCTCTCTCACGCACAGGCCATCGTGCGCCACAAGATCCCGAATTCCGACTTCCCGATCGCCCAGGCGGTCACGCTGCCGGCCGGGACCACGATCCACTTCATCAGCGGCCAGGTGCCGCCGCAGGTCGACAAGAACGCCGACCCGAATTCGCTCGCCGCCTTCGGCGACACCAAAGCCCAGACGGTCGGGGTGCTGACCAAGATCCAGGACATCCTGAAAGGCATGGGCTTGAGCATGGGCGACGTGGTCAAGATGCAGGTCTTCCTGGTCGGCGACCCGGCCAAGGGCGGCAAGGCCGACGTCGCCGGCTTCATGGCCGGCTACACCCAGTTCTTCGGCGGCGCGCAACCCAACCTGCCGGCGCGCGCCGTGGTGCAGGTGGCGGCGCTGTCCAACCCCGGCTGGCTGGTCGAGATCGAGGTGGTGGCCGCCAAAAAATAACAGCACCGCACCACCCGATCCTGCAACGCCGCCGTTCGAATCCAGCAACGTAACGCAGTCCAAAACCAGGGGGTACCATGAAACACAAGGCCGTTCTCCATTCCGGCGTCGCCGCCGGCATCCTGTCCTGTGGCCTGGGCCTGGCCCACGCCGCCGATGATGACAAACCTGCCGTTGCCGTCGCCGATGCAGTCGTCGAGGCCGGCCCCATCAACAGCGGCACCGTCATCGTCACCGGTACCCGCGCCGCCGGCCTGAAGGTCGAGAACAGCGCCTCGCCGGTGCAGGTACTGGACTCGACGTCGCTGGCGCGCACCGGCCAGCCGGACCTGATCCAGGCGCTGTCGCAGAACCTGCCCTCGCTGAACGCCCAGGCCTTCGGCAGCGACATGGCCAACATGACCCTGTCGGCGCGCCTGCGCGGCCTGTCGCCCAACAACACGCTGGTGCTGGTCAACGGCAAGCGGCGCCACGGCACCGCCAACCTGGCCGTGCTGGGCGGCCCCTACCAGGGCGGCGCGGCGGCCGACCTGAACTACATCCCGGTCGGTGCCATCGACCACGTCGAGGTGCTGCAGGACGGCGCCGCCGCGCAGTACGGCACCGACGCCATCGCGGGCGTGGTCAACATCATCCTCAAGCAGAACTACCAGGGCGGCAGCGGCAACCTGAACGGCGGCGGCTACGGCGACGGCGGCGGCCACACCGGCGACGGCAGCGTCAACCTGGGCTTCACGCCCTTCGCCGACGCCTTCGCCAGCCTGACGCTGGAAACCAAGTACCACGGCTTTTCCGATCGCGGCGGCTTCGACCCGCGTGTGATCGACGCCGCCAACCTGGCGCGCTACCCGCAGCTGCGCGACCATCCGGGCTACCCCTACGTCAACCACATCGCCGGCGACGCCCAGTACCGCCAGCACATCGCCGCCCTCAACGCCGGCGCCGATCTTTCCAGCAGCGTGAGCCTGTACGGCTTCGCCACCTACGGCAAGAAGAAGGCCGCCGCCTTCGAAAACTATCGCACGCCGGACCGCCTGCCTTCGATCTACCCGACCGGCTTCTCGCCGCAGGAGACCTTCAAGGAAGAGGACTTCGCCGCCACGATCGGCGTCAAGGGCCAGCTGCCCGGCGCCTGGCGCTGGGACTTGTCCAGCACCTACGGCAAGGACACGGCCAAGCTGGGCGTCGCGCACTCGGCCAACATCTCGCTGTTCACCGACACCGGGTCCACGCCGCTCGACTTCTACGCCGGCAAATTCGTGGCCAGCCAATGGACCAACAACCTGGACCTGAGCCACGACTTCGCCGTCGCCTGGGCCACGCCGCTGACCTTCGCCATCGGCCTCGAGCACCGCCGCGACAGCTACGAGATCGGCGCTGGCGATGCAGCCTCGCGCTACAAGGAAGGCGCGCAATCCTTCCCCGGCTTTTCGCTGACCGACGCCGGCCGCCACAGCCGCAGCAACAAGGCGGTATATGTCGACTTCACCGGCCAGCCGGTGCAAGGCTGGACCGTCGACCTGGCCGGCCGCTACGAGCACTTCAGCGACTTCGGCAGCGCCCGCGTCGGCAAGCTGACCAGCCGCTACGACTTCTCGCCCAGCGCCGCCGTGCGCGCGACGTATTCGAACGGCTTCCGCGCGCCGACCCTGGCCGAGTCCTACTATTCGGCCACCAACGTCTCGCCGCGCAGCGCCTTCGTCCAGCTGGCGCCGAACTCGCCCGGCGCGCGCCTGGTGGGCGTGGACGGCCTGCGTCCGGAAGCCTCGACCAACATCAGCGCCGGCATCGTGCTCAACCCGGCGGCCAACCTGGCGGTGACGCTGGACGCCTACCAGATCACGATCCGCGACCGCATCGTCGGCTCGGGTTCGCTGTACGGCTCGGGCGGCGCGGTCAACTCGCCGGCCGTCACCGCGGCCATCCTCGCCAACGGCAACGTGCTCGATCGGACCGTGGTCCAGACCGGCATCAACATCTTCTCGAACGCCATCAACACCCGTTCGCGCGGCCTCGAATTCGTGGCCACGCTGAACAGCAACTACGGCGCCACGGGACGGGTCGACTGGTCGCTGGCGGCCAACTACAACAGGGTGCAGGTCATCAAGATCAACCAGGCGCCCATCCAGCTGCAGCCCCAGACCCTGCTCGACGCCACCGCCATCTCGGACATCGAGACCGCCTCGCCGCGCGTGCGCGTGAACCTGGGCGCCCTGTGGAAGCGCGGCGCCTGGACCGTGAACCTGCGCGAAGCCTTCTACGGCAAGTCCTCGGAGATGCAATCCTCGGATGGCGCGACCTACTACAAGACCGAGGTCAAGCCGACCGCCATCACCGACCTCGAAGTCAGCTACCAGCTGGGCCGGGCCTGGACGCTGTCGGTGGGCGCCAACAACCTGTTCAACCAGTACCCGGACCACGTGAACGGCGCATTGCTGGCCGAGCAGCGCGCCAACCTGGACAACGCGGCGGTGACCGTGTATCCGCCGTTCTCGCCCTTCGGGATCAACGGCGGCTACTACTATGCGCGGGCGGGCTTCAAGTTCTAGCGCTTCAGTTCTAGCTCGACGCGTTGATCGATTTGGTGACCTTGCCCTGCTCGTCGAGCATCTGGATCTCGGGCTGGCCTTCCGGGGTCACCATCAGCATCATGCGGGTCCGGCCCTTCGCATCCTTCAACTGGAGGACCGAACTCTTGCCGGGCGTGTTGCCGAGCCAGATGCGGTTCTGGCTCAGGCGGCCCTGCTCCGCCAGCTTCTGCCAGTAGGCGCGCTGCTCGGCTTCGGGCAGCTTGCCCGCTTCCACGTTGAAGCGTTGCCGGTCCTCGACCGACGCGAGCTGGTAGTAGGGCACGTCGTTGATCGAGATGCCGGTGCGCTGGCGCTCGGCGCTGTCGGTATTGATGAGCTGCATGGCCTGGTCCTGGCGGAAGCGGTCGAAGGTCATCGACAGGCCGGATTCGATCTTGCCGTCCGCCTTGACGCTGCCCTTCTGGATCAGGCCACCGTTTTCCGTGCCTTCCTCGTTGATGAACAACATGCCGGCAAAGTCGCGGCGGTCCGGGCGCGCGCCTTCCTTCCCTTGCAAGAAGTCCCCGGGGAAGCGCGCCTTGCTGGCAATGATGATGCGCTTGGTGCCGTCCGGCTCGACGACGTTGATGCGGCCGACGGTGATTTCGTCGAAGCTCGCCAGGCGCGCCGGCAGACTGGCGCCGGTCAAGGTCACGAGGGCGGTGAGCGCGGCGGCCATGGTGGTGGCGCCGGCGAGGAAGGTGCGGATCTGCGACATGAGCTCTCCTTGGGTGGGTGGATCAACGGCGTCTGGTTTTCAGGCGGCGCAGGCGCCATTCGATGAACAGGCCGACGAAGCCGGAAAACAGCACGATCGCGCCCAGGGTCTGCAGGATGCGGTTGCCCGGCGCTTTTATGTATTCGGTGTGGCGCAGTTCGAAGGTGCGGTGGCCGCCGCCCTCGCGCTCGACGTACAGCGTGCCGCGGTTGACCGGCGTTTCGACGGCGAGCGGCCGGACCCGGTTGGCGAGGAATTCGGCCTGCGCCTTCATCGCCTCTTCCGGCGTCATGACCTTGGCCGCTATCCGGGTCCCGAACAGTTCGCGGTAGCTGGTGAAGATGTTCTCGGCCTCGCCCGGCAGGACCACGCCCGGCGATTCGTACTTGTAGAGTTTATTCGGGAAGAAGATGCCGTCGTTCGCCGCCAGCATCATGGCAAAGCCGAGCACCCAGGCCGCCGTCGACCCGTACAGCCAGCGCTTGGTGTCCTTGACCTGGGCGCTGGCCACGCCGGCGTTGAACTGGCCGACGGCCGGGATATGGCGCAGCGTGGTCTCCTGCACGTCCCTGTCCACTTCGGCAAGAAAGGTCGCAGCATCCATGCCGAGGCCGGCCAGGATCGTCGCGAACATCTCGGCCGAGGGCACCGATTTGTCGTTTTCCAGCTTGGAGAGATAGGATTGTTCGATGCCCGCCGCCTGCGCGAACTGCGGCTGGGTCCAGCCTTTATCGGTCCGGATCTGTTTGAGTCGCTCGCCAAAGTTCATGATAACCTTTCCTGGAATCATTGGAATGGTTGTATTCTTGGCTATTCATGCATGACTTGGAAGATGAATATGCGTGAATAAAGATGAATTCGAGAAAAATTATTGCAAGGCTTTTCCGCAATCCTTGCAGAACCTGGACGCGGCTTCGTGCCCGCCGCTGCCGCAGGCCGCACAGGAACGCTGCGCCGGCGCGGACACCGCCGCCAAGGCCCGCGCCGGTCCAACCCGCCGATCCCCACGCCGCGCCGACAATTCCGCCGTCACGATCCCGGTCGGGACCGCCAGGATGCCCCAGCCCAGCAGCATCATGAAGGAGGCGATCGCCTTGCCCAGGTGGGTGTGCGGGGTGATGTCGCCGTAGCCGACCGTGGTCATGGTCACCGTGGCCCAGTACATCGAGACCGGGATGCTGGTGTAGCCGTTTTCCGGTCCCTCCACCACGTACATCACGGTGCCCAGGATCAGGATCGCCATCAGCACCACCGACAGGAACACCATGATCTTGCGCCGGCTGGCGGCCAGCGCCTCGCCCAGGCGGGTGTACTCCTCGATGTAGAGCGTCAGCTTGAAGATGCGGAAGACGCGCAGCAGGCGCAGGATGCGGATGTCGAGCAGGTAGGCGCTGCCCGGCACCAGCAGCGAAAAATAGGTCGGCAGCACGGCCAGCAGATCGATCACGCCGTAGAAGCCGGTGGCATAGCGCCAGGGCCGCTGCACGCACACCAGGCGCGCCACGTATTCGATCGTGAACAGGACCGTGAAGGTCCATTCGGTGATGTTCAGCGCGCCGCCGTATTCCTTGTGCAGGCGCGGCACGCTGTCCAGCACCACGACCAGGATGCTGAGCATGATCGCGCACACCAGCCCGATGTCGAAGCGCCGTCCGGCCGGGGTGTCGGCCTCGAAGATGACGTCGTACATGTGCCGACGCAGGCCGGGCGGCGGCGCGCCATAGGAGGGCGGCGCCTGCGGGACGTAGGGCCGGTCCGGCGTCCGCGCCGGCTTGCGCTCACGCGCCTTCATCGCTGGCCCGGCTCAATCGGCGTGGCGTTCCACCCAGGTGGCGTAGCACTCCATGAACTGCTGCAGGAAGCCGCGCAGGGACTCGTCCTTGAGCTGGTCGCCGTCGAACTTGCCCGCGATGCCGCCGATGTAAGCCTCCGGCATCTGCATGCAGGGCATGTTCAGGAACACCAGGCACTGGCGCACCGCGTGATTCGCGCCGAAGCCGCCCAGCGCGCCCGGCGATTGGCTGACCACGGCGCAGGGCTTGCCGGTCCAGGCGGCCTTGCCGTAGGGGCGCGAACCGACGTCGATCGCATTCTTCAAAGCCCCGGGCAGCGAGCGGTTGTACTCGGGCGTGCAGAACAGCATGCCGTCGGCCTCGCGGATACGGTCGCGGAACTCGGTCCAGGCGGGCGGCGGCGCGTCGGTCTCGTCGTCCTCGTTGTAGATCGGCAGCTGGGAGATGTCGACGATCTCCAGCTCGAGCGTGGGCGGTGCGGCGAGCATCAGGCTCTTGGCCAGCTTGCGGGTGAACGATTCCTTGCGCAGGCTGCCTACCAATACTGCGATCTTGCGGGTTGCCATGACGGTCCTTTCTCGGTCAGCGGAAGATGGTGCGAGCACGCAGTGTAGCGATTTTTTCATCAATATGGCCACGCGTACGGATGCGATATTTACACGCTTTAACGTTTTACGTAAGCAACCAGCAATATTTACACCATACAATGGCTAGCTCAGCCATATCGTCCGGGAACACCATGCTCAAGCATCTGACCTTCAGTCCCGTTTCACCGCGTACGAACCTGAGGCTGCTTGGCTATTATGCGCTGCGGGTCTGCACCAGCCGGCGCGTGCGGCGCGCGGCGACCCGCACCCTGGCCGCGGGACTGGGCGCTTGGCACGGGCATGCGCAGCGCACGACCGATCCGGCACTGCTGGCGTCGCTGCGGACCCAGGGCTACGTGCGCCTGGGCCGGCTGTTGCCGGCGCAAGCCTGTGGCGAAATGGTCGCCTGGCTGCGCACCCAGGCCATGGTGGCGGGACGCGGCGACGGCCGCAGTTTTACGCTGGACACCGTCCCCGCCGCCATGAACATCGGCGACTACCCGCTCGAGACCGTGGTCAACTGCCCGCACATGCTGGACCTGGCGAACCACCCGAAAGTGCTGGCGCTGGCCGGCGCCTATCTCGGCTACACGCCGGTCATTACGCTGATGAGCCTGCGCTGGTCCTTCCCCAGCGACACCATGGACGCCGACGTCCAGCACTTCCACCGCGATTCCGAACCGGGCAGCATCAAGCTCTTGATCTACGTGACCGACGTCGGCGACAGCGGCGGCCCGCACCGCTACGTCCCGCGCAGCCACCTGGACCGCATGCCGCTGCGCCTGCGCCGCTACGGCGACCTTGAAGTCGCCCGCAACTACGGCGGCAGCGTGGCGATCACCGGCGCGGCCGGCACCGCCTTCGTCATCGACGCGAAAGGCATCCACAAGGGCACGCCGCCGAAGAACGGCGCGCGCCTGCTGCTCGGCGTGCAGTATTCGCTGCTGCCCTGCCTCGAATACGACTACGCCCCGGTGCCCTACCGCGGGCGCGGCCGCTTCCACCCTTACGTCAACCGCCTGATGGTGGCGGCCGACGCCGGCAACGCGCTGCGCGTGGCCACCGCGGCGGCGCCCACCCCGCTGCCTGACTGAGCACGGGTCAAGCCGCCATCGGCTGGCCGCCCCAGGCCTTGAAGCCGCGCTGGATCAGCAGGGTTTCGCGGCCGTCGAGGACCTTGTCGGCATGGACGATGTCGAGCATGGCTTTCATGACCGCCATGCGCAGCGCCGGCTCCCTCACTTCCTGCAGCAGCGTGTCGAGCAGGCGGCTGTCGATCTCGACTTCGCCGGCGCAGCGGCGGCCGGCGGTGGCCAGCAAGTCGTCGCACAGTTCCTGCACGGCGTCGTCGAACAGGTCGTCGTCGATATCCAGGCGGGCCAGGATGCCGGAATGGTGCATGGCGCGCAGTTCCGACGGCGCCATGTGACCGTCGACGATCATGGCCAGGGCCAGCAGGCGGCACACGGCCTTGGGACTGTCAGTTGCATAAGTGCGCATTGCGTTCTCCAGAAGATGATGTAGCAACAGGCTAAGGCCTGAGCTAACGAAAGTAAAATCGAATAATCTTTCGTAATCCTCAATATTTCTGGAGTTGTTACTTGATTAATTACAAGCACCTGCAGTATTTCTACGTGGTCGCGACCAGCGGTACCGTCGCTGCGGCTGCGGCGCGCCTGCACGTATCGGCACAGGCGATCAGCACCCAAGTGCAACTGCTCGAGGACCAGTTTGGCGAAGCCCTGTTCCGCAAGAAGGGACGGCGGCTGGAACTGACGGAAGCGGGCAAGACCGTGCTGCTGTATGCCGAGCGCATCTTCGACCTCGGCAACGAGCTCGAGCAGACGGTGCGGCGCGGGCTGTTCCGCGAGACCGAGACCTTGCGCGTCGGCGTGTGCGACATGATTCCCAAGACGATGGCGTTTCGGCTGCTGCAGCCGGCGCGCGAGGCCGGGGTGGCGCTGCGCCTGGTCTGCCGCGAAGGCGGGCTGGACGCCCTGATGCTGGAACTCAGCGCGCACGGGCTGGACCTGGTGATTGCGGACCGCGGCTTGCCGCCGGGCGGGACGATTCGCGGGCATACCCACCTGCTGGGATCGAGCACGCTGACGGTGCTCGGCTCTGCCGGGCTATGCGCCGGGCTGGCCGGTTCGTTTCCCCAATGTCTGAAAGGGGCGCCCTTCCTGCTGCCGGGGTCGGATGCGGCGGTGCACAGCCAGTTGCAGGCCTGGTTCGATCTGCAGGATTTAAGGCCGATCGTGGCCGGGGAATTCGACGATGGCGCGCTGCTGAATGCGTTTGCGCGGGCGGGGGCCGGGTTCATTGCGGCGCCCACTGTGTTGGCGGGTGACATCTGCCTGGAATATGGTTTGCAGGAGGTGGGTGTGATCGACGGCATCGTCGAGCAGTTTCATGCGGTGACGGTGGAGCGGCGGATCGATCATCCGGCGGTGCGGCGAATCGTGGAGGGGGCTGGGGCTGTGTTTGAGCAATCATGACGTTGAAGCAGCTGATAAATACCTGTAATTTGCTCTCAAAACAACATCCTCGTACACTTAGGTCTTACTGGACATTCATCCAATTAACGTTGACATTTAATAACCGTTAAAAATTATGCCTAAGACCTCAGCGAAGCAAAAAGCAACAATAGAAGACTCAAGAACGTCAATTCCCGATTCTGTGATTGCTGAGCTTTTAATCGAAACTCGTCGCAGGTGCTGTCTTTGTTACTTTCTGAATGAAGACAAATCTCAAAAGCGAGTTCAAATTGCGCATATCGATCGCAAGAGAAACAATGCTGCAAGCTCCAACCTTGTACCATTATGTTTAAACCATCACGATGAATATGACTCAAGCACTAGTCAATCAAAAGGCATCACCATGGAAGAACTTCGACAATATAAAAATATGTTGATCGCGGAAGTGAAGAAAGAACGTCGTGATGATTCACTGGAAATTAAAGTCGAAGAAAGGCAAATCCAGAAGCTTGGAGGAGAACTCTTTTATGGCTATGGGATTTTATTCGCTCAAGTTTCACGAATTCTTTTTAAATATGATCCGGCCGGCATTAATTTTGAAACTAACGATGATGAATACGATGCGGAAGCTCACGACATTATTGCTTACCTACAGGAGAATTCGGCATGCCTCTCAACCTTTCTAATTTGCCAGATTGTTTTCTCTAAGTGGTTTTGGCCGGAGCTGGCTAAGGAATTTAATAATTATGAGAAGATGGCAAGAGAGATTGATAATGCCTGGGAGAAATTCAAGAGTAGAAATCTAGTATATAGTGCCGTCGATATTGAGGACCATTAACGGCTTTGTTGAGCAAATCGGGCGAAGGCCGAGCTGACGCTATTTGTGGCTCGTTTTATAACACTGGGATCGTAATCGGCGTACCCAGCCGAGTGAAGCGGTTCAGCACAGCCGCTCGCACCTGTAG
>Ga0265798_10005653_pt1 | contig 16674 bp, 11 predicted proteins | sample P3T30metagenome_FD_192430 | JGI IMG/M metagenome (GOLD analysis project Ga0265798, IMG submission 192430) | Plant litter microbial communities from East Loma Ridge, Irvine, California - P3 T30 | ecosystem: Environmental > Terrestrial > Plant litter > Unclassified | place: USA: California... | reverse complement strand
AGGTGTCGGCGAACGCCTCGCCCGATCGCCAGATCCGCATCCTGACCGCGAACGTCCTGACCCCGAACCGTAACGTCGATGGCCTGATCGCCCTGATCCGCGAGCACCAGCCGGATATCTTCGTCACGCTGGAAACGGATTCCTGGTGGCAGGAGCGGCTGGACGTGCTCGATCCCGAGTACCCGTTCTCGCTCAAGTGCCCGCTCGACAACCTGTACGGCATGCACGTGTATTCGCGCCTGCCGCTGGAAGACAGCGAGATCCAGTTCCTGGTGGAAGACGACATCCCCTCAATGCATACCCTGGTGACCTTGAAATCCGGCCATCAGGTGCGCATGCACTTCCTGCACCCGACCCCGCCCAGCCCGACCGAACACGAGGAGTCGACCCAGCGCGACGCCGAGCTGCTGGTGGTGGCCAAGAGTGTAGCCGAGGTCGATACCCCGGTGATCGTCGCCGGCGACTTGAACGACGTCGCGTGGTCGACCACGACGCGGCTGTTCCGCAAGATCAGCGGCCTGCTCGACCCACGCATCGGGCGCGGCATGTTCAATACCTTCCACGCGAGCTTCTGGTTCGCCCGCTGGCCGCTGGATCATTTGTTCCACAGCGAGCACTTCACACTGTCCTTCATCAAGCGTTTGCCGTCCTTCGGCTCGGACCATTTCCCGATGCTGGTCGAGCTCACCTACGACCGCGCCAACGGCATGGAGCAGGAAGGGCTGGAGGCGGACGAGGAAGACCATGAACTAGCCGAAGAAAAGATTGCGGCCGAGGAGGTCGAAGTCGACGATGTACACGAGCCGGAGCCCCAGGGCGTGCCGGCAAGAGGAATAACCACCTGAACAGGAGCCACATCCATGAATGCCCGTAACCTGCTGTCTTCCATCCTGATCGGCGCCGTCGCCAGCTGCCGTTCCATGACCCCGATGGCCACCATCGCCACCGCGCGCCTGGCGCACCGCAAGACCCCGGGCGACCTGTACCTGCTGGACCGTCCCGTGTTCAAATATGGCGCGCTGGCCATGGGCCTGGGTGAGCTGGCCGGTGACAAGATGAAATCGGCGCCGGATCGCACGGTCGCGCTGGGCCTGATTGCGCGCATCATGAGCGCCGGGATCGCCGGCGCGGCGCTGGCGCCGAAGGGCCACGAAAAGGCCGGCGCCGCGGCCGCGATCGCAACCGCCGTGCCGCTTGCCTACCTGTCGCTGGCCGGCCGCAAGCAGGCGATGGCGAAGATGGGGCAGACCAAGAGCGGCCTGATCGAGGATGCCTTCGTGGTGGCGGCGGGCGCGGCGATCGTGGCCTTGTCGACGCAGCCGAAGCCGTCGCTGCTGAAACACGCTTGACCGCTTTTGTAGGGTGGGCGGCTGTGCCGCCCACCCTACAACTTCGCACCCGCAACTAGTGCCTGTGCATATATTCCAAAATCATCCAGTCCGCGCTTGATGATCGTCACCAGCGCCGGCAGCGGCGCTTCCTGGTAATCCCACTCCGCGCGGCAGAATTCGCCGGTGCGCTTGAGGTCTTCCGCCAGGGTCGCCTCGATCCAGCCGTGCTCGGCCAGCAAGCTAATCACTTCGCGCTCGTCATGCGGCAAGCCGAGCCGGGCGTTGCCGATCACGTAATCCCCCATCTCGATCGCCGCCTCCCAGGCGCGGATGACGTTGAGGGTGGCCGCATCCTGGCGCGTGACGTCGCTCACGAATGTGGTCGGGTCCTTCTCGTATTCTTCGCGGGCGCGCCGGCAGCAGCGTTCGATGGTGCCGGCCTTGCTTACCAGGATGTCGTCGTCCATCGCATTTCCCTCCAAGGTCTTACAACAGGAACAGCGCCGCCGCCACGCAGGTCGGCCCCAGCGCTCCCAGGAACAGTCCGCCCATGCCGATCGAGCCCTCGTTGAACCCGTCGCGCAGCAGGGCGGCGCCGGCCGGGTTGGGGGCGTTGGCGATCACGGTCAGGCCGCCGCCGCCGACCGCGCCGGCCACCAGCATGTACTTGGCGTGGTCGGACAAGCCTTCGATCAGCGAACCGAGGTAGGTCAGGGCCGCATTATCGGTGATTGCCGTGAGGGCCAGCGCGCCGAAGAACAGGGCGGTCGGTTCCAGGCTCGACACCAAAGGCTGCAGCCACCATTGCTGCATCCCGCCCAGCACCACCAGTCCCGCCAGGAAGAAGCCGACCAGCAAGCCTTCCTTCAGGATCAGCGGCGACTGGTGCTTGGGGTAGGCCTGGGTATAGCCGAGGAAGAGCAGGAACAGGCCGATGAACAGCACCGGGTGGTGGGCCAGCAGCACGACGCCGGCGAGCAGGGCCAGGTGCACGCCTGAGACCAGCAGCGGCATCCTGACGTCCTCGAGCACCGCGTCCGGGGTCAGGTGAGCACGCAGCAGCAGGGTGATGACGGTGGCGTTGAAGCACACTGCGAGCGCGGCGCGCCAGCCGAAGGTTGCAGCCATGAAGGCGCTGTCCCAGCCCCAGGCCCCGGCCACCATCAGCACCGGCGGCGCGGCATACGAGGTGAGGGTGCCGCCGATCGAGACGTTGACGAACAGGACGCCCAGCGCGCCGTACTTCATCCATTCCGGGATGCCGGGACGGAACACCTGGGGCGCCAGCATCAGGGCCGCCAGGGTCATCGCGGCCGGTTCGGTGATCAGGGAACCCGACAGCGGCACCAGCGCCAGGCCGAGCCAGCACAGCGCCACCTCGGTGCGCACCGGCGCCAGTTTCGCCAGCAGGGCCAGCAGATCGCGCACCGCGTCCAGCACCGGGCGCGAAGCGGCGATCACCATCACCACGAACACGAACAGCGGCTCGGTGTAGTGACGCGATTCGACGTAGCCGATCGCACTCTGGCCGCCGGCCAGCAGGGCCATGGCGAGCACAAGCACGAAAGCCCAGAAACCGAACACGACTTCGACTTCGCCCAGCAGGTGGAACAGCCCGGCATGGCGCGGATGGTGCTTGGCTAGCGAATGAAACAGCTTGGTTGAAAAGGTATGAATGAGGGCGATGGCGAACAGGATGGCGCCGACAAGCTGGATCGTGGTCACGGGCAAACTCCGTGGCGTGCGGGAGACAGTTGGGTCATTGTCTTGATGCTAATAGGTGAGGCGACATTATTTCATGTTTCGTTGTTGTTCCGGGCTTTTCAGGCTGTGCTGCACCTTTAACTTCTGTCAATACCAATCGCCTGACTGGTATGGTCTGTTTGAATACACCTTGCCAAACTCGGGCTCAGCGAGTACTGTATGTTTATACAGTATATTTTGCCAACACCCTATGAACCGCACATCCATTTCCACTGCGCCGGAGGTCTTGCACCCTGCGCTCTGGCGGGCGTCGCAACTGGCGCGGGGCAGCACGCGCTGTGTTGACACCGGGCATGCGCCGCTGACGTCCCAGCTACCTGGTGGCGGCTGGCCGGTCGGCACCCTGGTCGAACTCTTGCAGCAGCAGCCCGGCATCGGCGAGATGCGCCTGCTGCGTCCAGCGCTGCAAGCCTGCGCCGAGCGCCGCATCGTCCTGCTGCAACCGCCGCATCCGCCGCAAGCCCTGGCGCTGGCCGCGCTGGGCCTGCCGACCTCGCAACTGCTGTGGCTGCGGACGCAGCGCAGCGCCGATGCCCTGTGGGCGGCCGAGCAGGTGCTGCGCAGCGGCAGTTGCGGTGCGCTGCTGTTCTGGGCCAACCACGTGCGCGGCGAAAGCCTGCGCCGCCTGCACCTGGCGGCCCAGCATGGCGAAACCCTGTTCTTCATGCTGCGCCCGCTCGCCGCGGCGCAAGACGCATCCCCAGCGCCGCTGCGCCTGGCGCTGCGTCCGGCCGCGGGCGGCATGAACATCGACTTCGTCAAACGCCGGGGACCGCAGCGCGACGCGCCGCTGTTCCTGCCCTTAACTCCTTCTCTATTGCAACGACATGCGTTTGTGGATCGGCCTGTCCCTGCCCCAGCTACCGCTCGAAGTCTTCAGCCCCAGCTGGTGCAGTGATCCCGGCAGCGTCGTGCTGGAGCAGGAGCGCGTACTGGCCCTGTCTCCGGCGGCGCGCGCGGCCGGGGTCGGGCGCGGCATGCGGCGCGGCGGCGTCCTGATGCTGCTACCCGAGGCGCGCCTGCATGAGCGCGACCCGGCGCGCGAAGCCGAGGCCCTGGACGCGGTGGCGCTGGCGATGCTGCAGTACACGCCGCAAGTGGCGCTGGCCGAGGAAGCGACGCTGCTGATGGACGTCGGCGCCAGCCTGCGCCTGTTCGGCGGCATCCGCGCCCTGTGCGCGCGGATACGGTCCAGCCTGCGCGCGCTCGGCTTCAGCGCCTCGCTCAGCTGCGCGCCCACCGCCCGCGCGGCCTGGCTGCTGGCGCGCCATGGCGGCCATCGGATCGCGCATGCCGGAGGGCAGGGCGGCGGTGGCGGAGGCGCAGAGGCGCCTCGGGGGCACCGCGTACCGGCCCGGTCCCTGCGCATGGCCACGCTCGAACGCCGGCTCGACCGCCTGCCGGTGGCGCTGCTGCCGCCGGCGCGGCTGTACGCGTCCTGGTTCGAGGGCCTGGGCTGCGAGCGCCTGGGCGACTTGCGCCGCCTGCCGCGTCCCGGCCTGCAGCGGCGTTGCGGACGCGAGCTGCTCGACATGCTCGACGCCGCCTACGGCCTGTGTCCGGAACTGTTCGAGTGGGTGGCCCCGCCCGAACATTTCCGCGCCCGGCTCGAACTGTTCGACCGCATCGAGCACGCCGACCTGCTGCTGGCCGGCGCCCGCCACCTGCTGCTGCAGCTGGTCGGCTGGCTGTGCGCACGCCAGTTCGCGGTCGAGCGCATCACGCTCCTGATGGAACACGAGCGCGGCCGGGTGGCGATGCCGCCAACGCCGCTCGAGATCGCCCTGGCCGAGCCCACCTGGCGCGACGAGCATCTGGTGCGCCTCCTGAGGGAGCGCCTGGCCAAGCAGGAATTGCCCGCGCCCGTGATCGGGCTGGCGCTGGAAGCGCTGCAGGTGCGGGCAATGGCGCCGCCCACCGAGTCGCTGTTCCCCGAGCCCGGCGGCACCGAGGAAGACCGCATGCGCATGCTCGAACTGCTGGTGGCGCGCCTGGGCCCGGACAATGTGCTGCAGGCGCTGCCGCAAGCCGACTACCGCCCCGAAGTCGCCAACGAATGGGTGCCGGTGCAGCAGAAGGTGCGCCCCGCCGAGCGCGCCGCGCGCCTGCCACCCGACGTGGACAGCCTCCCGCGCCCGAGCTGGCTACTGGCCAAGCCGATCGCGCTCCTGATGCGCAATCACCGGCCTTTCTATGGCTCGCCGCTTAAGGTCGCCTCGGCGCCCGAGCGCATCGAGGCAGGGTGGTGGACTGACACGCAGACGCGCGACTATTTCATTGCGGAAGGGCGGGACCATACCTTGTACTGGATCTACCGCGAACGCATTGTCGGGACCGGGGTGGATTCGGAGCCGAGGTGGTATTTGCATGGGCTGTTTGGATAGCTGGACCAGTGCTTTTATTGAGCTTGTGGATGTCCGCTTTCGACCCAGACCGTGTAAAACGCGAGAAAAATCGTCGAATAAAAAATCGATCTCTTAAAACGGCCGCTACGCGATTTTCCCGAGGTCGGGAAGGGTTACCCTACCCATGAATATGTCGAGTTTTTACGTTTTTACACAGCCTGGACCCAAAGCAGCCACTTACGTCACTGAGTTCGTGGCGCTGACGTCGCACCGATGCAACCGCTACAGCCGCTAAAGAAGTGCGCGCTTCGTACAAGGGCATGCTCAATGCAGTACGGCCTTCAATGAGCGCCGTCGGCCGGACGATGAAGGTGCTCCCACACACGCGAGATGACCACCGAGCCTTCGCCAACCGACGAGGCGACGCGCTTAGTCGAGCCAGCGCGCACGTCGCCAACGGCGAACACTCCTGGGCAAGAGGTAGCATAGGGCGACGCTGCTTCCACCTTGTCTCCGGTCAGCACGAAGCCCTTATCGTCCATCCGCACCAGCCCGGCGAGCCAGCCGGTATTCGGCACCGCTCCAACCATCACGAACATGGCGCAGGCGTCTACCGTCTGTTCCGTGCCATCGCGCAGGATCGTCACCGCTTCCAGCTTGTCCATGCCATGGACGGCGGACACTCGTGCACGGTAATCGATCGTAATGGCGGGGTCGGCCTCGATGCGGGTCGAGAGGTAGCTGGACATCGAAGCGGCGAGCGAATCCCCGCGTACCAAGACCCTGACCCGTGCGGCGAAGCGGCTTAGGAACATGGCCGCCTGTCCGGCAGAATTGCCACCGCCGATGACGATCACTTCACCGTTGCGGCAAAAGCGCGCCTCATTCTCGGTAGCGGCATAATAGATGCCTGCACCCTCCAATTGCGCCAAGCGGTCGATGGGCAGGCGCCGATACTGGACGCCGGTGGCGATGACCACGGTGCGGGCACGCACCCGCTGCCCGCTGCCAAAAGTAGCGCAGAAGGATCCATCCTCCAGTTTCTCCAGAGCCTCGACGCGTAGCGGCATGGCGAAGCGGACGCCAAACTTCATCGCCTGTACCTGGCCACGCCAGATGAGGTCGGCGCCGGAGATCCCGGTCGGAAAGCCCATGTAGTTCTCGATCCTACTTGACGCGCCGGCTTGCCCGCCAATGGCGATGTCCTCTGCCACCAACGCGCGCAGCCCCTCGGCGCCCGCATAAACGGCCGCAGAAACGCCTGCAGGGCCGCCGCCGACGATCAGCACGTCGACTGTCTCGTCATCGACCAGTTCCTGATTCATCCCGATCAGCCGTGCGATCTTTGCCGGCGTCGGATCCGTAACGACCGTGTCCTTACCGAAGATAACGGCAGGCCGTTCCGGATCTGCCGTGCAGCTTAGGGCCATCGCCTGCGCCTCAGCGCTTCCCAACGGGTAAGACATATACGGAAGACGATTGCGGCTCGCAAATTCGGCGATTTGTCGGATGCTCCGATCACACTCCTCTCCAATAAGCACAAGGGAGCTTAGTCCCATTTCCAGTTGCTTGCGACGGCGCGCTGCAAGCACGGTAATGATGAGGTCCGACATCTCGGGAATGTGCGCCATCAGCGTTAGCATCTCGGCGCGGGGAACCGCAATGACTCGGGTGTCTCGGGCGGCGCGAAACTCCATCGACCAACTGCCGCCGGCAAGGAAAGACACTTCCCCCATGAACTGCGTCGGACCGAGGGTCGCTTCGATCAGCCGCTCCCCGCTAAAACTGTTCAGCACTTCGATCTCACCTTCTTCGACATAAAAGAAGTAATCGACGGGATCACCGGGCCGTACCACGACTGCGCCAGCTGGATAGCGCATCTCAATGCCCTTGTCACGGATGGTAGCGACGTGTGTCTTTGCCAACGTCACCCGGCGCATTTCCAACAGATCTTGGCCGATCTTTTCCATATCGTCTCCGGTATGCGCCCTCTAATCCTGACGCAGTAATTCGCACTTATCTATTTTGCCTAGAAATGAGGACGACGAACATCCGCCGGAACCAGGAACTGGACTCCGCTATGCTCTTCACATTGGTACTGATAACCTGCAGCAGACCTATTGTAGAGTCCGATAACGACCCTAAGCGATACTTCCAACTAAGCTGCCGTCTACCTGTTTTAATAGTTGTTGGCGCGGCAGCCATCATTTACTGGCCTTGGCGATCAAGGATAAAAGAGCCGCTTTGTTGCCTTCAGGTGGCCAACCGCCCACCAAACGGCCCGACAGCGCGCCATTTTTTGAAACGAAAACCTCGGGCACCCCAGCCGGCACAAGCTCCTTCCATTCTTCGATACTACAGGTTGCGCGCATCGGCAGCGCTGGATTGGCTGCGTCCAAGTCGACATGAAGCGGAATGGAATACTGTCTGACGTATTGGTGAGCAGCAGCAGATTGACTCGGCGCAGTTCAGCCTGAAGATCGGCGTCCTCACGCAAGGCCTGCAGTGCCCTGGCCGAAGGCTGGTAATGCTCTTGGACAATCATTACTAGTTGGACGCCGACAGGCGCTGGCGCCGCCTCGCGCGTGAGAGTATCGCTGGCGTCGTGGCACCGATAAAGGCTGCGGCCGCTGAATGCCGTACCGAGGCGGTCAACCACAGTCGGAATGGCGCGGCTCGCAGGCGCTGGTCTGCTTGCGACAAAAGCCCGTGCCTCCTTGAAGCGGCGCGCTGCCAGCAGCGCATCGAGCGTACGATTGTCAATCCAGCGTATGGTCGATACGCCGCGCAACCAGTTCACTGTGCACGCTCATCATGTCTCCCAACGGTGTGCGGCGGCCCCACAAGGTTTGCAGTAACAAATGTGAATATATGAATCCGCGCCGAGAAAGCGCAGCAGTTCAGCGAGCTGATTTGCGTCGAGTTCGCGCGCGGGATCCAAGTATTTAAATGGATCAGCATGCCATTCTCGTCCCAGCCCAACGAACGTACCAGGCTCCGCTTGCCGTAAGGTGTCAATGCGTCGAGCAGCGTGGGCGGCCCAGATTCCAATATGGCCTTGAAAAATCGCGGACTGCCACGCAAGGCTGGAACCGACCCGAAGCGGATCTTGCGCACCAAAGACCGATCAGCGCGGGGCGCGATTACATGTTGATGGCGCGAACTAAGCGCACGCCCCAATTCTCGTCGGGATTGCTGGTGCCGTCCCCAAGGCGCTCTTGCATAACCGCAACGCCGAGGTCTCGGCGCTTCGGTAGTCTGGCTCGCTCCGCAGCATCCAAGGCATCGCCGATTTCAGCATAGGAAAGATCGGTGCAATAGACGGGCGCTCCCGGCTGCTGACGCCACGAGTCCGAGAGTGAGCCGGCGTCGAAGGCATCCAAACCGGTTTCATTGACCAGGGACATGGCGACCTCGCGATCGTGATCCCGATCTGCGGCCACGGGGATAGCGATCCGGTCAGATGCCCCGGCAGGCTTTGCCTTCTTGGCCAGAGAAGCTGAACCGATTGCATTCCATGCCTTGGCGATAGGGCGACCAAGCTGCTCGGCGACCCACAGGCTCTCGACCTGTCCTCGCTCGATGGCGTCGATCTTTTCGTCGCGGAAGGGATAATAATTGGAGGTGTCGATCACCACTGTCTCCTCCGGGAGGCGAGCGACCAGGGACGCGATGCCAGGGATGCCCTTGAGTGGGATGGACAGAATGACCGCATCCACATCGATGAGTGCGTTTTCAGTCGTCACAGCGCGGGCGCCCGAGGACAGAAGCGCTGCATCGATCGTCGCCGGGCCGCGTGAATTAGCGACTTTCACATCGTGCCCGGCTTGGCTCAAGCGCGTGACGAGCGTCTTACCGATGTGTCCGGTTCCCAAAATGCCGATTTTCATAGATTCCTTCTCACTAATGATTTCTGTACTGTCATAATAGGGATCGACTCCCTTAACCACAAGAACCCACAGAAAAGTGGGTAACACACTAAAAGGTAAGTGCTCTTTGACTCGCGACTGGAAATGTGAAGATCCAAAACAGCAGCTTGTGTGGGCCGCCGCTACAAGCGAAGCGCTGCGTGTGCTTGAAGGGAAGTGGAAGATCGTCATCATCTTCCAGCTCTTCGCGGCCAAGCAGCCTCTTCGATTCTCAGAACTGGAGCGCCGCGTTGAAGGCGTGAATCAAAAAATGCTGATCCAGCAACTCAAGGAATTGGAAAAGGATGGAATCGTCATACGAAAAATCTATCCGCAGGTGCCTCCCAAGGTCGAATATGCACTTAGCGACATGGGGCTGGCGCTCGGCCCATCCATTGAGTCTCTGATTGACTGGACATTACTGCGTCGAGAGCTTCTTAATGCCGCCTCGGCAGCCTGATTGCCGACGGCAATCGTCCGTGGCGACGAAATATCACATCAGGACAAATACTCATCACCGCGCTACCGGCGTCGGCCCCCCGGCAGTGCAAGGGATCAAGTAGAGGTGCGAATGGAGCTTTATCAATCAATGCGCCTATTCTCCAAGGTCGCACAGCTTCAAAGCTTCACCAAGGCCGCCGAGTCCCTGCAGATCGGCCGACCGCAGGTCACGCTGGCCATCAACCAGCTCGAGGCGTCGCTGGGTGTACGATTGTTTCAGAGAACGACACGCAGGGTCCACCTGACTGCCGAGGGTGAAGCTTTCCTTGCCAAGGTTGAAGAGATTCTCGGCGGAGTCGCGGAAGCGGTGGCGATGTTCCAGGCTCCAGGGGACGCCGTCAGCGGACGGCTGAGGATCGATATTCCTTCGGCGTTTGCCGTCGAGGGCTTCATGGATTCGCTCAACCAGTTCCGCAATACGTACCCCAAGTTATCGATCACGCTGGGAGTGAGCGACCGCTCGGTCGACCTCATCGCCGAAGGGGTCGATTGTGTGCTGCGCATTGGCGAACTGCCGAGTTCCAGCCTGGTAGCTCGCCGCCTGGGTGCGCTCGTGATGATCACCTGCGCGGCGCCGGCCTATCTCGAGAATGCGCCGCCGCTCGAGCAACCGGACAGTCTTGGACAGCATGCATGCGTCAATTTCTTGTCCGGGATCAGCAAACGCACGCTGCCATGGCACTTCCGCCACGATGGGGTGAGCAGGTCGCTGCTACCTGACAGCTCGATACTGGTGAACGATGCGTCCGCTTATGTCCAGTGCGCCCGCTCCGGCTTCGGTCTGATTCAAGTGCCGGGAATCCTGGTGGACCGGTATCTTCGCGATGGGTCGCTGGTGGAGATCCTGACGGAATTTCGTCCCGCCCCGCGTCCCGTCTCGCTGGTCTATCCCAGCCGCTCGCATGTTCCGCCACCGCTGCGGGCATTTTCGGAATGGCTTCAGCAGCATTTCCTGGCCATCGACCACATTTGGCTCGAGTAGTCGAGGAATGAACAGGTCGCGTCGGCTCTCTGTACGATAAACAGCCCCGCGGCACGTGGGGCTTCCGGATGCACATCGCTGTGCGCCAGTGTGACTTTACAGCTTGACCACGATCTTGCCGAACTGCGCGTTGGACTCAAGGAAGCGGGTTGCTTCGACGATCTCATCGAACGGGAATACCTTGGCAATCTGCGGGTTGAGCTTTCCAGCGCTCAGGCCTTCGGTGATGAATGCCTTGGCACGGGCAAGTTTCTCGTCATCAGCGGTGACTTCAATAAACTCGTAGCCCCGAATCGTCGTGTGCTTGCCCAACACGTGCAGCACCGGCACTGGGGTTGCGTCGTGGCTCAGTGCGCCGTAGATGAACACGATCGCATCCTTGCTCGTCCCCTTGACAATGTTTTCGAAGTCGGGGCCGCCGACCGGATCGAAGACCACGCGTGCGCCGGCGCCGCCGGTGATGCGCATGATTTCCGCAGTGATGTCGTTGATGCCGGTCTGCAGAATGTGCGTGAAGCCTGCCAGCTTCAGTTCGTCGATCTTCTCGCTATTGCGGGTAATGGCGATCGGGGTAGCGCCGACCGAGGTGGCGATCTGCATCGCGGCCAGTCCGACACTGCTCGACGCCGCCGACAGAACCACGAAGTCGCCTTTGCCCAGCTTGGCCAGGTCGATCAACGCGCCCCAGGCAGTCGTGAACGGCATCCAGGTGGCTGCGGCGGCTTCATAGCTTACGCCAGCCGGATTCTTGACCACGGCGCGAGCTGGGGCGATCACGAGATCGCCATACAGGCCGTACTGGTCGAACATGAAGGCCGGGATGACGGCGACCGAATCGCCGACTGCCAGGCCGCTAACCTCCGGTCCGACCGCGTCGATCACGCCCGATGCCTCATAGCCCATCGTGGCCGGGAAGGTGGGCTCTATAACGTAGCGACCAGTGCGGTACATGCTCTCGGCGCGGTTCAGACCCAGCGCGCGGACGCTGATGCGTACTTCGCCAGCCTTCGGCTCGGGAGTGGGTACTTCGTCGATTTGCAGAACTTCAGGACCACCGGTTTTGTGAAAACGAACATGACGCGCCATTACTCTTCTCCTGCTTTCGATACGCCATCAAGGCGATGTGAAGGTGTGATTGACCGCTCCACTCACGCTGGCGTCGAAGGACGGCGAGGTGAACTGGACACAGGAGAACTATAAGGAGGAGCCGGATCGGCGAGAAGATCTGATGGCGGCAACTAATTGTTTCGGGAATTGATAACTATCGCACCAGGATGCAAGATTCCGCATGGCGCGGCCTGATGGCATGTCCGCTTCCGACCCAGGCTGTGCAAAAAACGTAGAAACTCGATATATTCATTGGCAGGGTGACCCTTCCCGCCCTCGGGAACATCGCGTAGCGGCCGTTTGAGAAGTCGATTTTTCGTTCGACGATTTTTCTCGTGTTTTTACACAGCCTGGACCCGAAGCAGACATATTTCAGTTAGAGCTGCTCTGGCGCAGTTACCTGGAACGTGACAGTTACCTAGTCTGCCGCCAGATTTCCGGCTTCAGGCGCGCATGAACCAGTATCTTGGGTGCTCACCTAAGTTTTGCTGCGCACGAATGGCAGGCTAGCAACCACGGTCCGCATGCCTCATGAGGTTAATAGTTCAGCTAGCTGGCATCGCGGTGAAGCCAGCCAGAACGGACGTCAGCGTCTCAATGTCGTAAGGCTTAGCAAGCACGGCCGAGCGCTCCAGTGTGCTGGTGCTGTTGCGGCCGGAGGCGAATACGATGGCCAGGCCGGGAGCCTGCCGGCGCGCAGCTTGGGCCAACTCCTCCCCCGACATGCCCGGCAGCTCCAGGTCCGTCACCAGGATATCTGCCACGGACAGTGCAGGCAATGCCAGCGCCGCCTCACCGCTGGCCGCGCTGGCGACCACGTAGCCGAGCAGCTCCAGCAATTCCGTCGTGGTGGTGCGCAGCGATTCGTCATCTTCGACAAGCACGACCCTGAGTGCCGTCGGCGCCTTTGCCGCGGTGACGCCTTGCGTCCGCACTCGGGCCAGGTCGCGCGTCGAACCGGCGCGCTGGTCGCGGTTGGCGAGTACGTGGCGAATCTTCGATGCCAGCGCGGCACGGGTGTAGGGCTTGCCGAGCAGTTCGACTCCGGCGTCAAGACGCCCGCCATGGACGATCGCATTTTCGGTATAGCCGGAGGTGAACAGCACCGCCAGGTTGGGAATGGCTTCGCGCGCCTTGCGCGCCAGGTCGGGACTGCGCAAGGGCCCCGGCATCACGACATCGGTAAACAGCAGGTCGATCGGGATGCCGCTCGAGACGATCGCCATCGCGCTGGCGGCATCGGGTGCCTTCAGCACGCGGTAGCCTAGCTCGCCCAGCATGTCGACCACGGTTTCACGCACTCCCTCGTCGTCTTCGGCGACCAGGATCGTCTCGCTGCCGCCCTTGGGCTCGCGCAGATCGACCGGAACCAGCGCGTCCTCAGCTTCCAGCGAACGGGGCAGGTACATCTTGACCGTGGTGCCGAACCCTGGCTCGCTGTAGATCTTGACGTGTCCACCGGACTGCTTGGCGAAGCCGTACACCATCGACAGTCCCAGCCCGCTGCCCTTTCCTTCGGCCTTGGTCGAAAAGAAGGGCTCGAAAGCCTGCGCGACAACCTCGGGCGGCATGCCGCTGCCGGTGTCGCTGACGGCAATCATGACGTACTGGCCGGGCGCGACGTCCGGGTGCGTCGCGGCGTAGTGATCGTCGAGCTGGGCGTTACCGACCTCGATGGTCAGCTTGCCGGCCCCATCCATGGCGTCGCGCGCATTGATGCACAGGTTGAGGATGGCATTCTCCACCTGCGAAACATCGACGAAGGCGTTCCACAAGCCGGCCTGCACCACGGTTTCGGTTTCGATTGCTTCGCCCAGTGCGCGCCGGATCATGTCGTCCATGGCGGCCACGTTGCGGCCGATCCGCACCACCTTCGGCTCCAGCGCCTGGCGCCGGCCAAAAGCGAGCAGCTGGCTGGCCAGTTTGGCGCCGCGCAGCACGCCCTCCATGGCATTGTCGATGCGGCGCTGCGCGCGCGGGTTGCTGGCGACATCGGTGCCGAGCAGCTGCAGGTTGCCAGCAATAACTTGTAGCAGATTATTGAAGTCGTGCGCGACGCCGCCGGTGAGCTTGCCGATGGTCTCCATCTTCTGGGACTGCTGCAAGGCCTGCTCGGTGCGCTGCATGGCGGCGGCCGCTTCACGTTCGGCCGTGACATCGCGCGCAACCGCATGGATGTAGTCCGCGTCGGGCGAGGCCGACCAGGCCAGGATGCGATAGCCACCATCGAGGTGGCGGTAGCGGTTTTCGAACTTGAAGGTAGTCCGTCCCTCGCTGAGGCCGGCCACCTCGCGCAGCGTCGAATCGACATCGTCCGGATGGACTAGCGACATGAAGGCCGTGCCGACCAGGTCGGATTCCTTCCATCCAAGCACAGTGATAAATGCCGGGTTAACGGCCACGATTTTCGAACTGAAATCAGCCACCAGCATCAACTCGGTTGACAGTCGCCAGATGCGGTCGCGCTCCGCGGTGCGCTGGCTGACCTGTTCTGCCAGCGTATCGTTGAGCGTGGCCATCGCGTGGGCGGTGGCCTTCTGGTCTTCGATGTCGGTGTTGGTGCCGACCCAGCGCGTGATGGCGCCGGCCCCATCCCGGATCGGCAGGGCGCGCCCCAGGTGCCAGCGGTAGTCACCCGCGCGGTCGCGCAGGCGGAATTCGCTTTCATACGTGTTGCCCGTCGCCAGAGCGTGGCGCCAGGCCGCGACCGCGGCGCCGATGTCCTCGTCGTGGACCATCCTGACCCAGCGTCCTTTGTCCAACTCGCCGGGCTGGTGGCCCGAATAGTTGTAAACCCGGTCGTTGAACCAGTCCAGCACGCCGTCGGGCGGCGCCGACCAGACCTGGTTCGGCATGGCCTGGGCCAAGGTCCGGAAAAGGGATTCGCTAGCGCGCATGGACTGCTCCGCCAGCACGCGGTCCGTCACGTTCGCGCCCTGCACGAAAATGCCGTAGACGGCGCCGTGCTCGTCACGTACCGGCTGGTAGACGAAATCGACAAACACTTCCTTGGCCGGTGCATGCTCGGTAGCGACGGTCGCGAACGGGATCGCCACGCCCGAATATGCCTCGCCGCTTGCGTACAGACTGTCGAGCAGGCCGGCAAATCCCTGCTCCACCGCTTCGGGAAGGGCTTCGGCGATGGTCTTGCCGACGACATCGCGGAAACCCACCAGTTCGCGGTAGGCATGGTTGACCTGCACGAAACGGTGCTGCGGACCTTCGAGCATCGCCATGAAGCCTGGCGCCTGGTTGAACATCTCCTGCAGCCGTGTCCTTTCGCCGCGCAGGAAGCGCTCGACACGCACTTCATTGGTGGTGTCGGCCACCATGGCCATGACGCCGACCGGTCGGTTGGATTCGCCGATGATGGGGGAATAGTTCAGGTCGAACCAGATCTGCTCGTCGCGGCCATTGCGATGCAGGGTCAGCTCCTGTTCGGCGTAATGCAAGGTGTCGCCGGCAAGGCAAACGCGCATGACCTCGGCATTGAACTCGCGGGCTTCCGGCCAGGCTTCACGCACCTCGGTGCCCAGCAGGGCCGGATGCTTGTCGGCCGCGATCTCCGCGTAGCCGCTGTTATAGATCATGATGCCGGCCTCGCCCCACAAGGTGGCGATTGGGAAGGTGGAGTGAAGGATCAGCGAAACCGTGCTTTTGACGCTTTGCGGCCAGGTGTCGATGGGCCCGAGCGCCGTCGCCGACCAGTCCAACCGGGCGATCAATTCGCCGAGTTCGCCTGTGTTATCGAGAAACGACAGGGGAGCGGGCAAAGGCAGGGCACCAGGATGGTTCATTGAAATGGGCAGTGGAGGCGGTGGCCGATTATACGTGACACCATCGGCGCATGTGCCGTCGTACCGGTATTCGTCGCCGCGCCTTATCGGCGCCGAAGGGCCCACGCACTCAAGCGCGACGGCATTGCAGTCCCCCAATGATCTAGTGGAGCGAGAGTTGCAGAATTTCGGAAATGTACAATCTGGATCATCCATTTCGATACCGAAAAGTGTGGCGCACTCCTGGCTCTGATGCGCTGCCCAGTATCGCATTGCCTGGCAAACGGATTGCAGCTCGACGTCCGAAATTCTGGATACGTTCATTGGGACGCTACCAGCAAGAATAGTGGTAGCGTCGAGGTCTGCTCCTGGCCCGGGCTGTGCAAGAACAGACGCGGCGCTACCTCTGTCAGTTGCATTCGGCAAATGCCGCCGAACAGTCAATCCGCGTCAGGTGTCATCATCGCGGCGCGTGAAAGGCAGCGCACCCTGGCTGAACCGGGCGCTTGGATTACGCATCTTCGCTCATACTAGGCCCAAGCCGCAGCATGCCCAGCCATGCGCACAAAGCCAGCAGTTTCACGATGGAGGTCGTGTGTTCGGAGCGATAAATAGCCGCAGATTGTCGGACAAGGGGCAGCCGCTCCCGGGGCCTGGCAACGCGTTTGCCTCTGAACACGATGCCGGGAAAGAAGTCGGCCGCATCCGCAAGGTGCTGGTCGTCGACGACGAGCCCGATGTTGCCGACATGGCCGAGGTATTGCTGGCCGCGCATGGACTGGACACTGTGGTTGCCTATTCCGGCGCCGACGCGCTACTAAGTCTGGCAGCCCACCCGGACATCGACGCCGTGGTCAGCGACGTCATGATGCCCGGCATGACCGGGCTCCAGCTCGCCGCGCAGATCGACGAGCGCTATCCCAAAGTAAAGGTCGTGCTGGCATCGGGCTACATGGCGCC
>Ga0265798_10005652_pt1 | contig 16676 bp, 15 predicted proteins | sample P3T30metagenome_FD_192430 | JGI IMG/M metagenome (GOLD analysis project Ga0265798, IMG submission 192430) | Plant litter microbial communities from East Loma Ridge, Irvine, California - P3 T30 | ecosystem: Environmental > Terrestrial > Plant litter > Unclassified | place: USA: California... | reverse complement strand
CAAATTGGTTGTGTTATATGCCAGGTTTACAGCCTCGGGCACAGGCTTACGGGTAAGTTCGGCTATAGCATGTACGGCCGCTATTTTCATTTCCTCATTAATGGCGGTAGCACGTACATCTAACGCGCCGCGGAAAATGTAAGGGAAGCCCAGCACGTTATTTACCTGGTTAGGATAATCGCTACGACCGGTGGCCATAATGATGTCTTGGCGAGCAGCAACGGCAATATCATAAGCCACCTCCGGCTCGGGGTTGGCCATAGCAAACACGATAGGATTTGGCGCCATGCTTTTGAGCATATCGGCATTAACCAAATTACCGGCAGATAGGCCAATAAACACATCTGCGTTTTTCATCCCATCGGCCAGGGTAACCACGTCTTTCCGGTGGCTGGCAAACTCCAAGCGAATCTCATCCAGGTCGGTACGATCAGGTGTAATTAAACCACCGATATCAAACATCAGCAAGTTTTCTTTTTTCACGCCTAATTGCAGGTACATTTTGGTACATGAAACCGCAGCAGCACCCGCACCGTTTACCACCAGCTTAATTTCCTCCAATTTTTTACCTTGAATTTCACAAGCGTTCATTAATGCGGCACCCGATATAATGGCAGTACCATGCTGATCGTCGTGCATTACCGGGATATTCATCTCGGCTTTTAAGCGGCGTTCAATTTCAAAACAAGTTGGGGCCGATATATCTTCGAGGTTTACACCACCAAACGTTGGCTCCAGCGCTTTTACAATGTTTACGAATTCATCAACATTCTTAGTGTTCAACTCTAAATCAAATACATCAATATCAGCATATATCTTAAACAATAATCCTTTGCCCTCCATTACAGGCTTGCTGGCTTCGGGGCCAATATCGCCCAAACCCAATACCGCTGTACCATTGCTTATTACCGCTACCAGGTTGCCTTTAGCCGTGTATTTATATACATCGTCTACATTATTGGCAATTTCGCGGCAAGGCTCGGCTACGCCCGGCGAGTAAGCCATGGTTAGATCGCGCTGCGAGTTAGTGGGCTTGGTTGGAACTACCTGTATCTTGCCGGGACGGCCTTTAGAGTGGTAATTCAGGGCATCTTGTTTACGTTTATTGGTATTCATCTTCTCTAAATCAGGTGGGCAAAATTACAATTCCTTTTTAAACTGGCGCATAATTAGGTTGATTATTAATGGAATGGCAAAAGATAAGGCATAAGCGACGACTCGGCAACCCGATAACATTGTACAAAAATCGAAGCAATATTACAAGTTATTACGGCATCTATCTTAAAGAATGCCTGCATACTATCACCTACTTAATCTTGTAAACACCTCTTTCTCTACAATTGACTTGCCTTCAATATCCTTTAATTTAGTAATGTAAAACAGCTTTTTGTTAATTATCTGCATTTCTGAATAAGGAGTGTGGTGTTCACTATTGGGAGGCATTACCAATTTATTACCTTTCACAAATGCTTTATAGGCATCTACAATTGCTGTTTCTTGAGTGTTACCTGTCCAATCGTTAATCAGCATGTATTCACTTTCTTCAACACCAATGCTTAAATGGCGTTTGGTTTTCTTGTTAACCCAGAAGCCGCTAAATAATCTGTCAGCTTTCTTTATCTCAAGAGTGGTTTGTGCACTTGCCTGGGGAGCAAACCACAACCAGCACACCAATAAGGAGGCAGAAATAGCAGTTAGCTTTTTGATTACATCCATAAGTTAGTAATAAATTATGATAATGGGTATTACATGCTTTAAAGCAATGTTATATGTTAACTAAACTGAAACAAGAAAGCCACAGTAATGCATACTGTGGCTTCAACTTTATAATTGGTTAGAGAATATATTATTGGGCCATTGCGAGTTCTTTACCCGCTACTGTTGGTTTCCCAGCTGCCATGTTTGGAGCTGACAGCATTAGTTTTTGACCCGGTGTAGCTTTATTGCCACGAATGTTATTCCAGATACGCAAATCTTCAAGGTCGATACCATATTGATCGGCAATACCGTTCAGGGTCTCCCCTTTTTTTACAGTGTGTAAAGTTTTAACTTTAGGAACAACACTATTATCAACAGGAGCGGCAGCTTTATCAGGCGCTGACGCATATACCGGCTGTGCATTTTTTTCAGTTATCGCATCGCCGTTTAAGGCGCTGTATAATAATCCGTATTTTTCTTTACCTAATTGCGGTATTACTACCCGGCGAGGTGCCTTAGTGGTTCCATTTACAATACGCCTGGTATATGCCGGATTAAGCAGTGCCAATTCGTTAGCATCAATATTTAAAACCCGGGCCACATTATTTAACGATACAAATTTGTTGACTACCACAGTATCGGTATTCAAATTCATGTTACACGTTTGCGGCATAATGCCATGCTGGTTGTAGTATTTCATTATATAGGCCGTGGCAATAAACGCAGGCACATAACCGCGGGTTTCTGAGGGCAAGTATTGGCGTATTGACCAAAAATCGACCGCATTAGCCTGTTGCATAGCACGCTCCACACTGCCTTTACCGCAGTTGTAAGACGCAATGGCCAGCAGCCAATCGCCAAACTCCTGATAAGCATCTTTTAAATAAGCAGCAGCGGCATATGTGGCTTGAATAGGATCGCGGCGCTCATCTACATAATTATTAATATTAAGACCGTAGTTTTTTCCGGTAGCAAACATGAATTGCCACGGACCAGTTGCCCCCACACGCGATACGGCATTAGGATCGAGCGACGATTCTACAATAGAAAGATACTTGATCTCATCAGGAATACCCGCTTCGCGAAATGCTTTTTCGTAAATAGGAAAGTAATATTTAGACAGGCCCATGATACGGCCGATGTCGCCGCGACGCGAGCCGGAGGTATATGCGTTAATATATGCCTGAACAAACTCGTTATAATCTAACGGAATGTCCTTCTGCATAGAATCTAAACGTGTTTTAAATGCAGAATTTTCGTAAGCGTTTTGCTGCAATTGGGCAGCTACCGGCGCAGGAACGATGTATTTGTAGCTTTGTAAAAAATTTTGGCCTGAGATTTGTTCTGCTAATGTTGTATCTAAAACCGGCTGAGCCAGGGCTTTGTAAGATTGTAATACAACAAGGCAAAAAATGATCGTTAATAGTTTCTTCATTATCAGGGACTACAGGTAACGGCTTTGCAGATACTTTCTGCAGCAACTAATTTATTAACTTTTACGCAAATTCACAAAATAAGTTGCAAAATTTAACAATTCGGCTTCGTTAAATGCTTTTGTGGTTAATTGTAACCCTAACGGCAAACCTGAACTATTATTTTGCATCGGCAATGAAATTGCAGGTATTCCGGCCAGTGAGGCTTGTACTGTAAAAATATCTTCCAGGTAAGTTACAATAGGGTCAATGTCTTCCCGTCCTATTTTGAATGCTGGTTCGGGTGCCGTAGGCGTCAATATAAAATCGTATTCCTTTAATATGCCATCAGTACGCTCTTTAATTAATCGACGCACTTTTTGAGCCTTTGCGTAATAGGCATCATAATAACCTGCACTTAAAACAAAGGTACCCAGCATAATTCGACGCTTTACCTCAGTACCAAAACCCTCTGAACGTGAGCGTTTGTAGGTGGTCACCAAATCAACTGCGTTAGGGCTACGATAACCATAGTGCACACCATCGTACCGGGCCAGGTTTGATGATGCCTCGGCCATTGTGAGGATATAATACGTAGGCACTACATAATCCAGGTACTCAAAAGATACCGGTTCAACGGTGTGCCCGTCGGCTTTCAGATCTTCAATGGCTTTGAGCAGTGTTTCTTTGACCTCGGCATCTAATCCTTTACTATCTATTACTTCCTGTAAATAAGCAATCTTCTTTTTTCTGGTTGATAATTGTATGTTACTATATTCAGCCACAGGTTCGCGGGAGGCTGTGCTGTCATAGTTATCCAATCCGGCCATTACTTCAAGCAACAGGGCGGCATCTTCGACCGATTGAGTTATAGGCCCTGGCTGGTCAAAAGAAGACGCATAAGCGATAATACCATGCCTCGATATCCGTCCATAAGTTGGCTTTAAACCTACCACCCCGCAAAATGATGCTGGTTGACGGATTGAGCCACCGGTATCCGTCCCAATAGCAGCATGGCACATACCTGCCTGTACCGCCACCGCCGAACCGCCCGACGAGCCCCCCGGAACCCGGCTTTCATCGGCCATGTTTTTTACCGGGCCAAAGTAAGAGTTCTCGTTAGCACCGCCCATAGCAAACTCATCACAATTGCAGCGGCCTATGATGATGGCATCTTCGGCAAGCAAACGCTCCACCACGGTTGACGAAAATATGGAAGTAAAATTTTCGAGTATTTTTGAAGACGCCGTAACCTGGTGGCCTTTGTAGCAAATGTTATCTTTAATGGCAATTACCATTCCTGCAAGCCTGCCGGTGGTATCGTTAACCAAACGCAAATCAAGCTCTTCAGCCTTTTGCAATGCTTCCTGCTCAAACACCTCATTAAAAGCGTTTAGGTGAGCATATTGCTTAATGTTATGGAGGTATTGTGTTACCAATTCCTTAACCGTAATGGCACCACTTTTCAAGTCATGCTGAATTTGTGTTAAGGTGCTGTAATTTTTAGCCATAGACCGCTAAAATAAAAAAACTTATCAGTTGATAATAAATAATTACCAGCTAATAAGCTTTATAATTTGAAACTACCGGCTTGCCGTATCTATTACGGATGTACGTTGGTTCTATCTTCCGTGGTTGGACGGGTGGTAGAAGTATTAGTAGTAGTGGTGGTAGTATGATCCTTGTTGCTTGCGTCTTTAAATTCTTTAACGCCTTGTCCTAATCCTTTCATTAGTTCAGGAATTTTGCGTCCTCCAAATAATAATAACACAATAACCAGGATAATAATAATTTCTGGTGCGCCTAATCCTCCCATGATGATGATCGTTAATTTATTTTAATATTCTTTTTTAACTGTAGAATCGTTTTCTGTGTGGGCCGGTTCATTGCTGGCCACTGTAGTTGTAGTATCCGTTTCTGCTTCTGTAACTGAATTACGAACTACAGGCTCTGATGGTTTTTCGTCGAAGTTATTTATCTGGTTATGAATCTCACGCTTTACTCCTTCCGAGGCATCTTTAAAGTCGCGGATACCTTTACCTAACCCTCTTGCCAACTCGGGCAGTTTATTGCCTCCAAATAATAAAAGTGCTACAAAAAGTATCAGAATCATCTCGGATGAACCGATGTTCAGGAATAAAAGAACCGAACTGAGCATAACAAATATTTAAAGGTACAAATATATACAATTATAACTTCACAATGTTCTAACTTATTGTGGAGCCAACCAAGTTTTAGGATTTACTACGGCGTCAACATTACGTACTTCAAAATGCACCATGGTTTCGCCAGTAGCCGGATCGGTGGCGGCAGTGCCTATAGTTTGGCGTGTGCTAATCTTTTGTCCACTGCTTACGCTGATATCCACTACATTACTCACTTCACCTTCAAAAACTGCCCTTACCGGTGAATTAGCCGGCGTACGGATATCTATCCCCTGATTATCATTCTTAATACCATCTGTATAGTAAACGCCAAATCCCTGCACAATTTGGCCGGTGGCAACAGGCCAAGGCAGGCGCCCACGGTTACCCAAGAAGTCATTAGACAGTTTTGCGGCCTCGGGCGTTGACGATAGCACTTCCGAATCGCTCTTACGCACAATAGGCTTAGGCTTGGCGGCTATGGCAATCTCGGCGGCAGATTTATTTTCAGCACGCGCCTTTTCGGCAGCAATGGCTGCTAAGCGTTGTGCTTCGGCCCGTGCTTCGGCCTCAGCTTTACGACGGGCTTCGGCAATCTCGCGTCGCAAGGCCGATGCAAATTGCTGATCAACCTTACGGCGCTGAGCTAATAAGGCCCTTTGTTGCTTTTTAAGCTGCCCTTCCTGTTTAGATAAGTCGGCAGCAACGGCCACCTGGCTGTTACGCTCTTTACCTAATGTTTCTTTTTCTTTCTGCTGTTCCTGTAATAAATTACTTTTCTCGTTCTTAGTGCGATCGAGCTGGTTTATTTTAACGTGTAATACCTTCTGGGTTCCTTGTATAGACTGCGCCTGACGCTCGCGGTAATTACCAAATTGCTGCAGATATTTTAAGCGCTTATAAGCCTGGTTGAAATCTTTGGCGGCAAATACGAACATTAATTTGTTGTAGGCGCTTTGATTATGATAGGCAAACACGATCATAGCCGCATATTCCTTTTTTAATTGATCAAGCTGCTCCTGCAGCGTATGCACAGTATTGGTATTTTCATTGATCTGGCTGCTTAACAGGCGGATTTCAGAATTTACGGTATTGATCTTTTCTTCGCGCAAGCTAATTTGCGCTTTCAATATATTAAGCTGTTTGAAGGTTGATTTTTTGTTGTTCTGAGTTTCCTGCAACTCGCGTTTCAGGCTTTCGAGTTCATTGGTTAACTCAATGCGCCTGCGCTTTAACTCGGAACTGCTTTGTGCACGGGCACTAAAGAAACCGCCAACTAAAAAAAGAAGCAATACAAATTTTACGAATTTCATCCGCCCAAAAATATTGATTTTAATTGGCAGGTTCAAATCTGGCAGGAATACTAAACGGATATTCTAATACCTGGTTAAATTCGGTACGGTTATATTCCAATTCAGCTTGTATACTCTTGTTTTGTACCACAGAGTTAATGTTAATTTGGGAGGGTATAATGCGGCCTTCAGCTTGTATAAACTGGCCGTTGATTACCTGCAGCGATTGCCTTGCCGCCGCATTGGCAAAACTTGTACGCGTAACTTTAAAATCAGACCCGATTAATAAATTATAGACCAGGTTTTGTAAGCTTCCGTTAATGGTAGTATTGCCGTTGGCGGCTGTTTCTATCTTGCTGTTTTCATTTAATAATTCATTAATGGCATTACCCACTAATAACGATTCCACAGTTAAATAATTAACCTCGCGGTTGGCATACGTATACACATAACTAAATGGCTTTTTAATATATACGCCTTGTATGCGGTTAATAACCTGAATGCTATCTGGCGTTATTAACGCACGGGCTACCTCAATACCTAAAAGGGCAGTAACCGATACCCATATCTTTTTGCCATGCTGTATACGGATGTTCAGCGTAACATCGTTGCTCTTGCCATCAAAAGTAAGTTTAGTTTTAGCCCGTCCGGAAAAGGTGTTGAACACCACCTGCTTTGATTTAATGGCTGCAATTTTAGCCAATGCCGGGTTTACTGTTGGCTTAGCGGCCACTGCAGAATCGGCCTTGCGTACCACCAGTTGCTTTTTTGCCTTACAGCCAAACACGGCAGTTATGCAAAATACAATCAGCAGTTTATTCAATATATTTCTTCTCATTGATCTTTCTATCTAATAGTGGCGATTTTGCGCCATATTCTTTTGCCTTTTTCCAGTTTTGCAACGCAGCATCGGTATTACCCAGGTAAAAGAGGATGTCGCCATAGTGCTCAGTTTGAGTTCCACTGGGTTCTTTGCCATGTTGCAGCGCCTTTTCTATCCATTGTTTAGCATCGGCATATTTTTTTTGCCTGAACAGAATCCATGCATAAGTATCCTCAAAAGATGCCGTATTGGGCTGCGTATCTATACTGTGCTTAGACATTTGCGCCGCCTTTTCCAATTGCTCTCCACGTATAGACAGATAATAGGCGTAGTTGTTTAACGTGTATACATTATCAGGGTTAGCCGCCAGTGCTTTATCGTAGGCGGCGTCAGATTTTGCGTTGTCTTTCAGTTCGTGATAACAATCGCCCAGTGCAGCATAACTTTGAGCCGATAAATCTTTGTCATCTAATTCCAAAGCCACTGTATTTTTTAAATACCCAAGTGCTTTGGCAGCATCTTTTTTTTGCAGATAAGCTACTCCTACCAAATAGTTCATCCACGCTTGGTTTGGAAACAGCGACAAGGCATTTTCACCATCTTTGATCGCTTCATCCAAAGCATTATCACCTAAATCGAGCCTTACCAATTGCTCGTGTACCGCATAAATTTCGGGGTTGAGCTGCACAGCTTTTTGGTAAGCCGCTTTAGCTTCTTTAAATTTATTGTTCTGCGCCAGCATATCGCCGTAAAGAGCTTGTGCCTTGGCGTCGTTAGGGTGAATATTCACTGCAATACGGCTTAACTCCAACGCACTCGCACGTGCATTAGGTTCTGGAAACTTAGGCGTATAGCCTAATATAATCCGCACTTTTTGGTCAATGTCTAACGCCGGCGAGGCAAAAGCCAGTTGCAGCTGTTTATAACTGGCATCAAGATCTTTTTTGGTGCGGTAGGTTTCGGCCAATGCCAAGTGAATCATTCCATCGTCGGGCTTTACCTTTTCGGCACGCTGCAAAACCTTCAGGGCTTTATCAGTTAAATTGTTTGAATTGTAAATTTCGCCTAACAGCAGGTAATATCTTATTTGTTCGGGGTTATTGGCCAAAAGCTGTTCCAGTTCATCAGCTGCTAAATCAATCTTGCCCTGCTTTAAATATATCTTTTGCCGGCTGGCAACCAAATCATCGGTTAAGCCGGTAAGCTGCTCTAAGCGGGCATATATTGCCAGAGCCTCATTGTATTTTTGTTCTATAATGAGCGCGCTGGCTTTGTCAAAATAATAATCGGGCTTGTTTGGGTTAATGCGCAACAACTCGTCAAACACATGTTGCAGCTTAGGCAGGTTGTTAGATTTTTCGTAACTGGTGGCTAAAGCCACCCAGTACCATTCATTGTCGGGCTTCAGAGTTACTGCCCGCTCTAATAGTTGTTGTGCTTCGGGCTGGTTGTTTTGAAGTTTCTTGAGATTGGAGAGCTCATACATAGCAGCATCGTTACGGCTGTCCAACTGCAGCACCCGGGTAAACATTTCGGCTGCGCCCTTTTGATCTTCAATAGTTTTACGCCGCAATGCCTCAAAGTAAATCTGATTAACGGCAAGACTATCGCCTGATAGTAAGGGCGTACGTCCCGGAAGAGCGGCCATATTACCACCGCTGCCCTGCGCAAACGACAAGGCCGGTATTAACAGCCCTATAAAACTCCAATAACCCAACTTCATTTTACAAGTTTATACCACGCCTGTATGCCCATAACCACCCATTCCGCGCGATGTTTCATTTAAAACTTCTACCTGCTCCCACTCCACTTTTTCGTGCTTGGCCACCACCATTTGTGCAATACGGTCACCCGCGTTGATCTCAAAATCGGTATCCGAAAAGTTAATGAGCAGCACTTTAATTTCGCCACGGTAATCGGCATCAACCGTACCCGGCGAATTCACAATGCCAATACCATGCTTAAACGCTAAACCACTGCGCGGGCGTATCTGCGCCTCAAAACTTTCGGGCAGTTCTATATGCAAACCGGTAGGTATAAGTTTACGCTCCATAGGCCTGAGCACTACAGTAGCTTCTACATCTGCACGCAGATCCATACCGGCAGCATGCAAGGTTTCGTAAGCCGGAAGATTGTTTTTGGAGTTGTTGATGATACGGATAGTCATTTATCTTTTAAGTATAGCCAGTATTTGTTTCCGTTCAGCCATAAACGTAGCACCTGCAAATAACACCAGCAGACTGTTGCCAATAAGCAAGTTGCGTTTGAATACGCTGAATGATAAAAATACGATTATAATTGAACTTATAATGTACGTCAGGTTTTTTTTGATGTTGTACGGGATAGGATAATTTTTTTGTCCCCAGAGGTAAGAGAGCACCATCATGGTAGAATAAGCCACCAATGATGCCCATGCCGAGGCCATGTAACTGAATTTCGGAATAAACACCACGTTCAATACAACAGTTAAAACAGCTCCTACTCCAGAAATATATAAACCATACTTGGTTTGATCCGACAGCTTATACCAAATAGACAGGTTCATGTAAATACCTAAACTAACATAGCCGAACAGCAATAAAGGCACCACATTTAAACCAGCCCAATAGCGTGGGCCTATAAAATATTTAAGCAACTCTATATTGGCTACCAGGCCCACAAATATGATAGCTACCGCTATTACAAAGTAGTTCATGATCTGTGCATAGGTATGCGTGGCATTTTCCTTTTTAGCCTGGCTGAAAAAGAAGGGTTCGGCCCCTAACCTAAAAGCCTGTACAAACAGGTTTAAAAACACTGCTATTTTAGCGCAGGCGGTATAAATACCCAATTGAGTACTGCCTATATTTTCGGGGAGCAGTTTCGCTATCAGCAGTTTATCCAAATTCTCGTTCAGGATAAAGGAGAAATTGGCTATCAGCACCGGCCAGCTATATTGCAGCATTTCTTTAAGCATGGGCTTGTCTACCGTCGGCTTTATCTTCAGGAGTTCGGGCAGCAGCATTAAAAAGGTGAGAAAGCTGGCTACCAGGTTTGCAATAAATACATAGCCTAACCAACCAGACCTAAACCAGCTTTGCAGCCAGCCGGCACCAGCCATTTGATGGCTGATGATATAAGGCACCACCAAAATAAAGATGAGGTTAAGCCCTATAAAGGTGAAAATATTTACCAGCTTTAATAACCCGTAACGGCCGGGCCTTCCCTCGGCACGAAGCTTGGCAAATGGAATAACACACCAAGCATCAATCACCAAAATAGCTATAAAGTACCGGGTATAGTTCATGTAATCCTGGGCCGGGGTTTGTTCATCTATCCTGATCCAATTGGTGATTGGGCCAACAAAGGGCAGCGTAGCCAGTAAAAAAACGATGGTTATTAGAAATACCGCACCAAATGAATTATTATAAACCTGCTGCTTATCATCGGCACGCTTGCTCAGGTACCTGAAATAAGTGGTTTCCATACCGAACGCCAAAAAAGCGTTAAGCATAGATGCCCAGGCAAACATGTTGCCAAATATGGCATACACATTGGGCGCATACGCACGGGTATATAACGATGTTAAAAAAAAGTTTAAAGTACGGCCCGCTACAGTAGTTAAACCATACACCGCCGTTTGACTGGCAAATTTTTTAGCAGTTGACAAGTAATGTTATAATTAGTGGCTGTTGTTATTATTTAATTATTGGTGAAGTCATGGGCGTTCCCTTTGGGCCGGGCTATACGCTCATACGCCTGCAGGCCTTAGCCACGGGCCGGTATCCGCTTCTATCCCTAACGCGCTGGTTTACAGGCATCAGGATCATTGCATACAGGGTTTCTTCTTCGCTCTCCGCACCCTTTACCTCGTAACCCTCACTTACTTCTTCACTACCTCAAAATTACGATAGTTTTTAATTTCGCCTTCCTCTGTTGTTACCGAAGTTACCCGGGCAGCATCGGGTCCTTGATGGCACCACTCCAAAAACATATCCATTAACATAGGTTTGGCTTCGGCTTCAATGTAAACATCGCCGTTGGCTTCATTACGTACCAAGCCACGCACCCCCAACTGATCGGCTACGGCTTTGGTTGTGGCACGGTAAGATACCCCCTGCACTTTGCCTTGTACGGTTATATTTAAATGTTTGATCATACCGCAAAATTACGTATTGCAATTATACGGGTTATGATTAATTAAGAAGAGATTAAAGTAAACGTTTTACCTGTGTATCAGGTGTGATTTTTAAGCCGTCCATATCTGTTAACAGGTTCAGTCCGGGCTTCTTGCCTGCTTCTAACGAGCCGTATTCATCGCTGATACCTAAAAATTTAGCACCGTTAAAAGTTCCCCACTCCAGTAATTTGGCGGTGGTTAACGATGGAAAATGCTGTTGCAAAGTACGCATCTCGCTTAAAATGCAAAGCTTGTCGTTTGAGGCCAGGCTATCGGTACCCAAGGTAATATTAAAACCCTCATCTACAAAGAGATCAACCTTGGGTAATCTGCCTTCGATATATAAGTTTGCATTAGGGCAAAAGCACCAGTTTATTCTACGATCAAAGCGCTTAACAAAATAAATGTCCTTTAGGTTAGTGCAGGTATTATGCACCAAAAGAACCTCTTGCTTGTTGCTGATGAGTGGAATAACTGATTGTATTGAGTTACGTGCCTGAGGCTTAAAATAACTAATATCTAAACTAAAGCTTTCGTATAATTCCAGAAACTTACCGTTTTTGTAACGGTAAAATTTATTTTCGTCTTCACATTCCTGGTTATGCATGCTCATGATGTTATCATTAGCATCGGCATACTGCTTTAGCAGTTTAAACAAATCTTTTGATACGGAATATGGTGCGTGGGGTGTAAGCGAAGTTGGCAACGGCCTGAATTGATTCTGCAACTCAAGCGCGGCTTGGAATGTTTCTTCTGCCCGTTCGGGTATGAAACTAAACATTTCAATAAAGGTATGATAATAGAGCTTACTTTTGCTTTTAACAGGCAGGCTAATGGCACTGTTTGAAATATCACCAACGGCAACAATGCCGTTGTCATACATTTGCTGATCGGCACGGGTAACGGCATCGTTTATAACGCTGTCATCACCTGCACGCAACTGCTGTATATTTCTGATAAAATCAACCAACCCTGTACCTTTGGTGGTTTTTTCATGCAAATGCGATAGCTCAACATGGCAGTGCGTGTTAACAAAACCGGGGCAAATAATGCCGCTCAATTGTTCAACATCTACATTAGGTTGGGCATGAGTGCCTACAGATAATATCTTACCGTCATCATCAACGGTGACAACTCCATTTTTTATGGGATCGGCATTAACAGGGAAAACGTAATCGGCTCTAAAACTTTTCATTTAAATGAAATTATCTATCTAAATCACCCGGCACTTATCAAAAAACACGTCTAATATAACAGTTGTATCTTAACACCTTACTACAATTAACCTTTAGTTGTTGTTTTTTAATTTGACAATTCAAAAACGCAGGTACAAATATAGGGGAACTAAAATTAACTATCTTTGTAATGTGAACGCAAAAAATAGTAAGATTGATATCCGCAGCCTGAGTTTAGAAGCTCTGCAACAACACTTTACTAACCTTGGAGAAAAATCTTTCAGGGCTAAGCAGGTGTATGAGTGGCTTTGGAAAAAATCATGTTTTTCATTTGAGGACATGAGTAATATTTCAAAAGAACTACGCAAAAAACTGGATGAAAATTTTACAATCAACAACGTTGTGATTAACAACTCACAGTTTAGTGCGGATAAAACTATAAAAAATTCTTTTAAGTTGTACGATACTCACTTAATTGAGGGAGTTTTAATTCCAACAACTGAACGAATGACGGCCTGTGTATCATCTCAGGTAGGTTGCAGTCTTACCTGTAAATTTTGCGCTACAGGCTATATGGACCGTAAACGTAACTTAAATCCTGATGAAATTTACGACCAGGTGGTTTTATTGAGCCAACAGGCTCAGCAAAATTATGGCATTCCACTTACTAATATTGTGTACATGGGTATGGGCGAACCCCTGCTTAATTACGCCAATGTGCTCAAATCAATAGAACGCATTACTGCCGAAGACGGCTTAGGAATGGCTGCTAAACGTATTACCGTATCAACAGCAGGCATTGCAAAAATGATTAAGAAGTTGGGCGATGATGAGGTAAGGTTTAATTTAGCCCTGTCGCTGCATGCGGCTAATGATATAAAGCGTAACGAGATAATGCCGATTAATGAGCAAAATTCGTTAAAAGCACTGGCCGAAGCCCTGAAATACTTTTACAGCAAAACCAAAAACCCTGTCACTTACGAGTATATAGTGTTTAATAACTTTAACGACGAGTTGCAGGATGCCGTGGAACTGGCTAAATTTTGCAAGCACATCCCCTGCAAGGTTAATATAATTGAATATAATCCCATCTCTTTTGCCGATTTTACCAATGCAGGTGAAGATAAAATAGATGCCTTTGCCGCTTATTTACGCAAACAAGGCGTTATTACCAACGTACGCCGCAGCCGGGGTAAGGATATTGACGCTGCCTGCGGACAGTTGGCCGTAAAGGATCAGGCTTCTGCTTTAGTTGAATAACATTTGGCTATTATATAGTAACATAGCCTCTATTTGGCGCTACCACAGTTAATTTATACCTTTCGGGTATGAACCTGCGTACCGGCTACCTGGCTGATTTTGTAAACCTTTTGTTTCCAAGGCTTTGCCAATCATGCACGGCTAATTTGCTGGGTACCGAAGACCTAATTTGTACTGATTGCCTGTACAACCTGCCCTATACCAATTTCCACAATCAGCTTGATAACATGGTGGCACGCCAGTTTTGGGGCAAAATTAATTTACAGTATGCTTATGCACTGCTCTACTTTGAAAAAGGTGGAAAAGTGCAGCACCTGATGCACCAATTTAAATACCGGGGTATGCAAAAAATTGGTAACAAATTAGGGCAAATTGCCGGGCAGCAGCTATTGCAAGATACTCACAAACAGCAAGTTGACTACATCATACCGGTACCTTTACACAAAAGCCGGCTACGCGAACGCGGCTATAACCAAAGCGCCAACTTTGCACATGGGCTGGCCGGCGAACTACCGGCGCAGGTAGAGGAACATAACCTCATACGTACTATAAAAACAGCCACACAGACTCATAAATCGCGTTTTGCCCGGTTTGAGAATATGCAGCAGGTGTTTACGGTTAAGCAACCCGAACGGCTGCAGGGCAAACATATTTTATTAGTGGATGATATTATAACGACAGGCTCTACCTTGGAGGCCTGCGCGCAAGAACTGTTAAAAATTCCGGGTTTGCAATTGAGTATTGCGGCTATGGCTTATGCGGTATAAAAGCCGGAAAATGCGCTTTACATTTCTTCATAAAAGTTCAGGTAAATTCTTGATTTCTTCAAAAAAGTACAAAAAACTTCATATTTCCACATCCGTAAGTGATTACCGGGTTAGTGGTCTGAATTTTCTAATAATTAATGAAACTTTTTGAAAACACTCCCGTACAAGTACCCGGAGCGTTTGATCATAATTAATGGCAGGAGTTTGCGGTAAGATGCAGCTCCTGTTTTTTTATGCCCTAACTATTGCTTTTGGTAGCGGCTCAGTTTGTCGTACAGGTTTTTAGGGTCGAAGGGTTTCAGGATAAAATCGTTCATGCCCACTTCTTCAATTTGGTTAAGCTGGTTACTCAGCATAGAAGCGGTAAGGGCAATGATAGGTACCTTGCGACAATACTCATCATCTTTGCCACGTAGTATTTGTGTGGCTTCTAAACCACCCATTTCGGGCATGTGAATATCCATTAGTATCACATCGTAATTATGGTTGGCTACTGTTTTTTGGATGGCCTCTAAACCGTTTTCGGCAAAGTCGGCAGTAATGCCCCATTTTTTGAGTACCTTGTTAATAAGCAAACGATTAATCTGGTTATCATCAACCACCAATACGTTCATTTTAAGGCCAATTTCGGCAGAAGTACTATTATTTACCGCTGTATTATCCACTTTTTTAAAGGTTATCGTGAACCAGAAAGTTGACCCCTGGCCGAGCTCGCTATCCACGTTGATACGCGAATCGTGCAGCTCAATTAAACTTTTTGATATAGCCAGCCCTAAACCCGTACCGCCGTATTTACGCGTGGTATCGGCCGAGGCCTGTTTAAAAGATTCAAATATAGTATTTGTTTTGTCAGCGGGTATACCTATTCCGGTATCAATTACCGCAAAACGGATACGTACTTCCTGGCTGCTTTCTTCAATTACCTTCAAATCAATGTTAACACCGCCGTTTTCGGTAAATTTAACGGCATTGCTAATAATATTAAGCAGTATTTGCACTAAACGCGTGCGATCGCCCAAAATATTTTTGGGCACTGTACTATCTATGGTATGCGTAAGGTAAATCCCCTTTTCGGCCACCTTGTACTGCAATGAGCTGGTAATGCTTTGCACCATTTCGCGCAGGTCTACATTAATTTTCTCCAGCTCAATGTTTCCCGTTTCAATCTTGGTAAAATCGAGCACATCATTAATAAGCGTCATCAGGTTCTCTGCCGAGAACTTGAGAATATTAAGATTTTCTTTCTGCGACTCCGATGGGTTATCCTCCGATAATAAGTGAGACATGCCGATCACTGCGTTTAGCGGCGTACGTATCTCATGGCTCATTACCGAGATAAACATATCCTTGGCCTTGTTCAACTGCAGTGCTTCCTCTTTAGCAGCAATGAGTTCCATTTCGGCCTTTTTCTTCGAAGTGATATCAATAATGACCTCAATATATTTTTTCACCTTTCCGGCTTCGTCCAGTATCACAGAGTTAATTACCGTAATCCATAAGGGCTGGCCGTTTTTGCGGTAAACCAGCAAATCAACCTCAAACGATTGCTTGTTCTTTGACAGCTCGCGCGATTTTTCGATGATACTGTAATCGGTCAATTCACCTTTCAGCACATCGCCCAGGTGGTTACCATAAACATCCATGATGCCATAACCGGTTATTTCCTGAAACGCCGGATTAACCCATTCCACATTGCCTTCTGCATCGTTTATAATTACACCGCTTACGGTACTGCTGGCCACTAAAGAAAGCATGGTGAGCTGCTCCTCGTTCTTTTTACGATCGGTGATATCTACACAAACGGTAATTTGCCGTTCCAGCTGCCCTTCTTTATTAAAGAACGGACTGTTAGCCAGGTGAGCCCAGTAAGGCGTACCGTCTTTTTTGTAGATCTGAATCTCTATCTCATAAGGCTGGTTTTCTTCATAAGCCTGTTTGGCCTTTTC
>Ga0265798_10005651_pt1 | contig 16679 bp, 17 predicted proteins | sample P3T30metagenome_FD_192430 | JGI IMG/M metagenome (GOLD analysis project Ga0265798, IMG submission 192430) | Plant litter microbial communities from East Loma Ridge, Irvine, California - P3 T30 | ecosystem: Environmental > Terrestrial > Plant litter > Unclassified | place: USA: California... | reverse complement strand
CACGAGGGCGCGCATCCAGGAATCGATAAAGCCGGCGGCAGCGAGGTCGTTGGCAGTCATAGCAAAACAGAGAAGGTTAGGCAGCTTTTTTGAGGCAGTACTCGCGGCGGTGGTCGGGCAGGGTGATTTCCTGGATGCCGGCCGGCAGCTCGGCCACCAGCAGCACCTCTTGCGCGGTGTGGCCCTGCTCCACGGCTGTGCGCAGGTGCGGGGGCATGGGGCCGGCCACGTACACGGTCCAGTTATTCTCCGTGGTGAAGTAGTAGCCCAGGATGGGCTGGGGTGCCGTGACCAGCGCGTCGCCGGGCTGGAAGGCATTCACCCGCACCCGCCGGCCGGTGGCGGCATCCGTGAGCGAAATCTTAGGCAGGGACGAAGGCATGGCGGCGCGGCTAGTGAGTGCCCTCGATGAAGTGGCGCACCTTCGCGGCCGTGTTGAGCCCACCGGTCAGGGCTTCGATGCCGTACACCGTACGGGCGGCGCTGGGGTCAATCTGCGGGTGCTTGCCCAAGTCGGAGAGGAAGGAGGCGCACGCGCCGGCGAGGTCGCCGGCTTCGACGTATTCGAGGGCGCGGGTCTTGGCCCAGTGCAGGTGGTCGGCGCGGGAGTCAGGCATAAGTAAAAGAAGCGGAAGGGGTAGAAAAACAATAGGTTAGGCGACTTCGGCGTGGCTCACGGCCAGCGCCCCACTGTAGCGGCGGCGCCGGGCGGTTTCGCCGGCCAGCACCAGGGGCGCTTCCTCCCGAAAGCGCGGGTGCTGGGCCGTGACTTCGTGCAGGCGGCGCGCCAGCTCCTCCAGCGGCGAGAGCATCAGCAGTGGCTCGGTGAGCACCACGTGCACCAGCTCGTGCATGTCGCGCATGCAGGGCAGGCGCGGTGGGTCGTCGGGGGTAGTGTTCAGGTGCATAGTAGAGAAAGGGTTAGGTGAAAGAGCACAGGGATATGAATGGCTTAGCTAGCCGGGGCCACATGGTTTTCATCACCGGCCGGGATGTGCGCCAGGGCCTCGCCCCGGCTGATAGTGGCGAGGGAATGCACCACCAGCCGGGCGCAGTAGACCACGTTGTTAGCCAGGTAGATGGTCAGGTCAATCTGGTCGAGGGGCACCCCCATTTGCGCCGATGTTTCGGCATCGAGCGCGCGGGTAAATTCCACTTTGGTAATGCACTGGCCAACCACGTGCTCGGTAATGCCGGCCGCTAGCAGGCTGCGGTCATCTTTGGTTACAAGGGCACCGGGCACGTGCTCGCCGGGGCGAAAGGGATGCGGAATCTGCTCAATCATCAGGAAAAAGGGATTTAAGGGGTGACAAGGGGAACCGGGCTAGCTAGCTTTTCCAGGGTGCGGGCATTGGCGTAGCGCACGTTGGAAAGCAGTAGCTGGCGGGCGTCGCGCAGGCGGCGGATGTGCTGCGGGGCCACCAGGGCTTCGGCCTGGGGCTGGCCGGGGTAGCGCACCGTGAGCCAGGCCGTGGCACTGGGCGCCGGGCCGCTTTGCCACGCGTAGGTTAGCTCGAAGCGCTCGTGCTGGGGGCCGAGCCAGTAGGCCAGCACCGTCACGGCGCCGGAGTGCGTGTGCTCGGTGGCCGTAAAGCCTAGCGCGCGCAGGCAGGCGGCTACTTGCGGGGCGAGGTTGCGCGGGCCTTTGGGGGCCGGCAGGTGGTAGGTAGCCCGGTCTTCCATCACACTAGCAGCAGTTGCGCGGGAGGCGCGGCAGTGGGCGGCGCGACCACCGGCAGCACCTCGGCCGGAATGGTGTAATCAGGCAGCCCGATGCGCACCAAATCCAGCAGGAGGCCCAGGTCGATTTTGCGCCCTTGGCGCACGGCCGTCAGGGTGGCGGTAGTGGCTTCGTGCCCCTTGCGCACCAGCGCGTCAATGGCCGAGGTGTGCAGGTCTTCGCATACCAGCGCCAGGAGCTGGTAGTAGCGCATTTTGTCGGTGCTGAGCGGGGGTTGCATCACGTGTTTTACACGATTCGCCCGCCACCTGCTTTATTGCAAGTGCGTTGTCGTGCCGTGACAAACGTACACTTTCATTAAGCATTTTGCGCTTTTTGAAAACACAAAATATTTTTAAGAATCACAAAATGCTCACTGACAGCGTGAAAAAAAACGCAACTAAAAACGAGCAAGAGCCAGACAAGCGTCCAAAGACCGACCTCGACGAAAAATTTATATCTGTGGCAACTCAAGTAATGCAAGCTCACGGCATCAGGTCGGACAGAGCGATGAGCATTGAGCTTGGATACCGTCCAGATTTTATAAACCGAGTGCGTAATGGTGTCCAATCAGCACCTCCAGCGGCTTGGGATGCTCTTACTAATAAGTACCCAGAGACTCGCAATATCATCACAGTCACCCAAAGCGGCGCCAACTCCATCGGCAACGTGCAAGGTGACGCTAACTACACGATAACTGACTGCGAGAAAGAGCGCGACGCCTACAAGGAGCAAGTTGAGCAGCTACGCTCGCAACTGGCCGATAAGGATAAGCTCATTGCCTCGCAGGAAGTAACTATTGCCTCGAAAGAGGAAATCATCAGCCTGCTACGCGGCGGGTATAATCGGCCGAACTGAGATGCACGACAGATTACTACGCTTTGCGGCAATCCTACTACTCTGCAGCTTACCAGCAGTCGCCCACGCCGATATTCTTGACTTCACAGGAGAACTCATTGGTAAGGGACTGACTATCATGGTGTGGGTAGTCATCGGCATCGGCATTCTCCTGTATCTACTATTCCGCCGCCCTAACGCTCATAACCCTCCCCCCAAGCAGTGGCCTCCCAACAAGCAGTGGCCTCCTAAGTAGCCAACTGGCTGACAAGGAGCGCACGATACAGATACTGCTTAACCAATTGCCTAAACCTTAAGTAATCGACGGCCTGCTATATGGCGGGTATAACCTACCTAATTAATATGGACGCTGCGTGGAGTCTTTGGGTTTACTTCTGCTGGCTACTAGCCTTCCTTAGCTTTTGCCTACCGCCCGTCTTATTTATCGCCGCAGGCGTGCTCGTAGCAAGAACCTTTTCAAAAAAGCATCGAGCAGCCCAACCAGTCCATTCCTTACACCCGCTGAAAGCCGAATTAGGCGTACTTGTAGCCATCGTCGCCCTCTTGGTTTACAGCATAGTTGACCTTTCCCAGTGGCTAGCCCACCAGTGGCGCAGATGCTTCTGATTTCATATACCTCAGCCCCCAAGCAACTACAGATGCCAGAGTTGCCGAGGGTTGGACTCCTAAAAAGCGAGTAAAGCAGCTCGCCGATAGGGAGAAGTTCCTGGCTTAGTATGAAGCCACCGTTGCCTCGAAGGAGGAAATCATCAGCCTGCTACGCGGCGGGTATAACTGACCGAACTGACATGCACTTCAAATCCTCGCGCGTCTGGGCACTCTTATGGCTTTGCTGCCTGCCAGCAGCCGCCCACGCAGAGTTCGTAGACCAGGTGGACAATGTTATCATGTTCTATGCCATCCTCTTCCTCGGGGTGCCGCTCGCTATCCTGCTCATCTACTTACTAGTACGTTCCCTCAAGCGCCAGAATCCCACCGAGCAATAACGCTAGCCATGCCCTCTCCTGCCGACCCTACTCCGCACTTGGCTGGGGTATCCATTTCTAACAAGAAAGCCATCCTCGTACTCCTCGTTATCCTCGTCGTGATAGCCATTTTTGGCAAAACTTCACCCACGTCACCGGTAGCCGCACCCGAAAAGCAAGGCCAATCGGCTAGCCCAACACCAGCAGTGCGTGACTAAGGTGGGGGCCAAGCAATTGGCACCAACCACGGTACGGGCACTGGCAGCATCTAAGCGAACACTAGTAAGCCCGCCGCTGGCAACTGGTAGAGCACCTACAAGCTCAACTCGCCACTAAGGATGCGCTTATCGCCTCGAAGGAGGAAACGCTCGTGGTGCTCAAGGCTGCCTTTAACCGCCCGAACTAGCTTAATCTATGCGCAAACGTTACGTTGGCTTACTGCTAGTCGGTATGTTGGGCTGCACTCAGGAGGATGGTACACTACCTTCCTCCGTTACCATTACTAACGCGGGTCGCTATCGGCTGGCTGACCAAGTAGTGAGTTGCCAAGCATCCGCTACTTCCGGTTACATTCTATCGAGCACAGACTCTACAGAGAGTATATCCGTTGATTTAACCGCCATAGCAGCACCATCGCCTAACTCCTCACCGTACCTCAGTTTGGACTTTCATCGGTCAGCTAGCCAACCCGGCGCCCCATATGAGCTAGAACTGGTTATGTACCTTGATGGGGATAACAATACACCTCCTGAGTTTCCTGATAACGTCGTGGCAACACTTCATGAAATGAGTCCAGGAGTAGTCTCTGGCACCTTCTCCACAAATAAGCCAGGACAATACAGCTTCAGCGAGGGAAGCTTTACCAATGTGCATGTCAGACCACCAGGTAACTAGCCTCAGTAAAGCACCCACTAGCCCCACTCACCACTGAGGATGCGCTTGTTGCCTCGAAGGAGGAGACGCTTACGGTACTCAAGGCAGCGTTCAACCGGCCGAACTGATTGTTTTGCTACTTGCAATTCCATTTCCCACCCACGCTTTAACTTTTCAGCTATGAATTTCGATTTCAAAGTAGAATTTGCCCGTGAAGCAACTCTACAGGGAGCAGTTAAACTCAGTTCGGACGATAAGCTGACCCCTCTTTCCCACTATTTTAAGGACGAAGGGGAACGTAGGAATGCAGAGTGGGGAATAAAAACAGACATAAAGCCGCGTGACGAACTCTATTTGAATTATAACTTAAAAGTCAATCTCAAAACCCCTGATAGACTGCCCTTGCTTATCCAAGGCATAGCTGGCTTGAGTTCAGCACATAGTGAGCAACATGAGGTATCTAAACTTTGGAAATCAGTTACTATTCGTATTTCTGGCTTTAGCACAAAATCCTCTACTTCTCAATTCCATGTTAGTGTTCTTGACCCTACGGCTATACTACCAAAGCGAGTAGAACAGTACTTCAAAAACCCTGGTACTAAGGGCAACAGTAGAGGTCCTCTTAAAACTAAAAGCAGCTATGGTGGCGGCGGATATGGTGGTGCCTTACCTGTAGCTGGCTCAAGCCAAGAGGGATTTATAAGCCCGAATGCGGACTATTCCTTAGATGATGGAGACGCTTACGGTGTTGAACAGCCTAAGCCCGAACCTCTCTCTTCGCCAGCAGTACCCGATACCTCCTTTCCGGTTTGGTATGCGACAAATCGGCAAAGCATCCACGATGACGAGGGTAAACTACTCAGCTTTTCTACTGAGCGCGCTTCTACCACAACTTACGGCAAGTGTCTGGTAGATATTCCAGAAAGCCATGTCATTGGTGAAACTCGGGCAAATTTTTGGCAGCGTGTGTGGCTAACCGTTACGCTGCGCAAGGATGCTAGCGCACTACGCCTGCTTGGCATTCAGCCAGCATCTACTACCGCCGCTTACTGGGCCGAGATTCAGCATGCTGCGGCTCAATGGCCCATCAACCAGCGGTGCGGGCTCGTTTTTATCCACGGGTATAATGTCTCCTTCGAGGATGCTGCCATACGAGCCGCCCAAATTGGCGCTGACTTACAGATTCGTGGTCCTGTAGGCTTTTTTAGTTGGCCTTCGCAAGGTACTCTTCTAGGTTATGCTGCCGACGAAGCATCCATTGAAGCCAGTGAAGCGCAGATTACGCAGTATCTACTCAATTTTGCTCGCGAAAGCAATACTGACCGTGTTCACATCATCGCGCACAGCATGGGTAATCGAGGCTTACTACGCGCCCTTCAACGCATTGCAGCCACCGCAGAGGCGAATGCACCTAAGATTTTTGAACAAATTATTCTGGCGGCACCCGACGTTGACAAGGCACTATTTCTTAGCCTAGCCGACCATTATCACCGCTTAGCTCGTCACACTACGCTCTACGTTTCCAACAAGGACTTAGCCCTAGCTAGCTCTCGGATGCTGCGTACTGGCATGGACCGGGCTGGTCTTACGCCGCCAGTTACGATTGCCCCTGATATTGATACGGTCAATGTGACCAACATCGATGTAACGCTTCTTGGTCATGGCTACGTGGCTGAGGCGCGAGACGTGCTAGCTGATATGCACCAGCTAATATACCATAACACCTCGCCTGACGAGCGGATGGGACTACGCCCAGCCGAAGAAGGAGGTCAGCGCTACTGGATTATTGGCGCGTAGCTTACTAATAGCCCTAATTTACTTGCAAGAGCTTTAGCTAGCCATGTCGCTTAGGATGGGGTTTGAATTTTGCTGGTCAGCCGGTTAGAATAAATCGAAACGATGACTAACCGCTTTTTTGTGGCCACAAACGAAACTTATTGACAGCCAATACGTTGTACTGTACAAAACCTTTTGTAGCTTTGCTACAATTCCTATGAAAAAGCTTTTTGCCAGCCTTATTTTTAAGGCCTAACCTACCTACTAGAACACCCACCAAGAATGTTTGCAGCTGCCTGCGCTACAGCCAAAGAGTTCACCCGACCAGTAATCATCTCCTATCGCAGACACGACGGCACTTGCAAAGCAAGCATTGGTTCGTTTGTCATCATCAACGACGAAGGCTGGATTGTAACCGCTCAACACATAATCAGAAAAATCCGACATCTAGAAAGAGCTAAACAGGCTTATGATGCCGACGAAGCGCGTCGGCAGTTAATCCGGGATAGTACCGACTTGAAGGAAGATGAGCGAGAGAGGCAGCTCGAATCCACTGCTTCGTCTGCTGAAGCCATAACTGATTTTTCAGTAAATTGGGGTAACGAGTACAACCCAGGAGTTGAGCTTGAGTCGATTAAAGAGCTAGAAGAAGCCGACCTTGCAGTTGGTCGCCTATCAAAATTTGATGCAACAAGTGTAAGCAACTACCCCCAGTTCAAAGACCCAACTAAGTTGATGAACCAAGGCACTAGCTTATGCAAAATGGGCTTCCCATTTCATAATGTTCCTCCTGTATTTGATGAATCTGCTAACACTTTTTCCTTTCCTGCTCCGCCCATCCCGTTCTTTCCAATCGAGGGTATTCTAACTCGTATCGTTGAAGTCATTCCAAATCCGTGCTCATATCTGGTCGCTTATTTGGAAACTTCTTCGCCGAGTTTGCGAGGTCAAAGCGGTGGACCAACGCTTGATGTCCACGGCGCCATTTGGGCTATCCAGAGTCAAACCAAACACATTCCGCTTGGTTTTGGCAACCACATACAGGATGGCTCAAAGGCTACCGAACACCTTCAAAACCAATATCTGCACGTCGGATGGGGTACCCACGCCGCCACAGTAGTTGGCTTTCTTCGTGAACGCGGTATCCACTTCAACCTTTCTCCCCACTAACCTTACTTCCCATGAACAAGCAAATCATCAGCGACCGACTCAGCTCGGGTAACGCGACAACCGTCTTTTCCACGACTGCTAAACACTCATCCAACTTCTGGGGTGCAGATTTCACTCCTAGCTTGGATGATGAATTCACCAACGCTCCTTTGTTAGCCGTACAAGTAGACTTGATGGGTAACATCATCCCAAGCCCTCCTGGACCAGAGAAAGACTAGGACAATTACACGCCATAAAAAGCCCCGCAGTGCGGGGCTTTTTTTATTGGTAATATTCTATCGTTGCCTTTACTTGTGGCTCCCTTATAGTATTAGCATCGAGTCATTCAAAAATTATCTGTTACTTAGCGTTCAAAAGCTGTACAGTACAATTTATTGGGCGCTCCTTACTTGCCCATTATTGGTCCAGTTGCACCCAGTAGTTATCCTTAAATAAAGTAGAATGGCACGTCGCCCCGCAGAGAAGAAGACTATTCCTCTAGCAGCCTTAATCCTAGACGAGCAGAACCCTCGCCTTGATTTGCAAGTCACCCAGAGAGCATCTATTAAAGCTATGATTCACAATCAGAAGCAGAAAATAGTACTCTTAGCAGAGGACATTCACGAGAACGGTCTAAGCGATGCGGAGCGCTTTATGGTGATGAGGTCGGCGGTAAATCCAGAGTTATACATTTCCCTTGATGGTAACCGACGACTAGTTGCCTTAATGCTACTAACAGACCCTTCTTTGCTTTCTGGTGAACTCACGCCAAAGCTAAGGGAGCGCCTAAACATCGCAGCTACTGCATTCCAAAAGAAACCTATTACAGAGGTTGACATCGCGCTGTACGACGACCGGGTACACGCTTCATCTTGGGTGTCCCGGCGTCACTCAGCAGATATGAAGGGCGTAGGGCAAGAAACCTGGAAGGCAAAAGAAAAACAACGGTTCGATGCGCGTCTGGACGGTGGTAAGAAGCGCAAAGTAGAATGGCAGGTTCTGGAGTTCATTATTTCTCACGGTAGCCTTACCACCACTGAGCAAGACCAGTTGGAGGCACTTCCAATTTCAACGTTGCGTCGCATAATCACCGATAAGTATGTGCAGGAGGTTATCGGCTATTCGGTAAAATCTGAAAGCGTTCAGACTAGCCTTGCTGATTCAGAAATTCTCAAGCCCTTCAAAGCAATTGCTTTCGACCTCACGAATCCAGATAAGAGCGAACGTATCTACGTGCCCGATGTGGAGAAGACCACAGACCGAGCAGAATACATAGAGTCGTTTACGTCCGACGAGTTACCATCGCCGGATGCACCACAGGTTATGCCACATACCTTAGGCGAGGTAAACGTACCGCTTCCTAAGTCTGAAAAAGGCAAATCTACTGAGAATGGCGATGGCAAACCTAAGGGCGCAGGTGGCTCGGCTGACGGTACCGGGCAGAAAGAAAAAGATAAAGCTGAGGATAAAAACAAAGAAAAAACCGGCGATAAAGAGAGTTCATCTGGCACTAAGTCTACAGATAAAGATAAAAAAAGAGCGAGTCATAAGCGTAAAAAAAGCTCTAATGAACGAGTTCACATCATCCCCGAAGACTGTCACCTTACCATAAGCTCACAGCGCATTCACGACATCTACGAGGAATTGCAGAAGGAATTAGATTCTGACAGGTGTAGCAATGCAGCAGCAGTGCTTCTTCGGGTTTTTGTGGAACTAAGTTTAGATAATTTCATAAAAAGAAAAAGCATTCCGGTACGCTCTGATAAAGGCGCTGCAAAATTATCTGATAAACTGCATATAGCAGGGCGGTATATGGTAGATAATGGTCTTATAACCAAAGCGCAGGCTGAGCCTATTTATGCAGCTGCTTTGAAGGATGCGATACTCGCGCCTACTATTTTGCAGATGCACACTTTTGTTCATCAAGAAAATTCTAACCCTGTAGGTGTTACCCTACGCAAGCACTGGAATAACCTTCAGCTATTGATGGAAACCATTTGGTCTGAGTAACAGCTCAATCCTCATCAACTTATTAGATATCAATGGCACGTTCGAATATTCGTAAAATCATCGCTCCTCTCACTAGCATCGGTCTAGATGAACTAAATCCCCGCCTTGACCCTCAGAATGGACAGCGCGAAGCTATTCGTGCTATGGTAAAGCAACAAGGTGACAAAATCCTTAATCTTGCAGCTGACATTGCTGAGCACGGCATTAGTGCGGCTGAACGGTTTATGGCGATGGTACCGGAAGACCGCAAGTTTCCTTACATCTCCCTTGATGGTAACCGGCGACTAGTGGCCCTAAAGCTGCTGCACGAGCCAATGCTGGCCGATGGCTCGCTATCGGCCAAGGCGATGCTGCGACTGAAGAAGCTAGCAGACCTATTCGCCGACGACCCCATTGATGAAGTTGAACTAGCAGTGTTCGACACACGGGAGCATGGGGCTCTTTGGGTAGCCCGACGCCACTCAGTTAATATGAACGGTGTGGGGCAGGACAGCTGGGACGCACTGGACAAGCAAAGATTCGATGCTTGGCGGGGCGTGGCTTCACGAGAGTGGAACATCCTGGAGTTTGTGCGTCGGCACGGCACCCTAGCTGAAGCCGATGCTCAGAACCTGAATAAGGTACCTATTTCTACCCTGCGCCGCCTAGTGGCTGACCGTTATATCCGCACGCAGTTAGGACTGGAGTACAATGATGGTGATGTAATATCCTCTGTACCTGACGCCAACATCATTCCACCACTGCAACGCATGGTCGTGGACTTGCTACACAAGCGCACAGACGTTACTAAGCTGGCACTGTCCGAAGACCGCAAGAACTACTTCGACTCTTTAGAAGAGACGACTCCTTTCCGAGAAACAGCTACTGTAGTTACTCCTATCTCACCAAGCGAATCGGGCGAAGCAATAGACGCGCCCGTAGCCGAACAAAAGCCAATTGTAATTCGCCCCGCCCGCAAGCTTACCATAAGAGAGAGACGTAGTGTTATTCCTATTGATGAACCCCTAGGGCAAGCGCCAGCGTCCGTGCAGCTAATGTATCGTGAACTGCAACGAGCTGATGCTGACACCTACCCTCAATCCTGTGCAGCCCTCTTGGGAGTACTATCAGAAACGAGTCTATCACATTATCTAAGCCGTACTCAAGAAACAACAGTTCCAGTAGCTGAAGAGCTTCCTGCCTCTACTGCCAAACTACAATTAGTGGCAGCACACGCAGCAGCAGTAGGGCTGCTTAGCCAAGAGCAGCATGAGGCTATTGTCACAGCCAGTGAAAACGGTAATTTGTTCGCGACCAATACAAGTACAGTACCGTCCTGTATGCTGTGGCCGTCCGATGCCCCTACAGGTGCTATCTTGCGTAGATACTGGATTACCATTGCTCCGTTGATTCAAGCCATTTGGCCTTAGTTTCCACTTATAATTATGTCTGCCCGACCTTATCCTTCCCCGCTGCGCTACCCTGGTGGTAAGCTCAAAGTTGCCAACTACGTCAAGTACCTTTTCGAAGTGAACGGCCTGCTTGATGGTGACTATGCTGAGCCGTATGCGGGGGGATGCAGCGTCGCGCTGACATTACTTTTTGAGTACTACGCCTCTCGAATATTTATTAATGATAAAGATTTAGCTGTTTATGCCTTTTGGCATTCGATACTAAATGAGACCGAAGGGTTAAAAAAGTTAGTAACGGATGCAAAGCTGGATATGGTTGAGTGGGAAAAGCAGCGAAAAATTATCCTAGACAAAGATGTTTCATTGCTTGAAAGAGGTTTCGCAGCCTTTTATCTTAATAGAGCGAATAGGTCAGGCATCATAATGGGCGGAGTTATTGGTGGTAAAGACCAAACTGGCCCATGGAAGATTGATGCCCGATTTAATAAGCGCGAATTAAATCGGCGCATTCAAAAAATTGCTCGCCATAAAGACCGTATTAACCTTTCTAATCTCGATGCAGCCGAATTTTTGACACAGGTAGTTCCTACAATGAGCGACCGAAGTCTTACTTACCTCGACCCACCATATTACAATAAGGGCCAAGAACTGTACCAGAATGCTTACGAGAAGGAGGACCACGCAGAAGTATCGGTATTAGTTAAAGCAATGGAGAAGCCGTGGTTAGTTTCTTATGACGACACTCCAGAAATAATTTCTCTCTACGAAGACTACCGCCCATTACAATACGGTTTAACTTATAGTGCTCAAGAAAGAAGAAAAGGTGGTGAAGTAATGTTTTTCTCTGATGGATTAACGAAACCCAACAATATTACTAATCCTTCGGAAGTATCCAACCAGCAAATACTGAATCTAATCAGATGAAATAAATCCCCTAATGTATCTTAGGGGATTTTTCTTTGTTGTAGTAGTCGTGGAAAAGCCTTTTCTACGCCGCTTTCCTACCTTGCCTTCCTATGGAAGTCACACGCCAACTCCTAACGGAGCGAGCCGGCAAAACGGGCCTCTGCCGCATCCAGCTCACCTTCTGCTGGGCCAGCCAGCGCCTGCGCCTGGGCACGGGCCAGAAATGCCACCCCAAGGACTGGGACGCCCGCCGCAACCGGGTCAAGAACAAGCCCGACACCTACGCCGACGACATCAACCAGGTCCTCGACGATTACACCGACTTGTCGCAGGCCATCCACCACGAGACCGAGCGCCTGGGCCAGCCCCTGAGTAAGGACGGCCTGCGCCAGGAGCTGGAGCGCCGCTACCAGGCCCTGCTCGATGCGCGCGCCGGCCGCGTCCCCCTGCCGCCCCCACCGGCCCCGGCCCCGCTGGGCTTCTTTGCCCACTACGCCCGCTGGGTGGAGGAGGAAAAGCAAAAGGTCTCGGTGCGTACCGGGCGCCTGCTTGCCCCCGACACCATCTGGACTCACCAGGCCGTGGGCCGCGAGCTGGCCGCGATGGCCGCCCACTACAAGCTCACCGTTTCCTTCGAGAATCTCAACAAGGGTTTCTACGACCACCTGCGCAACTACATGCTGGGCGTGGCCGGCCGCAGCCCGCTCACCTTCAACACCTACGTCAAGCGCCTGCGCTCCTTCCTCTTCTGGGCCGAGGGCCAGGACTTGCCCGTGCCGCCCAAGTTTCGCAAGGTGCTCAAGCTGGCCCCCAGCTACGTGGGCATCGACGCCCTGACCCAGGACGAGCTGCTGCGCGTGGCCGCCCTCGACTTCACGGCTCCCGACGTAGTGGCTTACCTCACCGGTGTCTTTCCGGAGCTACCCCCGCGCGAGGGCCGGGGCGGGCGCGGGGCGCTGAGCCCCGCCGACCACGTGCAGCGCTGCGCGTGGACCCGCGACGTGTTCCTGCTCTGCGCCTACACGAGTCTGCGACACGGCGACGCCCAGGAGCTGGGCTGGCAGCACATCTTCCCCGAGCAGCGCCTGATTAAAAAGCTACTCAACAAAACCACCATCACCGGCCGCATCCCCTACCTGGACGACGACGTGTTTCAGCCTGTGGCGTTGCTAGCCAAGTACCGGCTGCTGGGCCTCTCCACCTGCCTGCCCTTCGTGCGCGACCCCTGGCGCTACCTGCCCCACATCGGGCACCTGGCCCAGCTCACCCGCCTCAAGCTCGGCATGCACATCGGGCGCAAGACCTACGCCACGCTCAAGGTGTACCAGGGCGTACCCAAGGCCCTGGTCATGCTGGCTACCGGCCACCAGACGGAGGCCCAGTTCAACGAGTACCTGGGCATTAACGAGGAGGAGCTGCTGGCCTCCCACGAGCAGACGGCCCGCCGGCTGCCACCCTCGAAAAAAAGGGTGGCAGAAAAGGGTGGCAAACCCACGCCTAAGCTGCCCAAGTCTGGCGCAGCCTGACGCGGGCCATGTGCCCTGGTGGCCCTGTAAGGGCATTTTAAGTGGGTCAGAAAAGTATGGGCACAAAAAAAGGCCGCGCCACCCGGTAACAAGCATACCCCATTCAGATGCAACCAAGGGGCTTTTTATCAAAAAATGGGGCAGATTTAGGGGCAGTTCCCTCTATTAATTCACTAAATATTTGGCCACCGTCGTAGCCGAAAGCTTCAGCGTCTTGCCGATGGCGTAGTTCGACATACCCCCACCCTTCAGCCGGCGAATATGCTCGACCTGCTCCTGCTCCAGGCCGGGTTTACCCAGCTTGGTGCCCTTGCCCCGCGCCCGTTCGATACCGGCGCGGGTGCGCTCGCTTAGACGCACGCGCTCTTGCTTGGCCACGATGGCTAGGATGGAAATGACGGCATCCTTGAAAATGCCGGTGCTATCCAAGTATTGCTCGGTGTAGGACTTGTAGCCCACGCCGTAGCTCTCCAGCAAGTTTAGGTGCTGAAGCGTGGGCAGGGCACCCTCACGGCTGAAGCGGTCGAGGCTCCAGAAGAGCACTAGGTCGAACTTGCGTTGGTGGGCATCAGCGAAGAGTTTCTTAAACTCGATGCGGTTGGCCGTGCAGCCCGACTCCTCCTCGGCGTACTCCTTATAGATGTCCCAACCATGGGCCTCGGCATAGCGCCGCAAGTCGGGTAGTTGGTTGTCGGTGGACTGGCCTTTATCCTTGGTCGAGACGCGGGCGTAGATGGCAACTTTCATAGCCGAAACTACTCCATAAAACGGGTCTTTTGTGGATGGTTTTGCAAACCGTCTCCACGCCCCCAAAAACGCGGTTTTTTGGGGGCGTTTTTCAATACCCTTTTGTGGACTAATAAAGCACCTTTTTTTGGATGGCTACCCGGGGCCTGATTTGCTCCGGATAGCGGAGTTGTACTGCACCTGCTTGTACTCGTCGGTGCGGGCCTGGGCGTTGCGGATATTGAGGTGCACCTGCAAGCGGTCTTGCCACTGCTTCACGTCGCCTAACTGCTGCGTCATTGCCACGAGAGCGTCGAGCATCTGGGTCTGCACGGCGTAGGTGCGCTCGCCATCGGTTGAGGGCGAGGCGGCGGCCACCGGCAGCGCGGCGCCGGAACTGGCCGACGTGTGCCCGCCATCGGCGAAGCCGCGCAGGCGCCGAGCCTCCAGCCACTGGGCCACGGCCGCCACCTGCGGGTCTTGCAGCTGCCACTTCGGGATGACGTACTCGTCCTCGTGCACCACGCCGGCCACGGCGAAACCCGAGCCGTCGGTCAGGCGCCCGTTGGTGCCCACGCTCATGCCCGACATCTGCATGAGCTGGCCCATCGGCGACACGGCCAAGCCGGCGCCCGTGCCGGTGGCCCCGCCCTTGGCGTAGCTGCTGTAATCACCCTTATCCTCCCCACCGCCGCCGCCGAGCTTGGAGAGCGCCACCGCCGTACGGGCAATGGCTACACCCGTCTGGATGGCACCCATCGTAATACCAGCGGCGCCCATCGTGGGGCCGTTGGCCGGGTTCTCGGCCGAGTACTCCCAAATCTGCTGCACTTCCTTCGTGCCGTCGATGATGATTTTGGCCGCGGCCAGGGCGGTATATAAGGAGTGGTGCTTTTTGCGCGCCTCCTCATCCTGGCCCAGCAGCTCCAGCCCGAAGCTGAGCACGTCGCCGGCGACGGACATCTCCATCCGTTGGAGCGCGATTTTTTCCTTGGTCGCTTTTTCGCGCAGGGCCACCTCCCGCTTAGTGGTATCGGTCTGGTCTTTCACCATTTTGTCGTACACCCGCTTATAGGCCGCACTCTCCTTGCCCAGGCTCGCCTCAATCAGAATTAGCTCCTTCTGAAAAGCCGCCTGCCGGGCCTCGTACTTGGCCGCTTCGGCGGATTGCTGGGACTCCAGCCCGGCGCTGAGCAGCACATCGAAGGCCTGCTGCTGGCGCGTGGCCTGCTCCTCAATGTTCTCGATTTGCCCGTCGATAAATTTCTCCTGCTTGGCTGCATCCTCCTTGGCCCACTTATCCAGCTTTTCCTGCTGGGCTACGCGCACTTTATCCTCCAGCAGGGCCTTCTCGGCCGCCAGTTCGTTTTCCAGGTCGAGGGTGCGCGCCTTTTTCTGAGCAGCCGTGCCGGTGAGCTTGAGGATTTCCTTCTTGCTGTTCGCCTCTAACGCGGCAATCTTCAACTGGCCATCGGTATAAATGGCCGACAACTCGCTCACCCGCTCGTCGCCCCGGGCCACCATTGCGGCCTGGCCCAGTTTGAGCTTGGCTTCCTGGTGGCGGTGCTCGGCCTCGATATCGGCCAGCCGGCGCTTCAGCTCCTCCTCGGCTGCTTTCTTAGCCGCTGCCTCCCGCTCCTTGGCCTGCTTTTCGTAGAACTCCTGGGCTAGCTGCACGCGCTTGCCTTCCGCCTCGGCCAGTATGATGCGCCGGTCGGCGGCGGTTTTCTTCTCATCCAGTAGTTCCTGGGCCGCCGCGTTGGTCACGAGCTGCTGCTTGAGGCGCATCTCGGCCTCCGAGCCCTCGCGGGCCCTGGCCAGGCGCTCCTTCAGGTCAGCCTCCTCATTTTTGAGCGCTTCCAGCCGGCCGGATTTGGTGGCCTCGGCTTCGTCCTTGATACGCTTGGCCAGGGCATCCTTAATGCGCTGGGCAAATTGCTGGCGGCGCTCCTCATACTGTTTGTTGGCCTCGTGGTCTTGCCGGGCCGCCTCCTCGTTATAGCCCTGCCCGTAGGCTTTGGCCGCGTTCTGGCCCGCATCCCAGAACATAGCCTTCAGGCCGTTGAACTGCTCGATGAAGCCCTTTTTAATACGGTCGGTATTCCCAGTAAAAACGCCTACAAACACATCAGCCAGGCCCTTGAGCGCCGTAATCATGCCCTGGATGTGGGTCACAATAAACTCCTTGAGGGCCGCGCCCAGCCCGGCGACGATGCTGCGGAACGTCTCGCTCTTCTCGTAGGCCGCCACCAGCGCGCCCACCAACAGCATAATTAGGCCGATGACAAACCCGATGGGGTTGGCCTTCATCGCCGCATTGAGGCCCTTCCAGCTAAAGGTCATCACGTTGGTGGCCGTGGCCGAGGCTGCCTTCCAAACCAGGCCCGCTTTGGTGCGCACGGCCTCCTCGAGCAGCATCAGGTTCCAGGTGACTTGCTCGGCATTGAGCACCACGAGCGCGCCGGCCAGCGCCAGGATGACGCCCTTATTTTCTTTTATCAGGCTGGGCACGGCCTTGAGCATGCCCAGCAGGAAGCCCAGGGTACTGAGCACGGCCACGAAGGCCGGGCGCAGCACCTGCCCCCACTCCACTGCCGTTTGGTCGGCCGTGTCGCCCAGGTTGGAGAGCTGGCCATCGAGGCCCTCCGCAATCATTTTCATGCCGCCGGCCACGCCCTTCATTTCGCCCAGCGCCACGATGGCGCCCTGGATGGCGGCCGGGGTGTTGGCCACCGTCTGATTGACGCCCTTGAAACTGAACGACACCTGGTCGCCCGAC
>Ga0265798_10005650_pt1 | contig 16681 bp, 13 predicted proteins | sample P3T30metagenome_FD_192430 | JGI IMG/M metagenome (GOLD analysis project Ga0265798, IMG submission 192430) | Plant litter microbial communities from East Loma Ridge, Irvine, California - P3 T30 | ecosystem: Environmental > Terrestrial > Plant litter > Unclassified | place: USA: California... | reverse complement strand
AGTTCAAGTTCATTTTGACGCGGGTGATCTGATAGTTAGGGGTAACCAAGCCCAGCTTTATCGATCGATCAAAAATCTCTTGGAAAACGCTGAAAAATACAATACTGATATCGCTCCCGAAGTTGGTATTACCATAAGTAGAATAAATTCGGGATTCTCGCTGAATGTCACAGATAACGGACCTGGCATTCCCGAAGCGTTCAAGTCCAAAATATTTGATCCGTTTTATCGGATCCCAACAGGTAACCTACATGATGTTAAGGGTTATGGGCTGGGCTTGAATTATGTTAAAAAGGTCATTTCACAGCATAAAGGCTCAATTTCAGTTGTTGATAATAAACCTTCTGGAGCTGTATTTTCTATAAACTTACCTGCGTAAAAATGAATCAATGTAGAATCTTACTGGTTGAAGATGAACCATTTTTAGCAAAGGTGATTGAAGATAGCTTAGTGCAAAAGAACTATCAGGTAATCTACGCAGGTGACGGCAAAAAGGCCTATAATTTGTTCTTAAACGGAAATGTTGATTTAATAATTCTAGATGTAATGCTGCCGGCAGTTGATGGCTTCACCTTGGCTAAACAAATCCGGAAAGTGGATGATCATACACCTATTCTATTTTTAACTGCTAAAACAACCACCAGTGATTTGATAGAAGGTTATAATAGTGGGGGTAATGATTACTTAAAAAAACCATTTAGCCTGGACGAGCTGTTCCTGAGAATCAATGAGCTTTGGAAGCGAAGTGGAAAGCCAAATGGTATGGATTCTGCTGAATTTGCAATTGGAAAGTTTGCATTCTGTCCCTATAAACAAGCGCTGACCTTTGAAGATGTAACATTTAAGCTTTCCAGTCGAGAATCTGAGTTATTATTATTGCTGTATAAAAACAAGAATGGGTTAACCGAGAGAAAGCTAGCGCTTCTATCACTTTGGGGAGACGATAACTTCTTTAACACGAGGACAATGGACGTTTTCATTACCAGACTTCGTAAACATCTTAAAAACGATCCTTCTGTAGAGATAATAAATATAAGAGGATTGGGTTATAAGTTAGTTTGCTAGTCAGTACCAGTTGACAGGCACATTGGAGATCGTGGTGCTATCTTATTTCAAATTAAACACTACTCGTCTTTTCCTTCCTTTGCAGAACCTTGATCTCCTTTGTCTTGGATAGCACACTATTTAAAAATAGATATTTAGATATAAATACATCAGAATATTTAAGAACCTGTTACAGAAATAAAGAAGCTGAGGAGCATAATGAATATCCTACGCTGCAGCAACGCAAGTAGCCCAAGTAGATAGCCGTTGACAAAACTAGGTACAAAGAGCCGTTAATAATTCTAAAATGAACACTTAATCTAACAGGATCAAGCTGATCGCTTCTCTTGCCTGGCTAATAGATCTCGTATCTCTATCAACAACTTTTCGTCATTTGGAATGATTACTTCAACTGGAATTTTCCTTTTATAGGTTCTATTAACCGCCTTTATAACGATAAACAAAGCAATGGATACTATTAAAAAGGAGATTAATTGCGATAAAAAGTTTCCGTATTTTATTGCGGTGCCTGGAATTACCAGCTGATTCAAATCGACTAAATTTGCCGCTTTTAGAGCAGGTGTTAGAACTGCAGGAGTTATTATATCCTCCACTAAGGAACTCACAATTTTTCCAAATGCTGCCCCGATGATAACACCAATGGCCAGATCAAGAACATTTCCTTTTAGGGAAAATGCCTTAAATTCACTAATTAACCCCATATCAAGCTTAAATTAAAACTTTATCAAAAATTCGATTTAAATGTAGAAAAGGTGTGTGCAACTAACGGTAATCATTTGATTCTGCACTATTACTTGTTTTAGTAGAATCCTGCTTAAATCCTTTTTCGCTTCAGTGTATTATCAATAATGATTTTTGCTCCGCCAGTTTAAGATATTACTAAATCTAGAACTTTCAAAAACTTATCTTCTTTATTTTCAGGCAATTTGTCTATTGCCATTAGTGCCCCTGATACATTCATGCATTGAGATTTTGGTGCTAGGCAAGGTTAATACGAGAAGCAATTGTCATTGATTACTAAACTATTTGATTACCCCCTAATAACGCTCTTTTAATCAATAACCAATAATCCTCTATTACTTCATACCATTGCGAAAAAGAAAAAATACTGACTGGCTCCATGCCCTTGCCTTTTTCATATTTCATACTTAAAGTCGGCCATTGAATTAAGCTATTAATAATAAATGACTAAATTCATTCGGTAACATCAATTAAGAAGCGAATCATGAGCTGCATTTCTCATCGACTTATTTACTACTGCATAATCTTTAGCCACTATGAAAATCGGATCGATAGTTATCCAATGTTATGAGTTTGATAAAATGCTTGATTTCTGGAAGAAAGCGCTAAACTATCAACCCAGAGAGCCTGCCCAAGGGGGCTGGGTAGTATTATGTGACCCAAAAGGCGAAGGTCCAAATTTATCTCTGAACAAAGTAAATGAGCACCGGTCGGGAAAGAGAAGCAGCCTGCATTTGGACCTTTATACGAGTGATCAAATGAACGAGGTAAAGAGACTTTTGTCGATTGGAGCAAGACCGTACAATTGGAGATACCCGAAAGACGCTGATTATGTGGTCATGCAAGATCCTGACGGTAATCTTTTTTGCATAGTGCAGAAGTCAGCCCCTTAACTAATGACTGTGATGTGATAAAGTATTTTTATACTTTAGCGGCCTCAGATAGATGCAAAAACGTAATCTAAGAGCCTTTAGAAATAAGTCAATAATCATTGTTATGCAAGAGATCAAAAAATATGTAGAAGAGAATAAAGAGCGCTTCCTGGAAGAGCTTTTTGAATTGCTTCGTTTCCCATCGGTAAGTGCGGATCCTAAATATAAAGGTGATGTATTAAAAACAGCTGACTATGTTGCAGCGAAGCTTAAAGAAGCCGGGGCGGATCAGGTAGAAGTATGCCAAACGGCAGGTTATCCAATCGTCTACGGCGAAAAGATCGTTGATGCCGCCCTGCCAACCGTTTTAATCTACGGGCATTATGATGTGCAGCCTGCAGATCCATTGGAATTGTGGCATACACCACCTTTCGAGCCTACCGTGCGTGATGGTAAAATTTATGCACGTGGTGCTTGCGATGATAAAGGACAGTTCTACATGCATGTAAAAGCTTTTGAGCTGATGATGCAAACCAACACCTTAGCTTGTAACGTAAAGTTCATGATCGAGGGAGAAGAGGAAGTGGGTTCAAACAACCTTTCCATCTTCGTTAAAGAAAATGCGGAACGCTTAAAGGCGGATGTCGTGCTGATTTCCGATACTTCCATGATCAGCATGGAGAATCCATCCATCGAAACTGGTCTTCGCGGACTGGCATATATGGAAGTAGAAGTTGTTGGACCGAACCGTGATTTGCACTCCGGAGTTTATGGTGGTGCAGTGGCGAACCCCGCAACCATCCTGTGTAAGATGATTGCGTCATTACACGATGAAAACAACCACATTACCATTCCTGAATTCTACGATAAGGTGGTTGAATTATCAGACGAAGAGAAAAAAGCATTGAACAGCGCACCTTTTGATCTTGGAGAATATAAAGAAGATGTGAACATCAAAGCAGAATGGGGTGAAAAAGGTTACTCTACACTAGAGCGTACCGGTACCAGACCAACACTTGAAGTAAACGGCATTTGGAGCGGCTACACCGGTGAGGGTGCTAAAACGGTATTGCCTTCAAAAGCAAATGCAAAAATCTCTATGCGTTTGGTTCCCAACCAAAGCTCTAAAGAGATTGCTGCAATATTCACTAAGCACTTCGAGCGAATAGCGCCGGATTACGTAACCGTTAAAGTTACGGAACACCATGGCGGAGAACCTGTCGTTACCCCAACCGACAGTGTGGCTTACCGTGCAGCGGAACAGGCTATTTTTGATTCGTTCGGTAAAAAGCCAATTCCAACAAGGGGTGGCGGTAGTATTCCAATCGTTGCGCTGTTTGAAGAAGAATTAGGTATTAAGTCTGTGCTATTTGGATTTGGTTTAGACAGCGATGCTTTACACTCGCCAAATGAAAAATATGACATTTACAATTATTATAAAGGCATTGAAACCTTGCCTTTGTTCCATAAGTACTTTGCAGAACTAAGCAAGTAAGTTCAACAGCGCAGGCATAAACCTGGTTAACATTTAAAAGGAGAAGCCCGTATCATAGCAATATGATCGGGCTTTTTCTTTATGCATAATGCGAACGGTGCTGATGATAAAATCGGGCACACCTGACACAGACCTTACGCACACCTCGCCCACACCTCACCCACGCAAACCGTGTGCAAGGTGTGTTTCAGCTATGGCTCAGCTAAGCCTAAGTCCCATGGTTTCTTCTGATTTTATATCATTTGTGCTTTTAGTATAATACTGCTATTTTGAGGCATATAACCTGATCTTATGAACTTAGACAGACTCATCAACTTTGTGCTTATCATTTCGGCAATCGTGCTGCTCGCAAACATTGTTTTATATGCAGTAAATCCGGCTGGATCGCACAATTTCCCAGTGAGCTTGCTTGTTACGATTGGCTTTCTCCTTTTGGTAAAAATTAGAAGAACAAAAAAAGCCAGGGAAGCCGCATCGATATAGCTACAAACCTTTCTCTTGCCCACTTTGTTATAATCGTACCAAATACACGATTATGAGCCTGGAAAAATATGTAGAGAAGCGGGACTTCAGCAAAACCGCTGAACCGAAATCGGGAAAGAGCAAGGACAAGGATAAACTTACCTTCGTTATTCAAAAGCATGATGCTTCCAGACTGCATTATGACTTCCGTCTGGAGATGGAAGGCGTGTTAAAAAGCTGGGCCGTTCCGAAAGGCCCTTCAACAGATCCAAAAAATAAGCGCCTTGCGATGATGGTTGAAGACCATCCTTTCGATTACAAGAACTTCGAAGGCATCATCCCTAAAGGGGAGTATGGTGGTGGTACCGTAATTGTTTGGGATGAAGGTACCTACGAGCCTATTGAGGAGATCAAAGGTAAAAAAGCGCAGGAAAAGCATCTACTAAAGCAGCTTCATGAAGGATCCTTAAAGATCAAACTTCATGGTAAAAAGCTCCAGGGTGAGTTTGCACTGGTTAAAACCAATGGCATGGGTGAGAATGGCTGGCTATTGATTAAACATAAAGATGAATTTGCTGCGGCAAAGGATATCACTAAAGAAGACAAATCTGTGCTTTCAGGCAGGACCATCGAAGCCATGGAAAAAACCAGTGAAAAGGTCTGGAAAGAAGGAAAGGAGCAGGATGTGGAAAAACCTGCAAAAGCTACAAAAACCAGCAAAGCAAAAACCGCTACATCCACTAAAACTGCAAAGAAGAAGACTGCAATCCCAGAACCTGCAGCAGTAATCGGAAATCAACCGGAGGAAAAAGCGCAAAATAGCCTCGATGTTGCCGAATTACTGAAGTCGGCGCCGAATGCTAAGATGCCCACTAACATGAAACCAATGCTGGCGACGCTGGTTGACGAACCTTTTGATGATCCAGACTGGCAATACGAGGTAAAATGGGATGGCTATCGTGCCTTAGCCTACATCAACAAAGGGAACGTGGAACTCATGTCCAGAAACAAAAAGCCCTTCAATGATAAATTCTACCCGATACATGATATACTCAGTAGTTCTACCTTGAACGCTGTCCTTGATGGCGAGATCCTGGTGCTTGATGAGAAAGGCCGTTCGAACTTTGGTCAGCTTCAAAACTGGCGCAGCGAGGCAGATGGAGACCTGGTGTACTATGTATTCGATTTGCTTTGGTATGAAGGCAAAAATCTGATGGATCTGCCATTATACCAGCGTCAGGCCATCTTAAAGGATATTCTTCCAACAGATGATGACCGCCTACGTATGGGACCAGTTTTTAATGCAGATGGTATCGAGTTTTTTCATGCGGCGGAGAAAATGGAACTCGAAGGTATCATTGCCAAAAAGAAAGACAGTACCTATGCTGTGGATTCGCGTTCTAAACAGTGGCTCAAAGTTAAGGTGCACAAGCGTCAGGAAGTTGTAATTGCCGGTTATACAAAAAACGAGGATACCTCCAAGCTATTCAGTTCTCTGCTACTTGGTGTGTATGAACAAGGCCGGTTGCAGTATGTAGGTAAGGTAGGTACTGGATTTTCTGATAAGCTGCAGAAAGAAATGATGGCTGCCTTTAAGCCCTTGATTACGGACGAGAGCCCATTTGAAGCGATTCCGGATGTAAATAAAGGATCCAGGTTCCGGCCAAATCCGCCGAAGGCGAAAGCCACCTGGCTTAAGCCTGAACTCGTATGCGAGGTAGCCTTCAGCGAAGTAACGAGCGATGGGGTATTTCGCCATCCTTCATTTCAGGGCATGCGAATCGATAAGCAGGCAAAAGAGGTTACCGGCGAAACTGCAGTTTCTACTGAAGAAGTTGTGGAGGAGGAAAGCAAAGTCAAGGTCAAAAACGATAAACATGTGGACGCCATAAAACCGCCTGCTGCCAAGGACCGTAAAACGCTGCTAAACCCTAAGGATGAAACACAAGTGCGCAAGGTGTGTGGGCATGACCTAAAATTCACCAATTTGAGTAAAGTTTACTGGCCCGAAGACAAGGTGACCAAGCGGGATATGTTTAATTTCTACTACCAGATCGCCGAATATATCTTGCCATACCTGAAAGACCGGCCATTGTCGCTGAACCGCTTTCCCGGAGGCGTTCATGGGCCCAGCTTTTATCAGAAAGATGTGAAGAATAAAGCGCCAGAATGGGCGAAAACCTTTCCATATCGTACGAGTGACGGGGAAGACAAAGAATACCTGGTAGGGGATGATGAAGCAACACTGCTTTGGATGGCTACATTGGGCTGTATAGAAATGAATCCATGGTTTAGCCGGGTGCAGTCGCCTGACAATCCAGACTACTGTGTGATCGATCTTGACCCTGACAAAAACACTTTTGACCAGGTCATTGAAGCAGCTCAGATTGTAAAAAAGTTGTTGGATGCTATCGATGTTCCATCATTTTGCAAGACATCTGGCTCTACGGGTATTCACATTTATATTCCCATGGGTGCGAAATACACCTACGACCAAACCCAGCTTTTTGCCAGGATATTGGTGAACCGGGTCCATGAAGAGATACCGGAATATACCAGTCTGGAGCGAATGATCTCGAATCGCAAAGGCAAGATGTATCTCGACTTTCTTCAGAACCGCCCGGGTGCAACCATAGCAGGTCCATATTCATTACGGCCAAAGGTGGGCGCAACAGTCTCAATGCCATTACATTGGGATGAGCTGAAGCCGGGATTGAAGATGACTGATTTCACGATCTTCAATGCTGTGGATCGCCTGAGGGTCGAGGGCGACTTATTTAAAGGTGCTCTAGGGGAGGGGATTGATCTGGAGAAAGCAATCATCAAAGCTAAATCCGTATTTGGATAGGGTATTATGGTTTTCAGTAGCAGGCTTCGATTTGCATTTGAACGGTTTGCAGTTCGCGATTGGAACGATTTATGTAAGGTAGCCTTGCCGGGCAGCCAAAAATTTTAAGCGCCTGCGTTTTAGTATGCCTTTGGTGAAACCAGAATCTGCACTTTTAACCCTGATAGATCTCGATCCGCGTGCCTGCTTTATCCTTGATCTAGACAGTAAAGCAATGGCTTATGCCAATCCAGCTTTCTATACCTATTTCCAGCTTAAACCGGATGGTTTAAAAATAGAACGTCTCCAGAAAATGATAATCAGGGAAGATCGATTAAGGGTTGAAAAAACGATTTGTGCCCTTGAACCTGGGAAACTTCAACACCTGGAGTTTGGATTGAATTTGTCTGACAGCTCATTTCATGCCTTAGAGCTGGCACTTGCGTTGGATCAAACTGAGTCATCGCGCTTGGTTACAGGTTATCTGAAAGACATCACTGCGGAGCGCTCTGAGGAAGCTGCAGATAAGGCGAAAAAGGAAGCCAGGGAGCTAAGACGTCGTACCCTTAGACATGATCTGGCGGGAACCCTGGGGTTCATACCAACATTCACACACCTGCTGTTGAAGAAATCCGAAAGCCTTGAGGATCCGCAAATACCAGTACTGCTTTCTTCAATTGACAGCATTAGCAAAGAAACACTCGCAAAAGTGAAAGAGTACATGAGCGAAGAAAGCAGTTAAAAGGATTTCTTACATTTGTATTTTACATTCAATACAGTACACGTTGATTACAATCAATCTTTTAGAGCAGCTGAAGTCTGAAACGCTGTCAAATCACCAGCAATTGGAGAAACATCTGATTGTTAAACTAAAGGGGATGCAGAACCCCGATGACTACATTCGCATTTTACAAATTTTTTATGCCTACTTTGGTGCATTGGAAGATCAGATTAACCAGTTTATTGGCATTGATCAGTTACAAGATTATGCTGAACGTAGAAAAACGGAAAGCATTAAGAATGACATACTGGCCCTGAACGGGATCGTTCCTGAAAAAGCTGCTCCTGGCGATCTGCCGGAAATTGGAAATCTGCTACAAGCTTTTGGTGCGTTGTATGTCATAGAGGGTTCTACCCTTGGGGGGCAGGTGATTAGTAAGATGATCTCCAAGCAACTCGCTTTAGATGATAACGCGGGGATATCTTTTTTCAAGAGTTATGGTGAGCACACCATGGCCATGTGGGGAAAGTTTAAAGCCGTGCTTGAGCATCATGCGAGCAGTCAACATGCCGCAGATGTGATTACCGAAGCTGCTAATGAAACATTTGGTAAGTTCAGGCTTTGGATGGAAAAGAATTGATTTCTAAATTTAAAAGATGTTTGTACCAACCTTAGAAAATTGTAGCCGGGAACCCATTCACATTCCCGGAAAAGTTCAGGATCACGGTTTTTTGATTGCCATTGATGGAACATTCCGGATAACTTATTGCAGTGAAAATGTCCTGAACTTCTTTGGTATTTCTGCAACTGCACTGTTGAATCAACCAGCAGGCGTACTGGATAGTTACCTGAGAAGAACGGAACCACCCAATTTTATCATTCAGCTGATTAAACTGGCACAGAGTGATAAGGGTTTTGAACCGTTTAATCCCTATCCATTAACCATTTCCGGTTTACCTTTCAACCTGATCATTTCTAGATCTGAGCAGTTTTATCTGCTTGAGTTTGAACCTGAGATTTCAGATTTGAAAGCGGACCTGCAACGTATTGTTGGCCGCTCCCTTTCGGAGATGCTTTCAGATATACAGCCAGCTAGCATACTGAATAAATCGGTGCGCAAAATTAAGGAGGTGATTGGCTATGATCGGGTGATGATCTACAAGTTTCATGCTGATGGCCATGGTGAAGTGGTGGCGGAAGTGAAGAACGACAACCTGGAACCTTTTTTAGGTTTGCATTATCCCGCAACCGATATCCCTAAACAAGCACGTGAGCTATACAAGAAAAACCTGACCAGGTTGATCAGCAATGTATATTCAACACCTTCGGCTATTGTAACCATGCTGGAGATGGACAAGGCACCACTTGATCTGACCAATTCTGCACTACGAGCGGTTTCGCCAATCCACATTCAGTATTTGAAGAACATGGGCGTAGCGTCCAGCTTTAGTATATCCCTGGTTCATGAAGATGAACTATGGGGACTTATTGCTTGCCACAACTATACGCCTAGATTCATCAACTATAAAGAACGTGACGCAGCCAAGCTGATCGGACAGGTATTGTCGTCTGCGCTAAGTTTTCGTCTTCTGGAACAGGATGAACAAAATGCAGCGCGTTTTAAGGTGTCAACGGACGTCTTGACCCGTCAGTTGATCCGCGAAAACAACATTATCGACGCGCTATTTAAATACGAATGTACTTTGCTGGATGCTGTGGATGCTACTGGTGTGGTGATGTTTTTTGATAATGAACTCCGCATTAAGGGCGATGTTCCAGAGCAAGCGTTTTTAGATAAGCTTGTAGACTGGCTGGATGAGAATATGGAGCCCGATATTTATGCTACACAGAAGCTTTCGGATATCTACCCAGAGGCCATCAAGTATAAAGAGCTAGGCAGCGGAATGCTAGCTTGCCGCTTGTCTAAGGAACTGCGTGAATATATGATCTGGTTCCGTCCGGAAGTAATTAAGACCGTCAATTGGGCCGGAAATCCGGATAAGCCTGTTGAATTTACCGGAAATAATCTGATGGAGATTTCCCCCCGTAAATCCTTCGAGATTTGGTCGGATGAGGTGCATTTAACTGCAGTACCCTGGTTGAATGAAGAACTACAATCTGTACTGAAGCTTAAAGAGGAAATACGATTTGCAATCAGCAGGAAAGCAACTGAGTTACGTGTCTTAAATGAGAAACTAAAGGAAGCTTATGATGAACTGGATGCTTTTAGTTATACCATTTCCCATGATCTGAAAAATCCATTATCTTCAATAAAGAGTTATTCGCAGATCTTGTTGCGGAACTTTACCCTTGAACCCAAAGCACAGCATATGGTTTCACGCATACTTACTGGTGCGGAAAAGATGCAGTCTATGATTCAGGATGTATTAAGTTATTCGAAAGCTGGACAAGGACAGTCTGCGTATAAGCTGGTGAATATGGAGAACCTGCTTAATGAACTTAAACAGGAACTTTTGGTTTCCTATAATGACACAGCTGTTCAAATCAACATCCACGGTGTGGAGGATGTATATGGCGAGGAAACAATGGTGATGCAAGTGTTTTCAAACCTGATTGGCAATGCGGTAAAATATTCGAAACAGGCAACAAATCCAGTGGTGAACATCAATGCCACAGACCATGGCAGTGAGGTTGAATATGCCATTCAGGATAACGGGATCGGTATAGATCCTGCTGAGCAGGATAAAATTTTCGAACTGTTTACGCGGGCAAACGATGTAAGTGAATTTGAAGGTACAGGTGTTGGGCTTTCCATCGTTAAAAAGATCATGGCCAAACACCAGGGGAAAGTTTGGGTAGATAGCCAAATCAATAAAGGTTCGACGTTTTTCGTCCGATTTAAAAAACCAGAGCTCGCGTAGTTTGTTTTTCGTCAAACAAACTTAATGGATACCATTGCGATAATATACGACCTCGACGAAACTATACTTCCGGCAAGTGCCGTACCTGATGAAACATTTGACTCCTTATTTAATGCAATACGGGATGCAAATAATGGTACACTGCCCCAGGAAGAACTGGAAAAAGCACTAAAAGCCATGCGCCGTATCTCTGTAGACGTGGTGGCAGAGGAATACGGCTTTACACCAGAAATGAATGAAGCAGCGAAGCATGCGCTGCTTCATACCAAATACGACTTCCATTTAAGTACCTACGAAGATTTTCCTGTAATTAAAACGATCCCTGGCAAGCGGTACCTGGTTACTACTGGTGTGCCGAACTTGCAGCAGGCCAAAGTAGATACACTTTTCAAAGCAAGTGACTTCGACGATGTCTTTGTAGATGACATTTACCAGGAAAGTAGGATTGGTAAGAAAGGATTGTTTAAACAAATTTCCGAGCAAACAGGCTTGCCCCCAGCACAGATCTGGATTGTTGGCGATAATCCAGATTCAGAAATTAAGGCTGGTAATGAGCTGAATATGAATACTGTACATATTGCCCGACCAGGTGTAGAACCATCAAATTTAGCAAAATACCAGGTCAGCAGCTTTTATGAGCTGAAAGACTTGGTTGAAAAAACGCAATAAAAAGGCACATAGATTGTTATATTCCTTCTTTTTACTAATATTTGTAGTAACCTATCGCTTATGACAGTCACTGTAGTTCCTATTTTCGAACCAGAACTAAAGTCTGGTGCTCCGCTAGCAAAGGTCATGCAAGAACGCTTAAATCGTATTGCGAAGGAACTGCAGGATGTTCACCTCAGGCATATGGAGACTGTGGAGCCTATCTTTGAAGATTTGGTGATTTACATCAGTTATAACAGCAAGTACAGCGTTCGATGGCGTATTGTAAATGATGTTTCCGCAAATGCCGAAGCCCTAACGGCAGAAGTATGTGCAAAGCTCGGTTATATTAAATGGAAGACGGCTACGATAAACATCTTCCACAGCCGTTAAGCAATTCTATTCTGGTACCTGCTCGACAGGCAGGCTAGTTTTTAAATGTTTCATGATCGGGGTAGAGCTGATGCCATGTACGATTATGGAAAGTAGTATGGTAAAGGCAACAACTGCCCAAAGTTCGTCTTGATGTTCAAAGGTGGCCTCATGAAAGGCAAATGCCAGGTAAAAGATTGAACCCATGCCACGGATGCCGAAGAAGCTTATGGCCAGCTTTTCCTTAAGGTGGATGTCGCGCTTGTAGAGCCCGATGAACCCGGTTAGCGGGCGTACGATAAACACAAACCCGATTGCGAAAAGGGCCATTTTCCAGGTTAGTGCATCCAATATTCCACTCACCAGACTTCCTCCAAACAGAATTAAGAGCACTGCAATTAATAACCGTTCAATCTGGTCTGTAAAAGAATGCAGTTCTGAATGGAACTCGTGATCCTTCTCATAGTGTCGCAGGTTTACCGCACAGATGAAGACCGCGAAGAAGCCATAGCCCTGTAAGAGCTCGGTGACGCCATATACAAGAAAGGTCAGGGATAGTGCGAGAAATCCGTCTGTGGTTTTAAGGAATTTATATTTTGCGGAAAGATCAAACAGTAGATAGCCTATGCCCCGGCCAAAGGCCCAGCCTACGGCGATACCGGCGAGTACTTTATAAAGTACATCATAGCCCAGCCAGGTTAGCCACTCGCCGGTGGTGGAGAGCTTGTTCATGGTCAGGAAAATGGCCATCCAGACGAAAGGAAATGCCATGCCATCGTTCAAGCCAGCTTCTGCAGTGAGGGCGAATTTGGTTTCTGATTTCCGCTGTTCATTGGGAGGACCAACCTGGACATCCGAAGCTAAAACCGGATCCGTTGGTGCGAGTACCGCTCCAAGAAGTACGGCGGAGGCGATACTTAAGCCAAGCAAGCTATAACCGATCCAGGTTGCTGCTGCCATTCCAAGAATCATGGCTACTGTAATAAGCCGCATGGGTGAAGCCCAGTTCTTCCATGAAAATGGGCGATCGAGTTTGATGCCAGTACCCATCAGCGAAATAATTACTACAGTCTCTGCAAAGTGCATGGTCAGTGTACCGTGGTGCTCAGGATCAGCGGGAGGCAAGTACTGAGGAACGATCTTATAAAGCAACATGCCAAATAGCATATAGACAATGGCGTAGGAGATGCCACGGTCTTTTGTTAAAGCAGGGATCCAGACCATGCCCATTGTGGCAAGTCCGAGCAGCGCTAGCTCCAGTGTATATGGGTTCATAAACAGGTGGTTGTATATACATTACGTTATATGGCACAGAAAGTTTCTGGCTTTTCGTAATTTTACGTCGTGCCCCCTGTAAAAAGACCTGATCAAAATTCTGCTGTTGAAGAAATTCCCAATCCACTCCGTTCTGGTGCTGGGACAGTGAAGCGTAGAGCGGCGGTTTCAAAAAAACCGGCTGCCCGGAAACGTAAAGCTAAGAAGAAGCCAATTCCGGTATATGTTAAGTTTGGGATTGCGGCAGCCTTATTGGTATTGTTATCGCCTTTTTACTACGGATATATTCTAAAGGGTTTCAGTTCTACCTGGCGCTGGGTGTTAGACATTGGCGAGGACCCGAACTATAGGACCTATAACAGCTTTGAAATCAAAATTCCGGTTGCATATAACATCCATGGGATTGATGTTTCCTACTACCAGGGCAAGATTGACTGGCAGAAGGTTCGTGCGATGAAAGAGGATGGTGTGCAGGTGAGTTTTGCGATCATCAAGGCTACGGAAGGGCTGGCAAGCGTGGATCCCTATTTCCAACGCAACTGGCGGGAGGCGGCGAAGGTTGGTATTGTTTGTGGAGCCTATCATTTCTTCAGGCCCTCAAAGTCGGGTAAGCAACAAGCCAGGTTATTCCTGCAGACAGTAAACTTTGAGGCGGGCGACTTACCTCCGGTTGTTGACATTGAGCACCTGAACGGCGCTACTCCTGCAGAAATGCGCAAGGAATTGAAGGCCTTCTTAGAACACGTAGAGGGTAAAACGAGGGTAAAGCCGATCATTTACGCCGGTCTTACCTACTATAATGATTATTTAAAGGGCTATTTTGATGAATACCCCTTATGGATTGCGCACTATTATAAATCTGAGCTGAATATTCATGCCAATGCAAATTGGTTCTTCTGGCAGCATTCCGATAAGGCACGTATTACGGGAATCAACCATGTGGTGGACTTCAATGCATTCCGAGGCGACAGTGTTGCATTTCAGCAGCTATTGATTAAGTAGTAGCAGTTACAGTCAATTTTTCGCAGCTATTCAGGAATGCGGGATTAGCGTCTGCGCCAATGCCAATGGTTTCCGGAACGCTTAGGTGATAACCTTCAAAGGTCAATCCGCCGATTACCGGATCTATCAGGTGGCCCAACAAGCAGGTATCCAGGTCATAGAACACCACGTTTGGACTGGCAAGTGCGAAATGTAGCTTGGCACTTAGGGCAATTCTGCTCTCCAGCATGGCACCGATCATACATTTTATACCACTTTGAAGCGCTACTTCGTGGATCTTTTGTGCTTCCAGAATACCCCCAGATTTAGAGAACTTAATGTTGATGTAACTGCATGATTGGCTGTTCACCAGCTTTCTGGCATCATGGTGATTATAGCAGCTTTCATCGGCCATGATTTTTATAGGTGCATTTATGTGGAGTTCCGGCAAGCGGTCGTCGTACCAGGTACGCATTGGCTGCTCGCAGAATTCGATATCATACTGCGCCATTTTGCCAAGTGCCAGAAGTGCTTCATCGAAGGTCCAGCCTTGATTTGCATCCAGACGAATGTTCATCTCAGGTCCAACAGCTGCACGGATCTGCTTTACGCGTTCAATGTCTTCCATGTAGTTTTTGCCGAGTTTCACCTTCAGGAAATTACAGCCTTGATTTCTGATCCTTAATGCCGCTTCCGCCATCTTTTCCGGGGTGTTGATGCCGATGGTCATGTCTGTTTCTACCGTTTTATGGTGACCACCAAGAAACCTGTATAAAGGCAGCTTGGCATGTTTTGCAGCAATATCAAAGAGTGCCATGTCGAAGGCACTTTTAATGGTGCTGTTGTGCGCAGCCACAGCGAGTAGATCGTCCATACGATCAGGAATTTCCAGTGGGTCTTTTCCGATCAATTGTTTGGCGAACAGCTTGGCCATGATGATACAGGTGTCTTGCGTTTCACCAACGATCATTGGAAAGGCGGAACATTCTCCGATACCAGTAATATCAGCATTGGTATGAATTTTCAAGAGTGTATTTTGCGCGAAATGCATGGTGCCGGTTGCAATAACAAAGGGCTCCATCGGGATGCTGAAGCGGTAAATGTCAATCGATGTAATCTTCATTAAATAGGTCTTTCCGTAAAAGTAGCAATTATCTAGTTACCTTTATTTCATGAAAGCGGAACCAAATAAACTGATCCATGCCTCATCGCCTTACTTGTTGCAGCATGCCCATAATCCGGTAAACTGGTACGAATGGGGACCTGAAGCATTGGAGAAAGCGAAGCTGGAAAATAAGCTGCTCTTGGTAAGCATCGGTTATTCGGCTTGCCACTGGTGCCATGTGATGGAACGGGAGAGTTTTGAACTGGAGGAGGTGGCCGAGTTGATGAACAAGCACTATGTTTGTATAAAGGTAGATCGTGAGGAGCGGCCCGATATTGACCAGATCTACATGCTAGCAATACAGCTGATGACCGGGAGTGGAGGATGGCCGCTGAACTGCATCTGCCTGCCTGACCAGCGGCCGATTTACGGTGGTACCTATTTTAAGAAGGGCGACTGGATGAATGTTCTGCAGCAAGTTGCGGCGCTTTGGGCTAATGACCCTGCTAAAGCACTGCAATATGCTGATCGGCTTACGCAGGGCATCGTTGCTGCAGAGCGGATTGTTCCGAATGTCTTCCCCGAGCCCTTTGACGTGACCCAGCTTCAGGCAGTCGTGAATCCCTGGGTTGAACGATTCGACCTTGAGGAAGGTGGCCATCAGGGTGCACCGAAGTTCCCGCTGCCGAACAACTGGCTCTTCATGTTGAGATTTAGTCAGCTTAGCGGGCACCAGGAAACACTTCGTGCGGCATTGCTAACGCTCGACAAAATGGCTTATGGCGGTATGTATGATCAGCTCGGCGGTGGTTTTGCCAGGTATTCCGTGGATGAATATTGGCATGTTCCACATTTCGAGAAGATGCTGTATGACAATGGACAGCTGCTCAGTTTGTACGCTGAAGCTTATCAGCTTAGCAAAGATGAGAAATATCGTGTGGTTATTCAGGAAACGGCCGACTGGCTTGCCCGGGAGATGACCTCCCCTGAAGGACTTTTCTATTCGGCACTGGACGCTGATAGTGAAGGGGTAGAGGGTAAGTTCTATGTCTGGGATAAGGAGGAGATAGACGCTGTTCTTGGTCCTGAAGCTGCTTTGATCAATAATTATTACCAGGTAACTTCCGAAGGAAATTGGGAAGATGAAGAGACGAATGTGCTGATGAAAAAACAGGATGATGGGTTGTTTGCTGCTGAACATGGACTTACGCTAGCGCCGTGGCAGGACATCCTGC
>Ga0265798_10005648_pt1 | contig 16684 bp, 16 predicted proteins | sample P3T30metagenome_FD_192430 | JGI IMG/M metagenome (GOLD analysis project Ga0265798, IMG submission 192430) | Plant litter microbial communities from East Loma Ridge, Irvine, California - P3 T30 | ecosystem: Environmental > Terrestrial > Plant litter > Unclassified | place: USA: California... | reverse complement strand
CGGCGGCCACGCTTGGCGCCAGGTTCTGCAGGCGCTTGGGCATGCCGTGGAATTCGGCCAGCACCTGGCCCACCAGGCGCGCGATCTCGTTGATGAGCAAGCCCAGGCGGCCCTTGCCCTCGTCGCGGCGCTTGTTGAACGAGGCTGCGTCATGCGGCAGCGGGTCCTGCAGGCAGGCGATGTCGATGGCCTTGTTGACGATCTGCTCGCGCAGCTCGTCGGGCGAGCCGACCGACATGAACTGCATGCCCATCTGCTGCAGGCCCGGCACGTTCTTCTCCGCGAACTTGAGCTGCTCCTTGAACTGCAGCGCGAACAGGCGGCGCAGGCCGATGCGGTGGGTGCGCGCGGCCACGTTCGGGTCGTCGAACACTTCCAGGTCGCAGTGATTGCCCTTGTCGACCAGGGCCGGGAAGCCGATCAGCGACAGCTTGCCCTGCTTGATCTCGAGGAGCTCGGGCAGTTCGCCGAAGGTCCAGTTGGTGATGTTGGTGGTGACCGCCGCAGGCTGCTGGCTCACGGCCGGTGCCGCAGCCGCCGGCGCGGTCCCCTTGCCCTTGGCGGTTGCCACCACGCCGGCGCTTGCAGCCGGCGCCGCCTTGCCGCCGCCGAACGCGGCCTGCATCCTGTCGTTCGACGCCGGCGCCTCCGCCATGCGCTGGAAGCTCTGGCGCGCCTGGCTGCCCAGTTCCGCCTGCAGGCTGGCCAGGTTGCGGCCCATGTCGAGCTGGCGGCCATGTTCGTCGACCACCTTGAAATTCATGAACAGGTGGGCTGGCAGGGTCTCGAGCTTGAAGTCGGTCGTGAGCACGCGCGCGCTGGTGTGCTGGTGGATATCCGCGATCAGCGCGTCGATCAAATCGCCGCGGCCGAAGCGCACCGGGTCCTGGTTACGCTCAAAAAAGTTCGCCGCGTATTCCGGCAGCGGCACGCAGTGGCGGCGCAGTTTCTGCGGCAGGCTTTTCAACAGCAGCTGCACTTTTTCCTTCAGCATGCCCGGCACCAGCCAGCCCGGGCGCTCCTGCGGGATCTGGTTCAGCGCGAACAGCGGCACCGCCAGGGTCACGCCGTCGCGCGGGCTGCCCGGTTCGAAGTGGTAAGTCAGCGCCATCTCGATGCCGGTGACGTTCATCGTCTTCGGGAACATCTCGGTGGTGACGCCGGCCGCTTCGTGGCGCATCAGTTCTTCGCGCACCAGGTACAGGAACTTCGGGTTGTCGCGCGATTCGTCCTTGTACCACTTCTCGAAGCCGGCGCCGTTCACGATGTCGGACGGGATCTGCTGGTCGTAGAAAGCGTAGATCAGCTGGTCGTCCACCAGCACGTCCAGGCGGCGCGACTTGTGTTCGAGGTTCTCGATCTCGCGCACCAGTTTATGGTTGTGCGCAAAGAAGGGACTGCGGGTCTCGTAGTCGCCGCCGACCAGCGCGTCGCGGATGAAGATCTCGCGCGCCTCTTGCGGATTGTGCAGGGCGTAGTTGATGCGGCGCTGGCTGTAGACGACGATGCCGTACAGGGTCGCGCGTTCCGCCGCCGTGACTTGCGCGCTGCGCTTTTCCCATCGCGGCTCGCCCCACGATTTCTTCAGCAGGTGCCCGCCGATCTTCTCGATCCACTCGGGCTGGATCTGGGCGATGGTGCGCGCGTACAGGCGCGTGGTCTCGACCAGTTCCGCCGCCATCACCCACTTGCCGGCCTTCTTGCCGAGCGTGGAGCCGGGCCAGATGTTGAACTTGATGCCGCGCGCGCCGAGGTAGCCGCCGCCGGATTGCGCGGCGCGGGACGCGGTGGCGCCCTCTTCTTCCAGCTTGTAGCCGATGTTCCCCAAGAGGCCAGTCAGGAGCGCCAGGTGTACCTGGTCGTAGGTGGCGGCCAGTTCGTTCATGCGCCAGCCCTGCTCCTTGACGATGGTGAGCAGCTGCGAGTGCACGTCGCGCCATTCGCGCAGGCGCACCTGCGACAGGAAGTTCTCGCGGCAGTTTTCCTGCAGCTGGCGGTTGGTCTTCTTGTGCTCGATGGCGTCCTCGAACCAGCGCCAGATCTTGATATAGCCGAGGAACTCGCTCCTCTCGTCGGCGAACTTCTTGTGCTTCTCGTCGGCCTGCTGCTGGTACTCCATCGGCCGGTCGCGCGGATCCTGCACCGACAATGCCGAGGCGATGATCAGCATCTCGGTGAGGCTGTTGTTGTCGAGCGCGGCCAGGATCATGCGGCCGACGCGCGGGTCGAGCGGCAGCTTGGCCAGCTTGCGGCCCATGGCGGTCAGATCGTTGGCATCGTCGACCGCGCCCAGTTCCTGCAGCAGCTGGTAGCCGTCGGCGATGGCGCGGCCCTGCGGCGGCTCGACGAAGGGGAAGGTCTCGACGTCCGCCAGGTGCAGCGACTTCATGCGCAGGATGACGGCGGCCAGCGAGGAGCGCAGGATTTCCGGGTCCGTGAATTTCGGACGCTGCAGGAAGTCGTCTTCCTCGTACAGGCGGATGCAGACGCCGTCGGCCACGCGGCCGCAACGGCCGGCGCGCTGGTTGGCGGCGGCCTGCGAGATCGCTTCCACCTGCAGCTGCTCGACCTTGTTGCGGTAGCTGTAGCGCTTCACGCGCGCCGTGCCCGAGTCGACCACGTAGCGGATGCCCGGTACGGTCAGCGAGGTCTCGGCCACGTTGGTGGCCAGGACGATGCGCCGCGCGTTGGTGGTGCGGAACACGCGGTCCTGCTCTTCGACCGACAGGCGCGCGAACAGCGGCAGGATCTCGACATGCGGCGGATGCTGCTTGCGCAGCGCCTCGGCGCAATCGCGGATCTCGCGTTCGCCCGGCAGGAACACCAGCACGTCGCCCTGGCCCAGGCGGCACAGTTCATCGACGCCATCGACCACGGCGTCGACCAGGTCGCGCTTGTCGCGCGCGTTCTGCGCTTTTGACGCCGACTTGCCGTCGGCGGCGGGGGCGAACACCTGGTCGCGCTCGACCGGGCGGTAGCGCACCTCGACCTTGTACAGGCGGCCCGACACTTCGATGACCGGGCACGGTTTTTCCGGCGTGCCGAAGTGGCGCGCGAAGCGGTCGGCATCGATCGTCGCCGAGGTGATGATGATCTTCAGGTCGGGCCGGCGCGGCAGCAGCTGCTTCAGGTAGCCGAGCAGGAAGTCGATGTTCAGGCTGCGTTCGTGCGCCTCGTCGATGATGATGGTGTCGTAGGCACGCAGCAGCGGATCGGTCTGGGTTTCGGCCAGCAGGATACCGTCGGTCATCAGCTTGACCCAGGCGCCCGGCTGCAGCGTGTCGTTGAAGCGCACCTTGTAGCCGACGTGTTCGCCCAGCGGCGTGCCCAGTTCGTGCGCGATGCGCTTGGCGGTGCTCGATGCGGCGATACGGCGCGGCTGGGTGTGGCCGATCAGGCCCTTCTCGCCGCGGCCGAGTTCCAGGCAAATCTTGGGTAACTGGGTCGTCTTGCCGGAGCCGGTCTCGCCGGACACGATCAGGACCTGGTTCTCCATCAGCGCCTTGGCGATCTCCTGGCGCCGGCCCGAAACGGGCAGGTCTTCCGGAAAGGTGATGGCGGGGAGCGGCGTGCGCATGGGCGGCTTGCGCTCCTCACGCGGCTTGCTCTCGCCGCGCGGGCGGCGTTCGCCATCGGCCTTGCGTTCCTGCGGCTGCCCACCGCCTTGCGCGCTGCCCGGCGCTGCGGCGGCCGGCGCACGCACGCGCGCCTCGGCCAGCGCGCTCGCAAGCGCGCCGCCCTGTGCCTGCGGGCGCGGTCCAGGATTGCGCTTGCCCTCTTGCGCGCCATTGCGGCCGCCCTGCTGGCCGCGGCCTTCGCCGGCCTCGCGGTGCGGACGTTCCGGCTTGGCCTGCAGGTCCGGCGTGCGCGTGAGCGGCGTGCGCGTCTCGCCCTGCCCTGGCTGCTGGCGTGGCTTGGACGGCTGTTCGGGGGAAGCGGCGCGCGCCGGGTTCGGCGCAGGCTTGTTACTCTGTTCTGACATTGATTTTTACAAGGTATTTGGTGCGCAACGCGCGCAGCCAATTATAATGCGGCAAATGGAAAACCCTACCCAATTCGTCCAGTGGCTGCGTTCCGTCGCGCCGTATATTCATGCGTTTGGCGGCAAGACTTTCGTCGTCGCCTTTCCCGGTGAACTCGTCGCCGCCGGCGCCCTGCCGGTGCTGGCCCAGGACCTGTCGCTGCTGGTCGGCCTCGGCATCCGCGTGGTGCTGGTGCACGGCTCGCGCCCCCAGGTCGCGGAACAGCTGGCGCTGCGTAACGTCGAGGGCCGCTTCCACAATGGCGTGCGCGTCACCGACATCGCGGCCATGGAATGCGCCAAGGAAGCCGCCGGCGAACTGCGCCTGGACATCGAAGCGGCGTTCAGCCAGGGTTTGCCCAACACGCCGATGTCGAATGCCCACATCAGCATCGTCTCCGGCAACTTCGTCACCGCGCGTCCGCTCGGCGTGATCGACGGCATGGACCACGAACTGACCGGCGTCACGCGAAAGGTCGCGGCCGACAAGATCGCGCCGATCCTGCAAACCGAGGACAACATCGTGCTGCTCTCCCCGCTCGGCTTCTCGCCGACCGGCGAACTGTTCAACCTGACCATGGAAGACGTGGCGGTGTCCGCCGCGGTCGCCCTGCACGCCGACAAGCTCGTGTTCCTCACCGAGACGCCGATGATGAAGGACGCCGCCGGCTACGAGATCCGCGAATTGTCCTCGCACCAGGCCGAAGCCGTGCTGCAGGCCGGCTTCCTGCCGTCCGACATGTCCTACTACCTGCAGCACGCGATCAAGGCCTGCAACAGCGGCATCGACCGCGCCCACATCGTGCCTTACGAGATGGACGGCTCGGCCCTGCTCGAACTGTTCACCCACGACGGCGTGGGCACCATGATCAGCCACGAGAACCTGGAAAGCCTGCGCACTGCCACAATTGAGGACGTCGGCGGAATTATCAAGCTCATCGAACCGCTGGAAGCCGACGGCACCCTGGTCAAGCGCCCGCGCGAGCTGATCGAACGCGAGATCGAGCAATTCTCCGTCATCGAGCACGACGGCGTGATCTTCGGCTGCGCGGCCCTGTATCCCTTCCCGGATTCCAAGATGGCCGAAATGGCATGCCTGACCATCAGCCCGGAAGCGCAGGCCCAGGGCGACGGCGAGCGCATCCTGAAGCACATGGAAAACCGCGCCCGTGCCGCCGGCATGACCAAGCTGTTCGTGCTGACCACGCGCACCTCGCACTGGTTCAAGAAGCGCGGCTTCCTGCCGGCCACGGTGGATGACTTGCCGAAGGACCGGGCGCACATGTACAACTGGCAGCGCAGGTCGCAGATCCTGATCAAGACGCTTTGATCCGCCACCACGTCGTCCTTGCGAAGGCAAGGACCCAAGTTCTGCGTGCGCTGTCGATACGCGTGCAACTTGGGCCCCTGCCTGCGCAGGGGCGACGGTGAATTTTTCCGCAGCACCTTATAATCACGCTTTCAGATACCAAACCAGGAGCAAGAACATGGCCCGCACCGTCCACTGCATCAAACTGAACAAGGAAGCCGAAGGCCTCGACATCGCGCCGTATCCGGGCGAACTGGGCAAGCGCATCTACGACAGCGTGTCGAAGGAAGCCTGGCAGGGCTGGCTGAAGCACCAGACCATGCTGATCAACGAAAACCGCCTGAACATGGCCGACGCGCGCGCGCGCAAGTACCTGGCGGTGCAGATGGAAAAGCACTTCTTCGGCGAAGGCGCCGATGCCGCCGCCGGCTACGTGCCGCCGAGCGCCTGATCCTTTTCGCTTGACCGCACCGGCCCGCTTCCGCAGAGGGCCGGTTTCCCCCTCCTCCGCATTGTTCCTCCGCAATCCCTGCGCAGGAACCTCCCCGCCAGCTCTTCGCTCAAACGATGCACTGCCATTCCGGGCAGGCGTGACAAGGAGCGAAGATGGGAACCATCACCACCCGCGACGGCGTCGACATCTATTACAAGGACTGGGGCCCGCAGGGCGGCCAGGCGGTCGTCCTTGCGCACGGCTGGCCGCTCGATGCGGACAGCTGGGATTACCAGAGTTTCTTCCTGGCCAGCCAGGGCTACCGCGTCGTCGCCCACGACCGCCGCGGCCACGGCCGCTCCAGCCAGCCCTGGGACGGCAACGACATGGACCACTACGCCGACGACCTGGCCCAGCTCATCGAGAAGCTGGACCTGCGTGACATTACGCTGATCGGCTTCTCGACCGGCGGCGGCGAGGTGGCGCGCTACGTGGGCCGGCACGGTACCGGCCGCATCGCCCGGCTCGGGCTGGTGTCGGCGGTGCCGCCATTGATGGCCAAGACGCCGGACAATCCCGGCGGCCTGCCGCTCGACGTCTTCGACGACATCCGCAACGGCTCGCTGGCCGACCGGCCCCAGCAATACCTGGAATTCGCCTCCGGACCGTTCTACGGCTACAACCGGCCCGGCGCCAAGCCCTCGCAGGGCGTGATCCAGTCGTGGTGGCTGCAGGGCATGCTGGGCGGCCTGAAGAATACCTACGACTCGATCAAGGCCTTTTCCGAGACCGATTTCCGCGGCGACCTGGCCAGGTTCGACCGCCCGACCCTGATCGTGCACGGCACCGACGACCAGGTGGTGCCGATCGACGTCGGCGGGCGTGCCTCGGCCAGGCTGGTGCCGCATGCGCGCTTCATCGAATACCAGGATGCGCCTCACGGGCTGACGGACACCCACAAGGACCGGCTGAACGCGGACCTGCTGGCTTTCCTGAAGGAGTGAAGGCCTGGGCGCCTACATCTGCCGGCACTGGCGCAGCTCGCAGCGCGCCATGAAGACCTTGCCGTTGTCGCATTGCATGCGGTAGACCTCGACCGGGCCGGGCTGGGTGATCAGCCCGGCGCCCTGGCCGCCGCTGCAGGCTTGCTGGCGCGCCAGTTTCTCGACTGTGGCCGACGAAACGCCGGTGCGGAACGGAATCTTTTCGATCGGGGCGCCGCCCGCGTCGGCCAGGCCGGCCTGCGCGGCGGACTGCACCGGCACCGGGGCCGGCTCCGCCATCCGGCTGTGGAATGCCGAGCAACCGCCCAGCAGCGCAAGGAAAGACAAGGCAAGCAGCGGCTTCATCGGCACCCTCGCGCTCAGAAGGACAGCGTCTTGACGCCTTCGCCAGTGCCCAGCAGGCAGACGTTGGCGCCGCGGCGGGCGAACAAACCGACGGCGATCACGCCGACGATCTGGTTGATCTGCGACTCCAGCGCCACCGGGTCGGTGATCGACAGGCCGGCCACGTCGAGCAGGTGGCCGCCGTTGTCGGTGACGAAAGGCTCATCGCTGCCCGGCTTGGTGCGCAGGCGCGGCTGGCCGCCGAGCGCCGTCAATGCGCGGGCCACGGCGGCGCGCGCCATCGGCACGACTTCGACCGGCAGCGGGAAGGTACCCATGGTCTGGACCAATTTGGAACCGTCGGCGATGCAGACGAATTGCTTGCTCACCGACGCCACGATCTTTTCGCGCGTCAGCGCCGCGCCGCCGCCCTTGATCATGGCGCCGCTGTTGTCGATTTCGTCGGCGCCGTCGATGTAGACCGAGATCGATTCGACCTCGTTCAGATCGAAGACCTCGATGCCGTGGCCGCGCAGGCGGCTCGCCGTCGCTTCCGAGGACGCCACCGCGCCTTTGATGCGGTCCTTGATCTTGCCCAGTTCGTCGATGAAGAAATTGGCGGTGGAGCCGGTGCCGACGCCGATGATTTCGCCGTCGACCACGTAGTCGATGGCGGTGCGGGCCACGGCCTGCTTGAGTTCGTCCTGAGTCATGATAGGGGTGGGAGTGAAAGGGAATGGCGGCATTTTAACGGATGCCGGGCGCGGGCCGGCAAACATGCCTTCCCTCGTCCACGAAATCAATCGCTTGCAGGCAAGCACCCGTACATCCGTATACCCTCCCGCTCCCCGTTCCAGATCTGGTGCACCACCTGGCTGCCATCGTGCTGCCGGGCCAGGCAAAAGCGCGCTTCATACACCTGCGTCACGTTCCTGCTTTTGGAGGAACGCGCATCGATGCGCAGGTAGTACACCTTCCCCGCCTCCAGGTCGGCCGCCTGGGTACGCGGCAGCGAAGGGACGCGGCCGCCATAGGGCACGCACATGCCGAAACGCAGGGGAAAGCTGCGCTCGGACGGCATGCTCATCTTCCACAGCAGGCGATGGCCGTCGGAAACCGTGATGGCATGGAAGTCGGGCTGGCCCAGCTTGTCCTCGCGCGGGCTGATCGTGAAGCAGGGACCGCCACGGGGACCCTCGCGCACCTCGGCCTCGCCGATGCGGGCGGCGGCGAAAGGCGGCAAGATGGCCACCAGGAAGGTGCTGCCGGCCAGGATACGGATGAGCTGCATGTCGACCTCGATGAAAACGAAACGCAAGCCAGAAGCCTACGTTGCCATCGGGGTCAAATGTTGATGATACGCAATATCAGGAAAAGGCCGGCGCCAGGTGTCGCATGCGCGCATCGGACTCAGGCGGCAGGAAACACCAGGGTAAAACGAGTCTGTCCGTTTTCTGACCGCACCTGCGCCGTGCCGCCATGCAGGTCCATGATGGCACGCACGATCGACAGGCCCAGGCCGGTCGAGCCCTCGGCGTCGCGGCGTGCAGGGTCGGCCCGGTAGAAGCGCTCGAACAGGTGCGCCAGGTGCGCCGCTGCGATCGGCGCACCGTCATTGATGACGCTCAATTCGGTGACCGTGCCGCGCTGTTCGGCCCGCAGGGTAATGGTGCTGCCTTCGGCGGCATGGCGCACCGCGTTCGACAGCAAATTGGCCAGCGCGCGCCGCAGCAAGGCCGGATCGGCCAGCACCGTCCCGCTGCCCGAGTACGCCAGGCGCAATCCGCGCTCCTCGGCCATGCCTTCGTAGAAACCTGCCATCTTGTCGAGTTCGTCCAGCGCCCCCAGCGGCTGGCGCGCCAATGCCACCTCATCCTGGCTGGCGCGCGCCAGGAACAGCATGCTTTCGATCATGCGCGCCAGGCGCTCCAGCTCTTCGACGTTGGAGGCGATCAATTGCTCGTACTCGGCCACGCCCCGTGGCTGGGCCAGCATGACCTGGCTCTGGCCGAGCAGGTTGGTGACCGGCGTGCGGAACTCATGCGCCAGGTCGGCGGAAAAACCGGACAGGCGCGCATAGCCGTCCTGCAGCCGCGCCAGCATCGCGTTCAGGGCATCGACCAGTGGCCGCAATTCCGAGGGCGCCGCATCGAGGTCGAGCCGCTGCGCCAGCGTGCCGGGCCGGACCAGCGCCGCATGGCCGGCGATCGTGCGCAGGGGCCGCAAGCCGCGCCGCAGCAACAGCGCCGCCAGCAGGGCCGCCAGCAAGGCACTGACGCCGGCGGCGGCGGCGATGCGGCTGCGATAGCGCGCGAACATGGCGCTGCGCTCGCCGTACACGCGGGCCACGACGACCGTCAACCGGCCGGCATCCAGGCTAGCGCTGCCGGCCACCACCCTGCCCGGGTCGCCGTGGCGGCTGGTCCAGCTCACGATCGCGCCGCGCTCCGGCGCCGCCCCGGCGGAAGGCGGTATCGGATAGGATTCACCCGCCGCATTGATGTCGGCCAGCACCCTGCCGTCGGGCGCCACGAAGCGCACCAGCGAATTTTCCTGGCCACTCATCGTGTCCCGGAAAAAGTCGGGCCGGGTGCGCAGCAAGTCCGCCGCGCCGGGACGTCCCAGCAGGATCTGGACCTGGCGCAGCTTGCCCAGCAGCTGGATATCGTCGCGCCGTTCGATCTCGGCGACGAAAGCCCGGTACAGGTAAGTCCCGAGGCCCGCCGCGGCCAGCGCCACCAGCGCCACGAACATGAGGGTGATGCGCAGCGTCAGCGAATGACGCAGGGTCGACAGCCAGCCCGCCTTCACGGCGCCGCCGACTGCGCTTCGCACACGTAGCCCATGCCGCGCCGCGTGTGGATCAGCTTCTGCTCGAAGGGGTCGTCGATCTTGCGCCGCAGCCGCCGCACCGCCGCGTCGATGACGTTCGTGTCGCTGTCGAAATTCATGTCCCAGACCTGGGACGCGATGAGCGAACGCGACAGCACTTGTCCCTGGCGCCGCGCCAGCAGGTGCAGCAAGCCGAACTCCTGCGCCGTCAGGACGATCGCGGTGGCGCCGCGGCGCACGCGGCGCCGGATCACGTCGATTTCCATGTCGCCGACCTGGATCAGGTCTTCCTCGCGCGGCGGGCCGCGCCGCAGCAGGGTGCGGATGCGCGCCACCAGTTCGACGAAGGCGAAGGGCTTCACCAGGTAGTCGTCGGCACCCAGTTCGAGCCCGCGCACGCGGTCCTGCACGTCGTCGCGCGCGGTCAGGAACAGCACCGGGATCTGCTCGGTTTCGGGACGGGCACGCAAGGCTGCCAGCACCTGCCAGCCATCCATGCGCGGCAGCATGACGTCGAGCACGACCAGTTCGATCTCGTCCTCGAGCGCCATGGCCAGGCCATCGCGCCCGTTGCGCGCCAGCCGGACGGCAAAGCCCGATTCCGTCAGGCCGCGCTGCAGGTAGTCACCGATCTTCGGTTCGTCTTCGATTACCAGGATGGGCATGCCGTGAATCCATGCAAAACCGCCATTCTATGCCGGTTGCGGCGAGCCGGACATGACGGGATTGTCATCTGGCGATCAGCCTGGCGTCGGGTGGCGAATGCCAGAATGCCGGCTCGAACCCTATCCACCGAGGACACCCATGTACCGCCCGATCATTATTCTGCTGGCATCGCTGGCGACGCTGCCGGCAGCCGCGCAGTTGCGCCAGCAGCCCGAATTGACGCTGGAGGGCGCCAATCGCCTGGCCGGCGGCGCCATCGATGCCTGCCGCCGCCAGGGGCGGGCCATCGTGGTTGCCGTGCTCGACCGAGGAGGAAATCTGGTGGCATTGCAGCGGGCCGATGGTGTCGGTCCCCACAATACCGAGGCCAGCCGGCGAAAGGCCTATACCGCCCTGTCGACGCGCTCGGCCACGCTCGACCTGGCACGCCGGGTTCAGGCGGATCCGGATGCCCGCAACCTCGCCACCCTGCCGGAACTGCTGCTGCTCGGTGGCGGCGTGCCGCTGCTGGCGCATGGGCAGCCGGTCGGCGCCATCGGCGTGGCGGGCGGCGGCGGTGCGGCCAACGACCATGCCTGCGCCCTGTCTGCCATCGGCACCCTGCCCGAACTGGACCAACCGGTCCACTGAACGCTATTTTTTCAAGGAGAACCCATGCATCCGATCAAACCACTCGTCCTCGCCTGTGCGCTCGCCGCCGGCGCCCCCGTCATGGCGGCCGCGCCGAATCCGCTGAGCGTCCACGTGCTCGATCTGCAAAGCGGCCAGCCGAGCGCCGGCATCCGCGTACGGCTCGAGCAGCGCGCCGGCGACCAATGGCGCGAGCTCGCGGCCGGCGTCACCAACGGCGAGGGCCGCATCCCCGCCCTCTACCCGGAAGGCAAGCCGGTCACCAGCGGCGAATACCGGATCGTGTTCGAGACCGGCGAACACTATGCCCGCCGCGGCCAGCCGAGCTTTTTTCCACGCATCCCGGTCGAGTTCACGATGGACGCGGCCACCCCGCACTATCATGTGCCCCTGCTGCTGAGTCCCTTCGGCTATTCGACCTACCGCGGCAACTGACAAGGCCACGCACGTTACGATTCGTAAAGACGGCGCTGAGAGAAATTGCTATAAAATAAATTTTTATAAGCAAACCCTCCGGCGCAAGCCGGAATCGGTGTAAACAATGAAATCGATCCGGAAAACCAAACGCATGGCGAGCCGCGTGCTGCCCGAAGGCCGCCGCCTCAACTTTCGATCCACACATGAATTGATTGCGCGGCGCAGGCGCCTGCGCCAGGGCATTGCAACGACCCTGGCGCTGCTCGTCGGCCTGGGCGCGCTGCTGGTGGAATTCTGACCGGCCGGCGCCACGCGGGCGCCGGCTGGATGACCTCAATGCACTGACGACCCCGTTGACGCCGCCGACGCCGCCGACGCCACAGCCGTCGCCGCCGCACTGACGCGCCACACGGTATTGCCGACGTCGTCCGCAATCAGCAAAGCCCCGTTGCGGTCCAGCGCCAGCCCGACCGGGCGGCCCTTGGCGTGGCCCTCGGTCAGGAAGCCGGTCACCACGTCGATCGGCTTGCCGGCCGGCTTGCCATCGTGGAAAGGCACGAACACCACCTTGTAGCCGCTCGGCGGATCGCGGTCCCAGCTGCCGTGCTCGCCCACGAAGGCCCCTTCGCGCAGGTTGGCCGGCATCGGGCTGTCCGGACGGTTGAAGACCAGCCCCAGCGAGGCCACATGCGAGCCCAGCGCATAGTCGGGCACCAGGGCCTTGGCCACCAGGTCGGGGCGCTCGGGTTTGACGCGCGGGTCGACGTGCTGGCCGTAGTAGCTGTACGGCCAGCCGTAGAAGCCGCCGTCGCGCACCGAGGTCAGGTAGTCCGGCACCAGGTCCGGGCCGATCTCGTCGCGCTCGTTGACGACCACCCACATCGCCTTGCTGGTCGGCTCCCACTGCATCGAGTTCGGGTTGCGCAGGCCGCTGGCGAACACGCGGAAGGCGCCGCTGGCACGGTCCACTTCGAGGATCGCCGCACGGTTCATCTCGGCTTCCAGGCCGTTTTCCGTGATGTTGCTGTTCGAGCCGACGCCCACGTACAGCTTGCTGCCGTCCGGGCTGGCCAGCAGGCTCTTGGTCCAGTGGTGGTTCAGCTTGCCTTCCGCGCCGGGCAGGTCGAGGACCTTGGTGCCGGGCGCGGTAATTTTGGTGTCGCCCTCGTTGTAGGGGTAGCGCATCAGCGAGTCGGCGTTCGCCACGTACAGCTCGTTGCCGACCAGCGCCACGCCGAACGGCGACTTCAAGTTATCCAGGAACACCGTCTGCTGCGCCGGCGCATTGCCACTCGCCGGGCGTACCAGGGTGATGCGGTTGCCGCCCTTGGCCGCCGAGCCGCCGTAGGCCTTGATCGGCCCCATGATGACGTCCTTCGGGCGCATCTTGGGCTGGCTCGGGCCATTCGATTCGACGACCAGGATGTCGCCGTTCGGCAGCGGATAGACGAAGCGCGGGTGCATCAGGCCGGTGGCCAGCGCGCTGATCTTCAGGGACGCCGGCACCATCGGCGCCTCGCCCTGCTTCCAGGTGCCGGCCGGCGCCACTTTCATGGGCGGCAGCAGGTAGTTCTTGGCCTTGGGCAGGTCCGGGCCGTTGCCGTATTGCGAAGCCTGGCGCGAGGAATCGCCCTTGTCGCAGCCGGCCAGCGCGCAGGCGGCCGCGATCATGATTGCGCTGGTCTTGAGTAAAGGATGGGTCATCACAGGCCTCCGGTGTGGGTCGATTGCACGCGCTGGACCAGGTGCGGGCGCGGCCAGCCGAGCCAGGTGGCCAGCACCATCAGGATGGCGACGATGATGGACAGCGTCAGGCCATCCGGCACCACGGCCACGTAACCGTCGCGGCTGTGGACGAAGGCGTTGATGATGGACAAGACGAGGGCCACCGCGCTGGCCAGCACGTGCAGCTTGGCGTAGCGCAGCGAGCGCACGTGGCGGTGGCGGATCCAGGTGAGCAGGCCGGCGAGCGCGGCAAAGGCGGCCACGATGCAGCCGGCCGTCAGCAGCCAGACCGAGAAGGTCTCCCAGAGATAGTTGGCGGAGCGCCAGTAGGCGATGTCGGTGACCAGGGTACCGAGGAAGCACACGGCGGGAAACTGCACGAGCGTGGCGTACACCGGCTGGCTGGCCAGACCGAGGCGCGGGGCGTCGATGATGGTATGCGCAGGGCTAGACATGTGTTGTCCGATTTGAATGTCGAAAGACCATGCATGGTATGAGCCGGACTCGACTGTTTCTGTGTCTGATTTCACTTAGTACACAAGCACGCTAACTTTTACTCAGCGTTAGGCTGTGTTACATATAGTTACATCGGCGGCAGTCAGCCCCTTGGCGCAGGGATTTTTGGATGAACATCATGAAATCGAGGCAGCGGGACAGGTACGGCGTGCTGGTGTTCGCCCTGCTCGCTTTTCTCCACGTTACCTTCTTTCGCCTGATCCCGTTTCCGCTCGGGCTCCTCTCCCTGCTCGTCGCCTGTCTAGCCGGGGTGCTTGCCTTCGTGCTTTGCACAGCCAGGATCGCCACGACGCGGCAATGGTCTTCCGTGGTCGGACTGGCAGGACTCGTCATCGCAGCCGCCTGCTGGCGCTTCCTGCCCACCGAGGATTACAGCCTGTATGTGCGGTTCAAGATGGAAGAGCCGTGTTACGACGCGGCGGTGCGCGGCGAACGCTGCACCGTGCCCGGCGGGTGCCTGTCTTCGGCCAGCTTGCCCGGCTTTCTCGTCTTTCCTTACGACGGGCTTGGTGGCTGGGTGGGGATCGTGTACGCCCCAGGCGGCAGGATCGATCGTTTGCTGGCCAACCCGCAGTCGTTCAGCAGCGCGGTAGCATGCGCCGACAAACCGATCGACAAGGATTACTTCATCTGCGGCTTCGACTGACAGGTTCAGGCGCGAACCAGCCGCCGTGCCAGACCCCGCGGCAGATTGGCCGCAGCGGCCGGATCGGCCAGGAACCCGGCCAGCACCCGCTCGTACAGGTCCAGGCTGTGCGCATAGCGGCGCTGGCGCATCACGCGCGGCTTGTGCATGAATTTCAGGGCGAAGTAATCGGCGAGCAGGTCGCCTTGCGCTTCCATGTTGTAGTCGGCCAGGGTCGCACCGTCGCGCAATTCGTAGTGGTAAGGCAGGCCGATGCGGATGGCGCCGCGCAGCTTGACCGGATAGCCGAGCTGATGCTGCCAGACGTGCGCCATCTCGTGCATGAACCAGTGGATGGTGGGCGGATCGCCCGCGGTGTAGTCGGGGAGAAAACAAGACCGGTGGAAGTACATGCTGCCGTTGGGTGTCATGCAGCAGTTCTTCGGCTGGAAGGGCATATAACGGCGGGCATGGATACGCACCCGCTCGTACTCGATGGCGCCGCCGAACAGCAGCGACGCCATCTCGATTTCGCGCGGCGTCAATCCACGCGTCAATCGTCTCATGTAAACCTTAAGCCGCCTGCTTCAGCGCCGCTGCCGACCTGGCCAGGTCGGTGATCAGCTGCCAGTCGCCAGCCTTCATCGCGTCCGCCGGGGTCAGCCAGGAGCCGCCCACGCAGGCCACGTTCTTCAGCGCCAGGAACTGCGGCGCGGTCTCGATCGAGATGCCGCCGGTCGGGCAGAAGGTCACGTCCGGCAGCGGGCCGCCGATCGCCTTCAGCATGCCGACGCCGCCCGCCGGCACCGCCGGGAACAGCTTCAGCTGCTTGAAGCCGGCTTCGCGCGCGACCATCACTTCGGACGGGGTCATGCAGCCCGGCAGCAGCGGCAGGCCGCTCGATTTGGCCGCTTCGATCAGGGCCGGGGTCAGGCCCGGCGAGACGCCGAACACCGCGCCGGCATCGCGCGCGGCGGCGAATTCTTCCGGCTGGGTCAGGGTGCCGACGCCGACGATCGCGCCTTCGACCTGGGCCATTGCGCGGATCGCTTCCAGGCCGTGCTTGGTGCGCAGGGTCACCTCGAGCACGTTGATGCCGCCGGCGACCAGGGCCTTGGCCAGCGGCACGGCGTGGTCGGGATCGTCGATCGCGATGACCGGGATCACGCCGGCCGATTTCATGATGTCGAGCAGGGTCATGTTGGTACTCATCTTTACGCTCACGTTTATTTGTTTTTACGGAACAGGAAATCTTCATCGGAACCCGGCATGATCTCACCGCTGTCGGTGCCCTCGTGCAGGGGAACGGTCGTGTCGCGCAGCGACGGCAGCGGGAAGTGGGCGGCGCCCTCCTCCGCGGCGCTGACCGACTTGCGGAACACGTCGAACAGTTCGCGGCCCATGCCGATGTGGCTCGAGCTCAGGTCGGCGGTGGCCATCTTGCGCGACGCCCAGACATCTTCCGGGACCAGCGCTTCGAGCGTGCCCTGGGTAGCGTCGACCCGGATGATATCACCATCGCGCACCAGGCCGAGCGGACCGCCGGCCAGGATTTCCGGCGACACGTGGATCGCGGCCGGCACCTTGCCCGACGCGCCCGACATGCGGCCGTCGGTGACCATCGCCACGTGGTAGCCGGCGTCCTGCAGGTTCGACAGCGCCGGGGTCAGCGCGTGCAGTTCCGGCATGCCGTTGGCGCGCGGGCCCTGGAAGCGGATCACGGCGACAAAATCGGTGTTCAGCTGGCCGGCCTTGTAGGCGTGCATGAAGTCTTCCTGCGAATCGAAGGTCTTGGCCGGCGCTTCGACGATGTGGTGTTCCTTCTTGACCGCCGAGATCTTCATCACCGCGCGGCCCAGGTTGCCCTGCACCAGGATCAGGCCGCCGTTGTCGCTGAACGGGTTGGTGAACTTGCGCAGCACCGCCTCGTCGCCGCTCTGTTCCGGCAGGTCTTTCCAGACGACGTTGTCGTTCTCGTCCAGGAAGGGTTCCTTGCAGTGATTGCGCAGGCCGTGGCCGAGGATGGTGTTGACGTCGTCGTGGGCGTAGCCGCCGTCCAGCAGTTCGCGGATGACGAAGGCCGGGCCGCCGGCGGCCTGGAAGTGGTTGACGTCGGCGTCGCCGTTCGGATACACGCGCGCCAGCAGCGGCACCACTTTCGACAGCTCGTCGAAGTCGTTCC
>Ga0265798_10005647_pt1 | contig 16685 bp, 12 predicted proteins | sample P3T30metagenome_FD_192430 | JGI IMG/M metagenome (GOLD analysis project Ga0265798, IMG submission 192430) | Plant litter microbial communities from East Loma Ridge, Irvine, California - P3 T30 | ecosystem: Environmental > Terrestrial > Plant litter > Unclassified | place: USA: California... | reverse complement strand
TCATAATTACATAGATAGAACTAGCTAAGATAGGCAAGTTAAGATAGCTACTAGTTAAGAGACTCTAATATTACTAAGTTTTACCTCTTAAACGCCTAGTTACATAACTTTACTAACTAATTTATTAGTAACTAGCCTAACTAATCTATTCTAAAAATATGATAAAAAAAACCTATAAAGCCTGCTTTAACCCCTGCCACAAGCCCTAGTCTGTCCCCTCGTACGCAAGTGTAGGCGGTAAGAATTACTCTTTGCGTCGTCGCATCGCAAAAATCAGGAAGCTGGCCCTTTGAACACTTCCACAACATGGCATTCTCGTGGGGTTGCGAGTCGTGACGACGACGATACGGTCATTTTCACCGCTTGTTGCGTATGTTTGTCGTATGCAGAGTCTACCCTTCGTAGCACTTCATGTTCTCTTTGTGGTCAAGAAATGTTTCCATGCGTCCTAGAGCATTTCCCACGAATAACATGCTCGCAGCTGCCGGCACTCACCTGCTCCACACGATCTTGTACCACGTTTTTGAATCATCTTGCGAGTTACCAGGTTCTTGTGTCCCAGGCCCCATTTGGAAGAACAGCGTCCCGGAGTTCCAGACACGCGAGCTTTTGTGCAACCTGAGCCACGCGCTGCAACACCAGACCACGTTTGGTCAACGCAGTCAATCTCGTGGTGCATAATCTAGACTTGTCTCACGACTTGAACGCGGTCGTTGCACGAGCGCAACATGAGCTTCTGACAGCAGATTATCGCCATTTCGGCCGCACCGGACGAGCGTCTTATCTTGTGTACCTTCGAGGCCAAATGCAGGGTCTCTTACGCGCTCATGCAATCGAAAGCTTACTGTTTCACGGCTAAAGTGCAGACACGGCCTTTGCAGAGATATCGTATTCGATACTGCAAACCTCTCATGGCCCTATCGTAACCAGCAACCGGTCGTCCGGTCGTGAAGCGGGCGCGATAGTGCCGGAACATGGACAAGACGGGTATGTGCTGTCAACACGGACTACGACACGCTTTGAGCCGCAGGACGGCAGTACCTGGTTCGAATCAATATCACGTCACTTTTCTTAGCATCGTGTTCGCATCTTCGTAGTATCGCCAGATATTGTAGATGACAAAATCGAACCAGGGTGGATGCCTTTCGCCTCAATCTTCCACATGTGTAATTGTAGCCTTGCAGAAAATGGTGCCAAAGACTAGGCTCTCGACGTTAGAGGCAATAATTAATTGCAAGGCTGGACCCGGCTCATTGCATATAGTCGTGACTTTCTTTCTGGGTTACACCACGAAGGTTTGGTATGTTTCGGCTATGTAATATTTATAGCTGCGTATTTTACCGTGTTGATTGCGTGAAACCACAAGCGAGCCAGCGAGCCTTCTTAGCCATATGTACTCAAGTCCAGATCCAGAACGTTTTTCCGCTTCCATCATGGCGGTTCGATTCTACCTATACAGTTACAACTCCTTCAACATGCGTTGCGCTTGCAGAGTTCACAGCTGCGCATGATATGGTTCCCAAAGCGATCAAGACCGTAGTCTTTGGCCCTTAAAGTCACATCGAACTTGGTGAGCAGTGCTCCCGTCAGTAACAGACCTTGAGCTAGGGCACTCAAAATTGGGGTGATTTCAAAATGGTCTACGAGCGTAAATGTTATTTTTGATTGCTTGCACAATTTCGGATTACAATCCTGTCACTATTTCAGTACGTGCAATGAATGAGGTCTAGAAGACGTTCAACGCCCCACACCCCAGCTAAGGACCCGCTGTCAAGGACTTTAGCGAGCACCTAAACACGGGAGATCCCCTGCTCGCTCGGTTGTGGCAGAGGCGATGATACCGGGCCAATCGAACTCGACATCCATTGGACGGCGCCTAAAGCTTGTAGAGCGGCCGGGCTGATGATTGGCAGGGCTCAAAATTCCGCGGCCTTTGCATCGTGTGGAGTGTAATGCCCAAAGGTGGATGTGTATTACACCTAGACGTGCATCGTGTCTCCATGGCAATGGTAGGTATGAGCTTCTCGAATCTCAACATCCTATCACCACCTTCCTTTCCATATGCTGGGATGCCATGCTAGTATGATGCTCACGCATAGAACGTCTCTTTCCACGATCTTGCAATCGTGCAGTGATTGTGCTTCTCACCCTGGCTTGGGCGAAATGTGCGCTGCATGCAAGGTTTGATTCAACGCTTGCTTTGCGATGCATCTTGATGAGGCACAATTGATAGCTTTCATCTTGTGATTCATCACCAAGTTGCGGGTTGCCTTCCCGTGACTAGCAGAAATCTTGTAAAATACGTTACCTTTTCCTACGAAATTGCATCTAGAAAATTCACTTCACTGCGTAGATCATTCGCACGCTTTGCACAGCTACTACATGGTCCGAAGGTCGAGAACATTCCATCGTTGAGATACCTGGGTACAGTCGTAGTGCTAGTTTCGTTGGAGGGCAAGGTGATTAGTAAATTCTACGAGTTTTGGTGAGGCTGCAGCGACGTTCAGGACGTGTTGCTTGATTCGGTCTGACTGAATCACATCACCTGGGCAGACTTGAAGGGTCAGCCACCAATAAACACTTACAGTAGCCCTGCATGATCGTCGACACAGAAACCTACGCATGGAGTGCTCTTGTCCTACGATATTTGGCCGATGTAGTCTCCATGACCTTATCGCGGCCATCTCATCGGTGAACAGGTGTGCTGTGTACAGCCCGATAAACAACACTAAGCTGATAAACGTCCGGAGGGGAACCGTATATCGTAAGATATTGCCCTAGTGTTTGAGTTTGCGTTAGAAAAAACATTTGCGCTTTCAACTCTGCAAGACTGATCTTCCCATTGGTGAGACTTCTTAGTTGAAGAATTAATTCTCCGCTGAGACACGACCCAATAACAAATCAAGGAGCCTTTGCGTTGTTGTTAGTGATCGGTCGTAAGCATTTCCGGACAGAGGCCAAGGAAAAGTCGAGGTAATCTTACACAGTGGGCCTAGGATAACTTTTGCATGTCCTCAGCAGTATGATGACAGGCATGCCAGTGCTGCCGTTCAGAGCAACAATCCGCCAATGATGTATGTTGGTAACCCGTGCTTCAGTCAGCCCAAGGCTATCGTGTGTACTTCTCTCGTGGGGCGGTGGAGATGGAATAACAATGCGACATCGATGCTCGACGTCATCGCATGTGCGGGGTTCAAACGAACGTGACATTGCCCAGACGTGGCATTAATTGGACAAATTACGTGATGTAAGCCCTGGTGAGCTCCGGATCTACGGTCACAGCCACAAGCGACTCGAGATCCAGAGCACGCAGTGTATTTTGGAGTAGCTGATGAGTATCGTGGTGTATCTTTGGAGGGATTTTATCACACAAGATTACCGCTTCAGCCTGTCAAACACTATCGCTGCGTGAAGAAGCTTTCGTGTCCTTGATTGGCGTTCATCTGGATATTCTCGGTGCGGGCCGCCCAAATGAAGCATCGAACGCTTCTGGAGTTGTCTGATAAGGACTTGAAGCGGTTGGGCGCGCGTGAACCTGCGCTGTAGTATTTGGTGTACATTCACTTTCCCCTAACTCTATACTTGTGCGTGAAACTTGATTCGTACTTGTCAAGGTTGGTAGTCAGACGAGCGCTCTAAGACATCGGTCGCTGTGTTTGGCGACTCATATTAGCCGGGAGTACTTGAGCCACAGGGCGGCGGCTCAGGTGGTCAAGAAGCACGACATGTAGGCTATTTCTCGTAAAGATTGTCGCGTAGAATAGGCGTGGGGTTCCCACGTTCGTTTTTGGGTGTACTATTACTCAATACTGGCATATTCGAATTTCGATGGTAAACTGCGTCCTATTTGTGTGATGCGCACACACGACGATCGCGATCGAGTCAAGCACCTCGTAGTGAGGTATGTCCTGGGCAAGGAACGATTGATCGATTTGAATTGTCTCGGAAATGTGAACACTCGCCCGCATCATGGAAACCCTGTGTCAGGTTGATTACACGTTGACTAGACAGGCAGTATCTTTGCCGGAGTCTAGTTCTCGGCGCCGGAAGCGACTGTGTAGGTACCAACGCCATTGAGATGCTTTCCGACCAGTAATAGTGAAATTCACTGAAGTGGGTTGAAGTCCATGGTAAACGAAAGGGGCAGGCAGTATATTGCGAATGGAGGACACCGGCCGAGAACCCTCTACCAGTCGGCACTAAATTTTGTTTCTCGAGCCTCAAGAATATGTGAGGGAGAAATGGACGATAAACGTTGACGTGGGCGCGAGATAAAGGGAACGCTAAAAAGCTTGACCAACCAGTGCGATCTGGGTTTCGGAACGTCTAATAATAGCTGGCGCAAGACGACGCGAGTGAGGCAGCGAACACGCTGTTCGAAACACAGCATCGACAGAGTCGCCTTCCGAGTGAGCGAGGGCAAAGAAGTGCACGCGGCGTAAACTTTGGAACGCTATTACGAAAACGATGACAGTGTTCAAACGCTATACGCAGTGTTATGTTGGCGAGAGCTGTTCGGGTTGAAACACCAAGAAACCTGTACCAGTCTCCCACGACTCAGCTAGGTACGTGCTGCTGATATTGTCGGCTGTCTGCTGCTGTCTCAATTCCTGATCTGCTGTGGGATTCGCCAGCGATCTATCGACTAGTGCCTCGCCGAGTTGGATACACATCGCTGCTGCTGGCATGATGTACGTGATGGTGAAAGTTTGAAAGGAAATATATAGGTACACAAGACGTGCTCACCGTGCCTGCCTGAAATGGCCCTCGCAGCGTTGATCACCGCATTGAACAGAGCCATGAACTCGAAAGTGAGAGTACGATTGTCGCCGTAGTGCAGAATATATTACCGGTATGACTGCACGGCTCTGTCCGAAGGCGCTTCAGCGCGCTTGGGAAAGCTCTGTGTGGCTGACGCAGGCTCGGCAAATCGCTTGTGCCCCAGGCTCAGCACGAACCATCCTTCATCACGGTAACCCAGCCCGCGACGCAGATCGTCGAGACGCATCATCCCTGCTCCTTCCTGGTCTCCATTACGCTGTGCAGGCGTCCCTGACGCCTAAAGAAGCTGAATGTGCTAACCGGATTGACCTGAGACCCACCAGCCTGGCGCGATGCATGTAAATCCGGGCCCTAGCCCATCGCTCTCTGGTGCAGCTGAATACCTTGTCGGGTTGATGAATTCATCGTTCTCCAGATGCAAGATCAGCTTTCCCGGTTGGCCTTGCTACGCTCGCTGCTCCGGCGCTGATAGTCTATACGCCTTCCACATCTCTTACGAGTTCCGCCTTCCCACGTCGATCCCTGGTGATTACCTACTATCATCTTCGGCCTCAGTGCTTTCGTGGTTGTCCGGCAGTGTACCTCTGCTCCGACACTGCTAGCCAACACGATTAACAACTTCGCGGCCATCTGTTACCACGCTCATCGTTTTCCACACTGCGCCGGTTCCATCTTAGACTTCCAGCTCTTGGCGACTTCAACTGTTGGTCAATTGTGCGGTTCTTCTCATCCGCTAAAGAACGTGCTCTCGAAGGACCGACCAACAGAATTTTCGGTCCCTTCTATCTCTCGAAGACCGGTATATCTTGACAGGTCTCCGATCATCGGCCCCATCAACAAACACCACCTAGTCATCCATTCTTATTCCGTCTCTTGGTCACACCTCCCACGTCGATAACAACATAAAACATCCTCTACCCACCAGTGCTGGCTATTCGCTCAGCACCCACGTCCACAATGGTTTTCTGCACATATTGCGGGCAGGCCTTCACTAGAGATGAACATCTAGAACGCCACATTCTGACCCGTAAATTCTCCCACGGATGCCCAATTCTGAGGATGAAACTGTTGCTGACCATGCTTCTTGACAGATACCAACATCAAACCCTACAAATGTCCAGAATGCCACATGTCTTTTTCTCGTCGGTATGGCATTGCCCTCATTGCCACTGTTCCCTTCTGTGCACCTACACGCTGCTACTTGCCGTGAAAGGGAGACTGACAGTGCCTTAGGGACCTTTTACAACGTCACTTCTCCGTACACGGCCGCGATAAGAACAACGAAGTGGGTGTGCCACTGATGGGCATGATACCAAGGACTGCTGGCCGAACACCAATTGCTTGCAAGAATTGCGCGAAGACGAAGACCAAGTGTGATAAGAAGACCCCTTGCAGTCGATGTACCTCGAAGAACTTGGTGTGTGAGCTGCGTCCGACCCGGCGAGCGTCCAAGTCTGCTCATAGGCTCAGCAATTCTCCTCCAGAAGCCGATGCTAGGGATAGAAGCGGGAGCGTCTCGAGCATGCCAGAGACACAAGAACCTTCAGGTCAGAACACGCCGTCCCCGCCCGGTCAAGAAACGCAGCAAGACGGACTCGCGCCAATTCGCCGTTACCGGCAACAAAGTCAGCGCACTTCAATCAGCCAAGCCTCTTTGCAAAGACCACCACAGTCGCCATCTTTGAACCATTCGCCGGACCAGTCCTTGTCACTACCAGTGCGGCCGGTGTCCACTCCAACTTTTGAGGATACGCCTAGCCACTTGTCGCTCTCGCAGCAGACACTTCCATACTTTGACCCGTCCTCTCACACTTTTCTCTCGCAAGCGCCTTCGATGGTCTCACCGTTCGCTGCTCCAATGAACGGCATTAGCGAATTCGCCAACGCGGCACCAATGAGCCATTACAATGATTTCTTTCAGGCCGCGGACAATAGCCTTGGCACTCAGTTCATGGATGGACCTTGGGACTCGAATCCCATGGGTGTCGGCTTCGAGCAGATGCGGATTAATACAGACCGGATAGATCCTGTGCTCTCGGTTGCCGGGAGCATCGATTGGAGCAGATTTTTATCGCAAGACGGATGTGTCGGCATGATGACAACAATGTCTCCATCGCACGGTTCTGGACCTGTGCAATCGCCTTTCCAAACGCCTCGCACGGAACAGTCGTTTTCGGATCTCCAAATCGGTAGCTCGGCCACGGTCTATCCTGGCAACAGAGGCCCATCAGTTGTCGATGCGGGTATACATGACCTCGACGAGATTGTCGAGGCTCAGGATAGCTGGAACGTGTTCCGGTGTACCCCATCGATACCGCACATCCCTTGTCCAAAAACTGCACGACTGATTCTTGAGCGTCTGGAGCTGAGTCTCAAAAACCACGAAAGCTGGAGAAACTGGTTTCCCTTGTGGCAGGAGTCTGATTTCCAGCAAGGCGGCCAAATATTGGTAAAGAGGATTCAAGAGTCCACGCGCGATACACTTCTAGCCATCACGCAAGGCTTCCTCCACAAAGCTCTGGATATTCACAGAACAAGCAGCAACTCTTCTGGTAGTGGGGACAGTCCAGGTTCGCATTCGTCCGGCTCCAATTTCCTCTTGCTACCTCCCGCTCGTGTCCTGGAGTTGTTTCTCGTGTCCTATACCAACTCTTGCGAACGATACTACCCATGTTCAGCCAGAGGTATCCTCAACCTCAATTTGCTGATGAAAAATTACCACGAGCAAGCGTCTTCCAGTCTTCTCATCTTGTTGATGATCGCGCAGGGTGCAGCAAATATTGGTTCCATAGAAGCACGTTGGTTGGCTGGGGGATTCACCGAAGCTTGTCGTATTTCGCTGTTCGACATGATCGAGAAAGACATCGATATGGCGGGCAATCCCATTGTGCAGCGTGCGGCTCTTCTCTTCATTGTCCAGGCGGCATGGAGTGGCGACAAGTGGCAAATGGATATTGCCGAGGGCCAACGCTTCACATACCTGTCGATGCTACGAAACACACGAACCTTCGAGTACCGGCCAGTGGTAGCGTCTCAGGTGAACGGAGGTTCGAGCAGTGAGACGTTGTGGACAGACTGGCTTAAAGAAGAGAGTCAGAGTCGGTAAGTAACCGAACTCGCATCTGACCTCAAACCCTGCTGACCCACTCCGTAGTCTCATCTACTCTTGGATCATGGTTGACCAAGAGCTTTCCTTGTTTCAGGATACCCCACCGTTCGTTCGAGAAGATGAGTATGATTCTCCCATGCCGGACTGTGAATCACTTTGGCAGGCGCAGAATGATGCCTTGTGGTCCGCGACCTTCAATGAAGTCCACGCTTTTTCGGACGGGTACTCTTCGGTTGGGTCGGGAGTTAGACCGCTTAGCCTGAGAGACGTTTTCTTCGACCACTTCATCAAGGACGAACTTATCATGCAGGATGGCCAGGAGATCCGCCTTACGCCCATGCAGCTCCGTCTCCTACTTCACCCGTTGCAAAGCCGCTTGTGTGGTGGAAGTTCTATACACAACGAGACCGCGAGTACGATGTCGCGCCTGCAGGAGTTACAAGCGTTACTCGGACGGTGGTTCAACTTGGCACAGAGGTACATGGAGAGAAACCCGACATGTCCGATGATGCAAGCCACTCTCGTCATGTACAATCTTATTCGCATGAATTCGGTTACCGACTTCCGTGGGATCGAGCGACTTGCTCGAGGAGAGGGCATTGACGGATCATACCAGCAGATGCTCTCTGAACGCCAGAAGTGTATGCAGAATCCTCAGGAAGCCGTCGTGTACGCTGGTCAGGTCCTTCGCTTGGTTCGGGAGATGTCTCGAGGCACTCGTCCACCTTGGTGGGCTGGCGCTGTTTATCGCGCTACGCTCGTTATGTGGGCGGAGTCGTTGACACACCGATTGCCCAGTCCCTCGTGTCCAGTACAGATCCAACGGTCTGGCTTGATGGTCTCGGTTGATCGCCTGCTCCCTAATCATGCGTTGATCGACGGGTACATCTCTTGCGGGAGAGGCGTGCCTACGATGACGAAGCGAGATGGAACGCCAATTATGCTCGACAACGGGTCCGTGGTATTGTCTCACTGCATCGAGGTCATTGATGAAGGCGTCGCGACAAGACTCTCGGATGGCATCCGTAACAAGCTCGAAAAGCTGGCGAGAGCGCAGCAGTTTCCTTGCTTGTTTTAATGCTTTCATCGGCTGGTGGCGATTGGTACATTGCGAAACGCTGCGATCACACGCTTCCATCTCGACTGGCATTTCGATCTTCGTCTCTACTGTTACAGTTGTATGATTCTTGTCTTCTTTTGCAGTGTCAACCTTCTTGTCTTTTGGCCGAGAGTCTTTGCGACGCTCAGTGCCAGCGTTTCGAACGTACTTGCGTCACGCACCACCGAGACTAAGTTCCTGATGCTTGCTGCGGCGTGATGAGGCAAGTTCCCAGGAGCGTTCGGACTCCTGTCCCGAGGCTGCCGATGGAGTCGCACGTCTGATGCGGTGGGCCCGTTTAAGGATGGGTGCCGCGACTACCTGGGTTTCATATTATGGCCTTAGTTGTTCGATAGTTGTGTGTTTTTCCTCTCTCGTCGGTAGACTCTGGTTAGCAGCAGGTTCGGATGCTGCACCGGGTAAATACGCATTTGTTGTTCGGTCCTGTATAGACGTGGCGTCCGTTGGAGGGTCTATTTTGTATCGCGTTCGTTGAGGGTCTGTTTTTCAGAGCGTTCGTTGGAGGATCACTTTGTGATGGCGTTAGGTGGGGTAATAGGTCGACGACATGCCTTCCAGTAAAGTATAGTGCATAGACATGACGACCGGGGATGAACAAGAATGCACGGAAGTGTTCCACATTCCCGATAAGGATGCTTGTGATGATGAGCGCAGGAAGGTGATCGTGATCCCTACGTGGCTGAGGCAATCTTAAGCGGGGTGGTGTCCTATGGCTTGAAGTTACCAATGAGGATAGGTGAATGGTGGAATGTCGGCTCAGGCAGCGAACTCTTTCCGCAGAGTCTTCCCACTCTCCGAGAGCCGGGGTTCAGCTTCTGTGATGGCTCGCGATACGCCGATGGAACTTTTCCAGCTGTCCTCGTGCGGCCGATTCACCATCTCATCCAGTGGTATTGACTTTTTTCCCGTATCGTGCGCCGAGATTCTGATCACCGTATTTTCCATTCTCCACTCCCGCACACTTGTGCTTTAAGTGACGAGCTAGGACGGCATGCTGCCTATTGAGTTGGTAACTGGTGTTTATGGCGTCGAGAGGCGGATAGCGGGGTCAGTGAGATAACCTGTGTGGAGATGGTAGCGAGAGGGCTTGAGGGCGACCCTATCATGTCGGGGGTACCCTGAGCTGACTTGAGGTAGGTTGCATCGAACGTCTTCATAAGTGAATGTAAGGAGTCCCCGTGAAATGTTTGATGGCGATAGAGCCCTGAGTATTTTCACGCAAATGCCACGGATACCATGATCGGAGATTGTGAAGATTGATTGTGAGTGAACGGACCTGAGACAAAGAAGCATACCACTATGCCTTCATGAATCTCCTCACAAGTCCCCTCTCTCCGGTGCGCCATGGCCTTGCTTCGTTTCGTCACACCTTCACTGCACCCCACTACTTGCATCCGCCCGATCAATCGACGATGAGCTCAACAGCCTAGAATCCAACTAGGCTCCAGAAGGCTGGGCATATCAAGTATGGTACGGATGCCAATACATAAGTAAGTACAAACGTGCTGCGAAGAGTAGAATCTTCTCTTGAGTCCGGTGACCATTGCAAACTACTCTCAACCGGAGTAGTGGAGGCGGAGTTTGGTCATCTATATCGGACTCACGATGACGGAACCATGAGACGCAGAGAGCTTGCTGCAGCTCCGTTGCTTGACATGCTTGCGCGTCCTGCCCAAAGTATCACCGCGCACCGTTGCAAAATGCGGAGTACCGAGTACGGGTCGAACTTCTACAGTTCAACGTCGACGTTGTGCAACATTGTCAAAGTATTGACTTCTAATATGCCTTTGGACATTGAAGGAGATATACGAGATGGACTATGTTTGCTGGTTCACCGGGACTACCAAGAGCGTATGGAGTATGCATGGGCACGCAAAGGCCGTTGTAAGTAAGCGCATGTTCCGTGCCGTCGGACAATGTTATATGGGATCACGTCGGCAACTTTTCTGTAAACAGCGTTTCAAACACAACGACCTAGACCGGTATGTCGGTGTGTGTTCAGGCCGTTGCTCCTCATCTAGTTGATCAAAGTCAGAAGGGCAGATACACTCCAGTCAAGCGGGCGCATGGTGTAGACCATCGTACTGGTAGCAGTATTGAACATCTCCGAAACCTCAAGGATAACAACTAGGCAGTGCTTGTTTAGGTCTGTAGCTACTGCATGATCAGTTACAAGGCTCGACCTGCATCAACGGTTGAGTCCATTCACTGCGGTTTTGATGAAAAGCGGAATGCTTCGAGTATGAGGTCAAAAGCAAGAACCCATTTTAGAAGCGTGTATCACCCACACCAGTGAACGAGATCAGGGCCTTGACTGGAAACGATATGCTCATCGATGGCTTCCATGGTACATAGACCGTCTCGCTCCGCAAACGGTGGTGATCTCAGGCCAACAAACAATTCACAGACGGCCCTTTCCCATCTACAGAAACATACAATACATTAAATTATGGGTCCCCAACCACCCGATTGGCAATTGCAACCTTGGTGAAATTATCAGCGCATCGAAGGCGCTAATTCGGATCGTTGGGACCTCTCCATGATGTGATACCACGCCTCAGAAGCCCGGAAGGCACCTCAAAGATAGGGTAGCCAGCCATGTGCACAAGCCTGTGCCAACTGCACTTACGGAAAGCAGTGAATGCCCTGCTGTCTCTCGACAGTACTGTTGCGCCCTAAATCATCGACTGCGCACGAATGCGTGGTGTGGTGTATGCGTCCTGAACGAGCACATTTGCAACGTTGTAGTGTACTCAATCTCACAAGGCTTCAGATTTGCTGCCACTTTGACCCACAGATGGGAAGTAGCACACTATCAAGGCTTCGTGGAAGATGAAGTCAACTCAGTTTGAATATTGTAATCAGTTTGGCGGAGCGTCCTTGATGTTCGCATCCTGCACACAGAGGAGCGTGCAGTTGGAGTAATCCAACCTGTCATGTGATCTCCACGTGATACACATGAGCGGCCGGTCTATATGAGACCTCCTCACTTGCAGCGATGCGAGTTAATTTAGCCCACCTCGTGCTTTCTGAACCCTTGCTTTTGCTAATATGAACGATGTTGAGAGGGCGTCGTAAAGCTGGGAGGCGCACAGACGGTGGGGAGCCGAAGAAACATCCATTGATTGCGACACTGTTATTATTGACGCATCTCCGTCAACACTGGTCGGACTCCACCTTCAGGCCCGATCATACGGAGCACCAAGGCTGCAGTTGGGGAGCCATCGAATATTGATTCCCAGAGAAGTTGTTGTGGACTCGTGGCTACGCGCAACGAAGTGGATTGGAACTATCGCTCCATACTTGGCGTCCCACTAAAGAAAGAGCTGTCACATGACCTTCTCTTCCTTCCTGATTGCGACAGCGAGAGCATCGCAGTCTGTCGCTGCGCACAGTGCGTGTCATTGCGGGCCACAAGAACTCTCCTCAGGCTGGCTTGGCGTACACGACTTGGAGTTGCACGAAGTGGAAGTGGACCGAAACCGCGGACTTCGGCACCATGCCAACCTGACGCCGAAACATCATCTTTCGGTCGCTCAGCTGGCTCTTGACACAGTAGTTTCATTCTTCCTCGTGATTACGACTCAGAATTTGAAGATCTGATCGTAATCGATATGAAAAGATTGACGTGTCTCATGAAACAAACGAATGCTTCACGACTCGTCTGTTGATGCTGGTGTTTCTTCACTTCGGCCTATTTTCGTCACAAATCATCCAATCAGCATCACCCGATCGGCTCGGCCCCACCATCCGGATGCTTTCGATGAACGAAACACTGCCTAGTAAATCTGGCTCTCCTACGGACGTGGTGCGGCTCAGGTACACGGTCTCAGCCCTAGGACCTCACGACTGTCGGAGATGGTGCTATCGACGGCAACGGAGGTGGCTGGCAGGAGAGAATGGTATGGAATGTTGAGTATTGGCGGAGCGTAGGAGAGTATGCACACTGCTCATTGAATCTATATATTCGGTCGAGCAGACGTTTGGTTCAGACCCATCAATCATCAGCTCATTACCTCAATAAACACCTCATAAGTACTTCACTACACACGACACATACAACTTACATCCACAATGGCTGCTGTTATCGAGCAAACATGGAGTCTGGAGGGCAAGGTTGCCGTTGTCACTGGCTCAGGTACGTAGACAGCATACACCACTTATGACCTCTACACCCAACTTACATTGGACAGGCCGTGGAATTGGCAAGGCAATGGCCATCGAGCTGGCCAAGCGAGGCGCTAAGGTTGCCGTCAACTACGCCAACGCCATCGAGGGCGCAGAGGCCGTCGTGAAGGAGATCAAGGCTCTGGGCAACGGCTCCGATGCTCACGCTTTCAAGGCAAACGTCAGCAAGGTTGACGAGACCATCAAGCTTATGGACGATGTTGTCGCGCACTTCGGCAAGCTCGACATTTGCTGCTCCAACTCTGGCGTCGTCTCGTTCGGCCACTTCGCCGATGTGGAGCCAGAGGAGTTCGACCGCGTCTTCAACATCAACACTCGCGGACAGTTCTTCGTTGCCAAGGAGGCATACAAGAGGATGGAAGTTGGCGGCAGGATCATCCTCATGGGCTCGATCACTGGTCAGGCCAAGGGTGTGCCCAAGCACGCCATCTACTCTGGCTCCAAGGGTGCCATTGAGACCTTCACCAGGTGCATGGCTATTGGTACGTCACGACGGACAAAATGCACTTTGACATCGGACTAACTTGCAGTCAGACGCTGGCGAGAAGAAGGTCACTGTCAACTGTGTCGCGCCCGGCGGCATCAAGACCGACATGTACCACGCTGTGTGCCGCGAGTACATTCCCGATGGTGACAAGCTCAGCGACGACCAGGTCGATGAGTACGCCTGCACATGGTCACCTCACAACCGTGTTGGACAGCCAGTAGACATCGCCCGCGTGGTCTGCTTCCTTGCCTCAAAGGACGGCGACTGGGTCAACGGAAAGGTCATTGGTATTGACGGTGCCGCGTGCATGTAAGAAATTGGAGAGGGTAGCGTGGTTTTTCTTAGTCGTTTGGGCGATAGAGGCCTGTTGGAGCATGCATCAGCGTTAATTTGCAAAGATAGAATGAGATGATATTTTCTGTGTCCAGTTCAGCACTTCCACTCTGAGTTCAAGTCATCTCCGATTGCTTCATGGCCGATCTCCTAAGGAACCATCGTTTCTTCAGAGTGGACCCTGAAGTAAATCCGATGAGATCATGATCATGACATCAACACAACGTCGCAAACAAAATCGCTTCATACTGCTGAAAGCGACAGCCATAAACAATCATCAAAAAAGAGAGACAATACTTCGCGAATCTTCAAATCACCGCAATGCCTCACTCCAAGACTCCGGGACAAAGCAACGCTGCTTCCGACAAGTTCAACAAAGCGGATGCTGAAGGTACTTCATTCCCACTGTCATTAACGCTTCGCATTTTGCTTTGCCCACTCTTGAATATTTGTACCATACTAACACATCCCATAGCAAAGGGCCTCGGCGCCGCCAATGCGCCAGCGGCGAAAGAGCAGCAAAACCCCGGCGAAGCACCAGTCGCATCAGACAGCGGCAATTCGAATGTCGGCGTCGATCCGAGCGCAAACAACAAGGGTGAAAAGGGCATTGGAGGGCCAAATTATGGATCCACATGAGGAGACGAAGAATTGAGGATCCGGATATTGTGGTCTTGGGATTGTCGCGCATGCCACAAGTTTCGAAAATATAGGAAATCGACCCGGCAACCTCGATCACAACGAGTTCATTACTCATACGTCCACTCGTTCTTTTTTCCAGTCATAACTCCCAATCCCCCATACCCAAAAGTCCTTCAATGCCTCACCATCCCCTGAAACCCATTAACCTGCAACTGATGCTGCAGCACCTTCTTACTCTTCTTCCTCCTCAACACCAGCACATAAATCACAATCGTCAACAGCGCACTCCCCGCCTGCACCAACCCAATATACCAACTAACACTCTGTCCCACTCATTAGCCTACAAACCCACCCACCAAATGCGCACCTCGACTTACCTGCACATTACAAAACCGCCGATAATCCACCTCGCCCCCAAACTCCCTTTGAATCGCCCTCGCCCCCGCACTACACGTCCACCCCCACAAATCATCGCTCTTCCCCCCCTTATCCTTCTCCCCACGATACAACCCCGCAGCAACACACCACACCACCGCATTCCCCGCCATGACCACCCAGCTAAACGTACTCGTCACATAACTCGCGACATTCGCTTTCGCGGTGCCGAATTTGTATGAGAACAGCACCGCGAAGTTGAGCACCACGGATATAGCGGCTACGCCGAAGTACGCCCATGTGGGCCACACGCGGCTGTCTTTTGCCCATGCGGTGCGCGAGACGAGGGCGCCTGTGGAGGGGTCGGTGATGGTGCGGTATGTGTTCTGCGTGGAGAGGAATTTTACGAGCGTTATTGTTATGGGGATCAGGACGGCGATGGAGAGGAAGAAGGCGAGGGTGCGGGAGATGATGCGGAGGTGGCGGATGCGTGATTTGAGGGCCTGTGTGGTGAGACGATATCAGTCAGCTTCTTCGTTCTCATTTTCTTCAATTCGATTTTACTCGCTGTCTTTCTCTTTTTGTTCGGATTGGGTCGAGATTGGTTGTGCTGTGGATTCAGTACGTACAGCATCCCGATGCACCACTCTATCCAAGTCCTCCAAATCGCCCTGCCCATCATCAAACCGCCGATACTCACGCTTCACATTCATTTTCCGCCCGTCAGCGTCAGCGTCAGCGGCAAATCCCGGGGAAGAAATACTGGGAGCGAGAAGGTGCTGTTGGTCCTGGTCGCTGACGGACAGCGCATGTTGGCTGTAATATGTCTTTGCGGCCATGGCGAGGCTGCGACGCGGGGAGGGTGTTGGTGTTACAGATGTCTTGTTTTTTTTTTGGGATACCCTGGCGCGTACATATAACGGTCCGATTCTGTTTTTGCTTTTGGGGTATGGGTGTGCAGTTGTGCAGGCAAAATACGTCTCTCGTGTCCTTCGGTCGTGAGTCCCTTTGTCGAGTCGACTGCAGCGGGAAATCGAAGAAGTAAATAACGGCGCCCATCACCACTTCTTATACCCTACCACGCCGCACGCGTCCAAGCATGCGGAGTACCCTCCAGCCCATCTCAGCCCCATCTAGTCCACCCGCATCCCCCAATGACACGCCAACAGCTGATGTTGGAGTTTTGTGGCGTAGCTGTATGCGGTATCGCGAGCGTGGCTTTGCGGGATGCTGACTGGCTAAGCGAGAGATCCGTCAGCACTTGATTATGTGAAGGAGACCTATGTTTAGAGCGCGAAAGCATATTCCTTTTTCTTTATCAAGATGTTGACGGAGTGTGAATTCCAAGGAGGCAAGAATTGTGCATCGCCGAAGACCGTGGTGGTGCTGAAACGTGGTATTGCTGCTTGGCGTTGTTGTAGGCTACCGTAGTTGGATTTGCATCTGGCTTCAAACTTGACGCCGGAAGATATCTTTTTACAATTGTCACGCGAGTACATGTCCGACGAGTGCACCGTCAAATCATACTACGTTGGCCAGCCTGATTGAGTGCCTTTGTACCTGGCTACTTTCGTCCGATGGAGGCTCTAGTACGTCTTGCTCTCATGTTCCAGGAGGCAATATAACCATCGCATCGCGTTTCACACTCG
>Ga0265798_10005646_pt1 | contig 16692 bp, 12 predicted proteins | sample P3T30metagenome_FD_192430 | JGI IMG/M metagenome (GOLD analysis project Ga0265798, IMG submission 192430) | Plant litter microbial communities from East Loma Ridge, Irvine, California - P3 T30 | ecosystem: Environmental > Terrestrial > Plant litter > Unclassified | place: USA: California... | reverse complement strand
GCTTTTCGATCGTTACGTGCACCTGGAACAGCGCCGCCACGCTGGCTGACACCCTGGCCTCGGTCGAGCGCCAGACCTGCCGCGACTTCGAACACATCTTCGTCGATGGCGGCTCCAACGACGCCACCCTGGACATGCTCGCCGCCCACCTGGACGACAGACCGGACACGGTGCGCATCCTGCGCGACGTCGGGGGCGGCATCAGCCGCGCCATGAATCAGGGCATCGGGGCCGCCCGCGGCGAGATCATCGCCCACCTCCATTCCGACGACTACTACAAGGACGCCGACGTGCTGGCACTGGTGCGGCGCGCCTTCGAGGAGGGCAGGGATGGTGTGGCGGTCGATTGGGTCTACGGGAATATCCAGGTCCTGAAAGACGGCCGGATGATGCCGCCGTATGCCATGCCGCCGTTCTCCTATCGCGCCTTCGTCGCCGGCCGCGCCTCGATCCCGCATCCCGCGGTATTCATCCGCAAGGCGGCCTTCGAGCGGGTCGGGTTGTTCGACGAGGGGCTGAAATACGCGATGGACATCGACCTGTGGCTACGCCTTGGCGAACGCTCGACGCCGCGCATGATCGACCAGCCGTTGACGGTGTTCCGCGACCATGTGGGCAGCGTGTCATCAAGCAACCGGCTCATGGCGCGCCGGGAAGAATTCACGGTGCGCCGTCGCCACATGGTCAAGGCGCCGTTCTCGTTCGCCGTCTATTGCCTACGTTACTTGAAGCGGATGCGGGGCTTGCAGGTTGACGCGACAAGACCGATGGCGTGAACGGTCGGCGCAGCCGTGGCAATCTGCCAGGATTGCCGCTTTGTCTTTGCAGGCAATGTAGAGCTGTTAAATGTTCGCAATCTACATTCAGGGAGCGTTATCTTTTTGTCGTGGGATTTCTGCGAAGCAAGCAAAAAAATGTGATTTCTTTCGAGAATTTGCCTTTGTTCAATATTTCCGTGGGGTAGCATTAACCCCATCGAGTACCGCCAAGAAGGTACAGCAACCGTCAAGCCGAGATCCTTGTCCGGCAAGACAGGCAGATCATTCTCGAGCCGACCTTGACAGGTGCGGCGCATGACATCACGTTTTTTCTCGGAGTACCCACAATGCAATTTTCTCGGAAGAGCCTCGTCCTGGCTGCTGCCTTTGCTTCGCTGTTCGCGAGTTTTGGCGCGCGTGCCGACTGGGCCCAGTCGAACGATCCGCTGGTCGTCCAGGCCAAGCCTGAGATGAACCAGATGCAGGCGCAGAATCCGCCCGGCTTCACCTGGGCGCGCCACGCAAGCGGGCCGGCCAAGTACGAACTCGAGATCACCCCGGTCGGCGGCGCCGCGACCCGCGTCACCGTCGAGCGCAACTGGCACCTGCCGACCAAGGCCCTGGCCCTGGGCAATTACACCTGGCGCGTGCGCCCGGTCGGCAGCAACGACTGGTCGGAGGCGCGCAGCTTCTCGATCACCAGCCGCTCCAACGTGTTCGAAGTGCCCGACAACGCCACCTTGAAGAGCCGCATCCTGGCCAAGGCGCGTCCGCGCTCGCTGCCGGCCTCGGTCACGCCGTTCTCGACCTGGAACTACGACAAGCGCACCACCCTCGAGCCCTACCTGAGCCGCCTCGGCAACGAAGTCAAGGCCCAGGTCACGGCGGTGCCGGCGCTGTCCGATACCCGCTGGTCGATCGTCATCGCCGCGCCGCTCACCGCCGCCATGGCCAGCCAGCAGACCGACGTGCGCCAGCGCATCAACGAAGCGACGCGCCAGATGGAAGCGGCGGCCATGATGTGGCGCCTGAAGGGCGAGCAGGTCTACCTGACCGAAGCGCTCAAGCGCGGTGACGAACTGGCCGCCCTGAACCCGGCCGGTCCGACCAGCTACACCAACCAGGACCAGGCCACGCGCCAGATCGCCTGGGCCCTGGCCAAGTCGGTCGACATCCTGGCCGGTTCGCTCGACGCCGCCCGCAAGCAGCGCTGGCTGGCCGCGGTCAAAACCCGGACTACCGAGATCTACAACAACCTGGCGGGCGATAACGGCCGCCTCGACCAGTACCCGTTCGACTCGCACGGCAATACCAGCCTGGTGTTCCTGGTCCTGATCTCTACCCTGACCCTGGGCGACATCCCGGAAGCCCAGACCTGGTTCGACTTCTCGTTCCGCGCGTACGCGCTCAGCCCGAACCCGTGGAGCGGCCCGGAAGGCGGCTACGCCAACGGCACCGCCTACGCCGAATACGCGGCCGGCTACCTGCTGGCGCTGTGGGATCCGCTGACCCATGCCTCCGGCGTGAACTTCTTCGGCAAGCCCTGGACCCTCGGTTTCCTCGACTTCGCGATGGAATTCATCCCGCCCGGCGCGCGCACCCATGCCTTCGGCGACGCCTCCGAGACCAAGCCGGACCCGCGCGTGTTCCGCGCCTTTGCCTCGCGCATGTGGTCGCCGCGCGCCGCCTGGTTCGTGAAGAACACCACCGGCATGGAAGACGCGATGTCGCTGCTGCAGGCCCAGTATCCGCTGCCTGTCAGCGACACCAAGGTCTATGAAGCGCCATCGAACTCGGCCTACTACCCGAGCACCGGCTGGGTTGCGATGCACAGCAACCTGGCGGCCACCGCGCGCAGCTCGGCCTTCTTCAAGTCCAGCCCCTACGGCTCGTTCAACCACAGCCACGGCGACCAGAACGGCCTGCTGCTGTCGATCGCCGGCCAGCCGCTGCTGGTGAAAGCCGGCTGGTACGACTGGTACGGCTCGCCCTACTGGAGCGACTGGTACCACCAGACCCGCTCGCAGAACGCGATCACCTTCGATGGCGGCAAGGGCCAGCTGGTGGACGGCTACCGCGAGCAGCTGCAGAGGAACGGCAAGATCACGTTCTTCACCGCCCAGCCGACCTACGACTACGCGGAAGGCGATGCGACGCCGTCGTATGGCGGCCAGCTGAGCATGGCCAAGCGCCAGGTCTGGCATTTGCGCAATGCCGGCAATGCGATCCTGGTGCGCGACCGCCTGTCCAGCAGCGTAGCCCGCACCTACGAGTGGAACGTGCACACGCCCGCCATCATGGCGGTCGAGAACGCGCAAAACGTCAAGGTGACGGCGGGCGGCCAGATGCTGTGCATGCGCTCGCTCACCCCGGCGGCCAGCTTCGCCAAGTGGATCGGCCCGGGCGCCAAGGCCAATGTGGTCGAAGACCACGGCGCCTTCTACCTGAAGGCCAATGCGAACGCGACCGCCGAATACCTGGTGCTGCTCGACGTCGGCTGCAAGAAGCCGGTCGTCAACATCACGACTTCGGATTCGGTGCGCACCGTCACCGTCGGCGGCCAATCGGTGACGCTGAACTAAGCGCTCTCCTGTCACCCTGCGTGCTAGACTCGGCGCGCACGAGATCCCTCGCGGCTCGCGCCGTCGGGGGATTTTTTTCGTGCCGCAGCCAACGCGTTCCCGACCATGAAACAGGTATTCCTGATCGCCGCGCACAAGGACGCCGGGCAGCTCGATGCGCTGGTGCGGCAACTGGCCGACCCCGAGTTCCTGGTCTACGTCCACCTCGACCGCAAGAGCACGATCGACCCCGCCGACCTGCATCCGAACGCGCGCCTGGTCACGGAGCGCGTCGACGTACGCTGGGGCGGCTTCTCGCAGGTGCAAGCGACGCTGGGCTCGCTGCGCCAGATCCTGCGCGAGCAGCCCGACTTCGACAAGCTGATCTTTCTCTCCGCCCAGGACTTCCCGCTGCTGCCCAACGCCCTGCTCAAGCGCGCGCTGGCGCGGCTGCGCGAGCACGAGCTGATCGAGACCACGGCGATCGGCCCGGATGGCTGGAACGTCGCCTTCCGCTATCAACTCTTCCACAGTGAGGCGGGTCGACCCTTGCAACGGATCGCCTGTGGCCTCGCCAACGCGCTGCTGCGCGCTACCTGCCGCCGGCGCCGCCTGCCGGACGGTTTGGCGCCGTATGGCGGCTCGTGCTGGTGGGCGCTGTCGCGCGGCTGCGTGTCCGAGGTGCTGCGCCTGGCCGAGCGCCATCCCCGTTTCCTGCGCCTGTGCCATAGCGTGGAGTGTCCCGACGAGCTGTTCTTCCAGACCCTGGTCATGCACTCGTCGTATGTACCGCGTGTCTTGAGCGACAACTACCGCTACGTGCAGTGGCCGCAGCACGGCGCGCGCAACCCGAAGGTGCTTGACGCCGCCGATTTCGAGCGCATCCGCGCGTCGAACGCCCATTTCTGCCGCAAGCTCGACGGCCAGGCCAGCGCCGAACTCATGCGTCGCCTCGCCGAGTGGAAGGCGTCGCGCGCCGCCTGAGCATGACGCCGGACAAAGGCGCGTGCGAGCGAACCGTGCCATGAAACGGCTGCGCTAGAATCGGCTGGCGTATGCGTAAACCCCTGTCCATCGCCTTCATCGTCCGCGATCCGCTGCCGCCCACACGCGCCGATGTGGCGACCTTGTTCGGCAGCGAGCTGCCGCGCCATGGCATTGCGACCGAGCTGGTGGGGCAGGGCGGCGGCGGAACCGCAAGCTGGCCGGGCGGCGGCATGCACATTGTCGGCAGCCTGGGTTCGCGTTTCGCCCCGGTACTCTCGCCGCTGTGGGACTTGCGCGGCCTGCTGCGCGCGCGGCGCCGCATCCGGCCGGATTGCATCCAGGTGCGCGACAAGATCGCCTCGAGCCTGCCCGCACTGCTGGCCGCCGCGCTGCTGCGGGTGCCCTTTGTTTACTGGATGTCGTTCCCGATCGTCGAAGGCTATGCAGTGCGGCGCGACGAGTTCACGGGAGTGCGCTGGCTGGCGCATGCGCTGCGCGCCGCCGCTTCGCGCATCGTCCTCTACCGCCTGGTGCTGCCGGGGGCGCATCACATCTTCGTGCAGAGCGAGGCCATGGCTGATTGGCTGACCGTCAGGGGCCTCGATCGCAGCCGCATGACCGCCGTGCCGATAGGGGTCGACGCCACCGTCTTCGATCGCGCCAGGGTGACGCCAAACCGAGACGCGCGCCTCGATGGACGCCGCGTCGTGCTCTACCTGGGCCGCATCGCGCGCGCGCGCCGCTCCGACTTCCTGCTCGACGTGGCCGAAGGCCTGAAAGCGGATATGCCGGATTCGCTGGTCGTGATCGCCGGCGACGCCGCCTCGCTTGACGAGATGGCCTGGATGCGCGCCGAAATCGCGCGCCGCGATCTGCTTGAACACGTGCTGCTGACCGGCTGGCTGCCGCAACACGAAGCGTTGGGCTATGCGGTGCGGGCCGAGGTCGGGCTGTCGCCGATTCCGCGCGGCGCGCTGTTCGACGTGTCGTCGCCTACCAAGCTGGTGGAATACCTGGCGCTGGGCATCCCCAGCGTCGCCAACGACATCCCCGACCAGCGCCTCGTGATCGAGGGGAGCGGGGCGGGGCTGTGCGTGCCGATGGAGACGACGGCGTTCGTCGCCGCGATCCGGCGCCTGCTGGACGATCGCGACCTTGCCGCCGGGCTCGCGCAACGTGGCCCAGCGTACGTTAACAGCCACCGGACCTATGCTATTCTCGGCCGGATAGTTGCAGAAACGTACACGAAAATCCTGCCGCAGGCGGATGAGGCTGTATAGGCAGGCGTAGCAGTCTTACCACAAACAGCCCCGCGCGCGCTACCCGCTTTTGTATCGTGCGCTTGCCGGAGAAAACGTTGTTGTACTATCAAAAACGGTTTCTATTTTGCCAATGCTGCAGGGGCCGGGCAGCGTGAGCCCGAGACTGCGCGTGCTCATGCTGGGCACCGATCCCGAGGGGCGCGGCGGGATCGCGACCGTAGTGTCGCTGTTGCGCCAGCACGGCCTGTTCGAGCGCGAGGGCGTGGACTACGTCACGACCCATGCGGAGGGGGCGACGCCGCGCAAGATCGGCGTTTTCCTGCGCGGCGTCGGGGGCACGCTGGCTTGCCTGGCGCGCCGGCCCGCGGTGGTGCATGTGCATGCGGCGTCGCGCGGCAGCTTCGTGCGCAAGTCGCTGCTGCTGGCGCTGGCGCGCGCGAGCGGCTGCAAGACGGTGTTCCACCTGCACGGCGCCTGCTTCGACGATTTCGTGGCCGGGTCAGGCAGCCTGACGCGGCGCTGGATCCGCCATACGCTGGAACGCAGTTCGATCGTGATCGCCCTGTCCGGCCGCTGGGCGGGCTTCCTGCGCGGCGTCGCACCTGGTGCACACGTCGTGGTGATCCAGAACTCGGTGCCGCTGCCGCCGGTCCGCGGCGACGACGTGGTGCAGCCGGGGCGCGTCCTGTTCCTGGGCCAGGTCGAGGCGCGCAAGGGCATCGATGAACTGCTGCAAGCGTTGTCCCTGCTACGCGCGAGGTTCCCGCAAGTGCAACTGGCGATCGGCGGGCAGGGCGAGCTGGAGAGAATAAGGAAGCGCGCCGCGGAACTGGGCGTGCTGGAGCGCGTGACTCTGCTGGGCTGGGTGACTGCCGAGCGCAAGCAGGACGAACTGGCGCGCGCCGCCGTGTTCTGCCTGCCGTCGCACGCGGAAGGCTTGCCGATGGCGATGCTGGAAGCGATGGCGGCCGGCAAGGCCGTGGTGGTGAGCGGCGTCGGCGGGATCCTCGACGCGGTGCAGGACGGCGTCAATGGCCTGGTGGTGCAGGCGGGCGATGTGCAGGGGCTGGCGGAGAGTCTGGCGCGCATCCTCGGCGACAGCGCGCTGCGCCGGCGCCTGGGAGCGCGGGCGCGCAGCACGATTGCTGAGCGATTCGAGTCCGGCGCCGTGGCCGAACAAATTTCAGCGGTCTATCAACAGCTTCGCAACAAGCGAGGGGAGATGTAATGGGTGCAACAATGAGGATCGGATGGCTGGTCAACCGCCTGCGCTGCATGTCGGTGGCCGAGGTGGGATACCGGATGCGCCAGGCGGCCACGACCAGGATGGGACGGCGCATGGCCGGCCGCACCGCGCCCGCGCCGCTGCCGCGCGCCCTGAGCCTGAACGTGCACGGCGCGCCCGCCCTCGATCCCCAGGAAATCGAGGCGCTGCTGCTCGATGCCGAGCGCATCTGCGCCGGCCACGTGGTGCTGTTCGCCGAACGCCGCTTCGACGTCGGCGTGCCCACCGCCTGGAACCGCGACCCGGAAACCGGCGTCACCGGTCCCGCGATCTATGCCGGCGACATCGCCGTCACCCGGCGCGAGCAGGTCGGCGACATCAAGCACGTGTGGGAACTGAACCGCCACCTGCACCTGGTGCGCCTGGCCCAGGCCTGGACGGTCGGCCGCGACGTGCGCTGGCTGCATGCGCTCGAGCAGCAGCTGCGCAGCTGGCTCGATCAATGTCCGCCGCTCACCGGCCCCAACTGGACCAGCTCGCTGGAACTCGGCATCCGCCTGGTCAACTGGAGCCTGGTATGGCAACTGGTGGGCGGCGAAGCCAGCCCGCTGTTCGACGGCGAATCCGGGAAGAAATTGCGCGCCGACTGGCTGGACAGCATCCATGCCCACTGCCGCAGCATCGCGCGCCACCTGTCGCGCCATTCCTCGGCCAACAACCACCTGATCGGCGAACTGGCCGGCCTGTACGTGGGCGCCAGTACCTGGCCCTGCTGGAAGGAATCCGGCGACTGGCTGGAGCAGGCGCGCCGCGAACTCGAGCATGAAGCGGTGGCGCAGTTTTCGCGCGACGGCGTCAACCGCGAGCAGGCGTTCGCCTACCACGTGTTCTCGAGCGAATTCCTGTTCGTTGCCGGCCTGATGGGCCAGGCTACCAACAACCCGTTCCCGCGTCCCTACTGGGCCGCGCTGCAGCGCGCGCTGCGTTTCCTGCGCTCGGTGCGCGACGTGGGCGGTCATGTGCCGAACGTGGGCGACGCCGACGACGGCTGCGTGTTCCGCCTCGACGCCTCCAACATGGACCGCGCCGCGCAACTGCTGGCGCTGGGCGACACCGTGTTCGGCGGCGCACAGGACAAGCACCCTGGCGTGCAATGGCTGCTGCACGCGCTGCCGGGCAAGCGCCCGGATTGCGACGCGCACGAGGTCGAAACCGGCTGGGCCTTCCCGGACGGCGGCTACTTCCTGTTCGGGAACCACTTCGGCGAGCCGAGCGAAATCAAGGGCCTGCTCGATTGCGGCCCGCTCGGCTACCTTGGCATCGCCGCCCACGGCCATGCCGACGCGCTGTCGATGACACTGTCGATTGCCGGCGAGGAATGCCTGATCGACTCCGGCACCTATTCCTACTGGCAGGAACAGAAGTGGCGCGACTATTTCCGCGGCACCTCGAGCCACAACACCGTGCGCATCGATGGGCTCGACCAGTCGGTCAGCGGCGGCCGCTTCATCTGGCTGCGCAAGGCGCACGCGCGTATCGAGCGCATGCCGACTTCGCCGCACGAGTTCGATTTCCGCGGCTCGCACGGGGGCTACACCCGTCTGCCGGATCCGGTGCGCCATGCGCGCAGCGTGCGCTTCGACGGCGCCAACAATACCCTGGTCGTGCGCGACGAAGTGTCGGCGCGCAAGGCGCACAAGGTCGAGCAGTTCTGGCACTTCGCGCCGGAACTCGACGTGCGCCTGACCAGCCACGGCCTGTCGGTGCGCGGCAAGCGCTTCGTGCTGCAGATGCAGGTGTCGGGCGCCGACCTGCAGCTGGAACTGGTGCGCGGCGCCGAGAACCCGCCGCTGGGCTGGAGCTCCACCAGCTACGAGTCGAAAGCGCCCTGCGAAGTGCTGCGGATCACGAGCGTATCGTCCGCCGTGCCGATCGAATGCAGGTTTACAATATCGTTTTTACATTGAATAGTTTCCAAGTAGCAATCTAATAATTATTATAGGAAGTGTCCAAAATGCTGATTTACCTTGTTGCCGGCGCCCGTCCCAACTTCATGAAGATCGCGCCGATCGTGCGCGCACTGCAGTCCCAGCCGGAAGGGCAGATTCCGCTGTCGTTCAAGATCATCCACACCGGCCAGCACTATGACCGTGAGATGAACGACGTGTTCTTCGAGGAACTCGGCATTCCCCAGCCGGACGTGTTCATGACCGCCGGCGGCGGCAGCCACGCGCAGCAGACCGCCAAGATCATGGTGGCGTTCGAAGAGCTGTGCATGGCCGAGAAGCCGGCCGCGGTGCTGGTGGTGGGCGACGTGAATTCGACCCTGGCCTGCTCGATCGCCGCCAAGAAGCTCGTCATCCCGGTCGCCCACGTCGAGGCCGGCCTGCGCAGCGGCGACATCAGCATGCCGGAAGAAATCAACCGCCTGGTCACCGACAGCATCTCGGACTGGTTCTTCGCCACCGAACCGGCGGCGGTGGAACATCTGCGCCGCGAAGGCAAGCCGGATTCCGCGGTCCACTATGTGGGCCACGTGATGGTCGACAACGTGCTGTACCAGGCGGAGAAACTGGCGAGTGCCGATACGTCCGCTTTTGAGACCAGCGCCTTCAAGAGCCAGCATGGCGCGGGGCGCTATGGCGTCGTGACCCTGCACCGTCCGAGCAATGTCGACGACCCGGTCACGTTTGCCCGCATCGCCGGCGCCCTCAAGGAAATCAGCGCGGAATTGCCGCTGATCTTCCCGGTGCACCCGCGTACCCGCGCGAATATCGAAAAGTTCGGCATCGACCTCGGTCCAAACGTGACCCTGGCGGGCCCGCAAGCCTATATGGCCTTCCTGAACCTGTGGAAGGACGCGGCCGTGGTGCTGACCGACAGCGGCGGCCTGCAGGAAGAAACCACCGCGCTGGGCGTACCTTGCGTGACGATCCGCGAGAACACCGAGCGTCCGGTCACGGTCGACGAAGGCAGCAATGTGCTGGCCGGGACCGATCCCGACGTCATCGTGCGCGAAGCGCGCAAGGTCTTGCGCGGCGAGGGCAAGCAGGGCCGCCGTCCGCAACTGTGGGACGGCAAGGCGGCAGAGCGCATCGTGGCGGTGCTGGCGAAGGAGTTGCAGAAGGCCGTTTAAAGGGAGTGTCCCGTGAACGAGCGCATCACGCTGATGGGCTGCCAGGTCGATAAGCTGACCATGGAAGAAACGCTGGGCAAGGTCGAAGAATTCATTGCTTCCGGCCAGCCCCATCAGCATGTGGTCGTCAACGTGGACAAGCTGGTCAAGGCCAGCCGCGATCCAGGCCTGCAGCGCATCATCAACGACTGCGCGCTGGTGAATGCGGACGGCATGCCGGTGGTGTGGGCGGCGCGCCTGCTCGGCAAGCCGCTCAAGGAGAGGGTAGCCGGGATCGACCTGTTCGAGGCGCTGATGCGGCGCGCGGGCGAACGGGGCTGGCGCGTGTTCCTGCTGGGCGCGCGCGAGGAAGTCGTGAGTGCGGTCGCGAATCTGTATGCGCGCAGGTATCCGGCCTTGGTGCTGGCCGGCTACCGCAACGGCTACTGGAGCGGGGAAGAGCAAGAGGCGGCAGTCGCCGCGCAGATTGGCGCCAGCCGCGCCGACCTGCTGTTCGTGGCGATCAGCTCGCCGATGAAGGAACAGTTCCTCGGCAAGTATCAGGCACGGATGCGGGTTCCCTTCGCGATGGGCGTCGGCGGCAGCTTCGACGTCGTCATCGGCAGGGTCAAGCGGGCGCCGCTCTGGATGCAGCGATCCGGGCTGGAGTGGTTCTACCGTTTCCTGCAGGAGCCGCGCCGGATGTTCCGGCGCTACTTTATCGAGGACATGGCGTTCATTGGCCTGTTCATCAAAGAGGCCCTCAAGAGGCCGTAGAAGGCGCATGGCAGCGGCCGCAGAGCCGTCTTGCCCACATAAAAACAAAGACCAGGAGACCGCATGCGGCGCTGCAGCAGCAGCCGCGCTAGCGTGCGTGGAGTTCCGCGAAGGCCGTGATATGCTTCGCCATTGATTGTCATCTTGTTAATACATTTCACATATCACAGAGAGCAAAAAGACATGAAGATCCTGGTTACTGGCGGTATGGGTTACATCGGTTCACATACCGTCGTCGAACTCCAGCAGGCCGGCCACGACGTGGTCGTGGTCGACAACCTCTCCAACGCCGTGGTCTCGGTGCAGGAGCGGGTGCAGCGCATCACCGGCAAGACCTTCGAATTCGAGGAAGCGGACATTCGCGACCGCGCCGCGCTGGAGCGCATCTTCGGCGCGCACAAGGTCGATTCCGTGATCCACTTCGCCGGCCTGAAAGCGGTCGGCGAATCGGTGGCGCAGCCGCTGCGCTACTACGACAACAACGTCAACGGCAGCGTGATCCTGTTCGAGACCATGGCCAAGTTCGGCGTCAAGTCGCTGGTGTTCTCGTCCTCGGCCACCGTCTACGGCGACCCGGCCTCGGTGCCGATCCGCGAGGATTTCCCGCTGTTCGCGACCAACCCCTACGGCCGCAGCAAGCTGATGATCGAAGACATCCTGCGCGACCTCGCCAAGGCCGAACCCGACTGGCGCATCGCGCTGCTGCGCTACTTCAATCCGGTCGGCGCCCACGAGAGCGGCCTGATCGGTGAAGAGCCGAACGGCATCCCCAACAACCTGGTTCCCTACATCGCCCAGGTCGCCAACGGACAGCGTGAAAAACTGTCCGTGTTCGGCGGCGACTACCCGACGCCGGACGGCACCGGGCTGCGCGACTACATCCACGTGGTCGATCTCGCGATCGGCCACGTGAAGACCCTCGATCGCCTGGCCAAGGAGCCGGGCCTCGTTACCTACAACCTCGGCACGGGCCGCGGCAACAGCGTCCTGGAAATGGTGCACGCCTTCGAGCAAGCTTGCGGGCGTCCGATTGCCTACCAGATCGTCGACCGCCGCCCCGGCGACGTGGCCAAGTGCTACGCCGACCCGTCGAAAGCGACCTCCGAACTGGGCTGGACTGCCGAACGTGATGTCGCTCAAATGTGCGCCGACGTCTGGCGCTATCAAACCACGGCCAAATAAACAAACTCATTCACATTAAGGACGGTCCGATGAAAGCCATGATTCTCGCTGCAGGCAAGGGCACGCGTGTGCGCCCGCTGACCTATGACCTGCCAAAGCCCATGATCCCGCTGCTGGGAAAACCCGTGATGGCCTACCTGGTCGAACACCTCAAGAAGCACGGCGTGACCGAAATCATGGTCAACGTCAGCTGGCTGCATGAAAAAATCGAAGAATACTTCGGTGAAGGCGAGCAGTTCGGGGTGCAGATCGGCTACTCCTTCGAAGGCTACATCAAGGATGACGGCGCGGTCGTGCCGGAACCGATCGGCTCGGCCGGCGGCATGAAGAAGATCCAGGAATTCGGCGGCTTCTTCGACGACACCACCATCGTCCTGTGCGGCGACGCCCTGATCGACCTGGACCTCAAGGCGGCGCTGCTCGAGCACCGCCGCAAAGGCGCAATGGCCTCGGTCATCACCAAGGAAGTGCCGTGGGATAAAGTCTCGTCGTATGGCGTGGTGGTCACCGACGCTGAAGGCCGCATCACCGAGTTCCAGGAAAAGCCGAGCGAAGCCGAGGCCAAGTCGAACTTCATCTCGACCGGCATCTACATCTTCGAGCCCGAAGTCATCGACCTGATCCCGTCGGGCGTGCCGTTCGACATCGGCTCCGAGCTGTTCCCCCTTCTGGCAGAGCGCGGCCTGCCGTTCTATGCCCAGGGACGTCCCTTCAACTGGCTCGACATCGGCACCATGGGCGACTATTGGGAAGTGCTGCAGGCGGTGCTCACCGGCGAAGTCAACCACATGGACGTGCCCGGCATCCAGATCGAACCGGGTGTCTGGACCGGCCTGAACACCAGCATCGACTGGGAAGGCACCGTCATCGAAGGTCCGGTCTACATCGGTTCCAACGTGCGCATCGAAGCCGGCGCGCGCATCGTCGGCCCGACCTGGATCGGCCACGGCAGCCACATCTGCGAAGGCGCCGAAGTGGTGCGCAGCGTCTTGTTCGAATACACACGGGTGTTGCATGATGTAACATTGCATGAAATGATCGTTTTCAAGGATTACAGTGTCGACCGCAAGGGCGAGATGAAACACGCCTCGGAATACTCCTCCGAGGAATGGGTCAACGCGCGCGACCGCCGTCGCTCACGCCGCAAGGAAGAAGCCACCCAGGCAGTTAGCGAAGTAGAAAAAATTTCAGAGAAAGTTAGCGCATGAAAATTTACCCCGTCATCCTATCCGGCGGCGCCGGCACCCGCCTGTGGCCACTGTCGCGTGCGGTACTCCCCAAGCAGCTCTTGCCCGTGGTCGCCGACAAGACCATGCTGCAGGAAACCGCGCAACGCGTGGCCGGCTGGCCGGGAGTGATGGCGCCCTTGGTGGTCTGCGGTAACGATCACCGTTTCATGGTGGCTGAGCAATTGCGCGAAGTGGGCATCACGCCCCTCGGCATCCTGCTCGAGCCCGTCGGTCGCAACACCGCTCCGGCGGTGGCGGCCGCCGCCAACTTCCTGAAAACGATCGACCCGGAAGCGCTGATGCTGGTGCTGCCGGCTGACCACGTGATCGAAAACGGCGCTGCCTTCCGCGACGCCGTCGAGCGCGCCGTGACCCTGGTGGGGCAGGGCAAGCTCGCGACCTTCGGCATCGTGCCGAAGTCGCCCGAAACCGGCTATGGCTACATCCGCCGCGGCGAAGCGGTCGCCGGTTGCGGCGACTGTTACTCGGTGGCGCGCTTCGTCGAGAAGCCGGACGCCGTCACCGCGCAAGGCTTCCTGGACGAAGGCAGCTACTACTGGAACAGCGGCATGTTCATGTTCTCGGCAGGACGCTTCCTGGACGAACTGCAGCAACACGCGCCGCAGATCGCCGAGGCGGTCGAGAAAGCCGTCAGCACCGGCTACCGCGACCTCGACTTCTGCCGCCTGGAAGAACAGGCCTTCACCGACAGCCCGTCGGATTCGATCGACTACGCGGTGATGGAAAAGACCCGTGACGCCGCCGTGGTCCCGGCCGATATCGGATGGAACGACGTCGGTTCCTGGTCGGCGCTGTGGGAAGTCCAGCCCAAGGATGCCAATGGCAACGCCCAGCGCGGCGACGTTTACCTCGATGGCGTGAAGAATTCGCTGGTGCGCGCCGAGTCGCGCATCGTGGCCGTGGTCGGTGTCGAAGACATCGTCGTGGTCGAGACCCAGGATGCGGTGCTGGTCACCCACAAGAGCCAGGTGCAGCGCGTGAAGCAGGTGGTCGACCACCTGAAATCGAAGGCGCGCACCGAGCACCTGCACCACACCCGGGTGTACCGTCCGTGGGGCCACTACGAGGGCATCGATGCGGGCGACCGTTTCCAGGTCAAGCGCATCACGGTGAAGCCGGGCGAGAAACTGTCGCTGCAGATGCACCACCACCGCGCCGAGCACTGGGTCGTGGTCTCGGGCACCGCCCGCGTGACCTGCGGCGACACGGTCAGCCTGCTGTCCGAGAACGAATCGACCTACATCCCGATCGGCATGAACCACCGCCTGGAAAACCCGGGCAAGCTGCCGCTGCACATCATCGAGGTGCAGTCGGGCAGCTACCTGGGCGAGGACGATATCGTGCGTTTCGAGGATATCTACAAGCGCGCCTGACGCGATTCCGGCCCCGCCCGCTCGCGGGGCCATCTCCGCTTGCGCGCCGGAACGGTGCGGCCCTCCACGACAACACAGGCGTAGAATCCCTCGCACGTGAACCGATGAGAGGGCATCATGAAATCATCCGTTGCGGCCACTACGCTGGCCATGACCGTGACCCTCGGCCTGGCGGCGCCCGCGGCGCAGGCGCAGGCCGGGGGCTCCCTGCTGGACCTCACCCTCTACGGCCAGCTCGAACGCTGGCTCGGCGCCGGCCCGCTCGACCTGCGCAACATCTATACCCGCGAATTCGGCAACAACTCGCGCGACTTCCACGACGCGGCCGACGGCGCCGGCATGAGCTTCACCCTGCTCCAGGTCAGCAACGACCTGGGCAACAGCTGGATCATCGGCGGCTACAATCCCCAAAGCTGGTCGTCCAGCGACGGCTGGCACGAAACGCCGAACGACTGGCAGCGCACCGCCTTCGTCTTCAACTACACCGATCCGCAGCTGTGGCGCCAGGTCATGAGCGACAACATCCTGCCCAGCCGCGGCATCCGCCAGACCTATAACGAACCCAACCACGGCCCGACCTTCGGCGCCGGCCCCGACCTGTTCGTCAACGACCGCCTGAATGCCGCCTTCTCGTGGCAGGTCAGCTACGGCGGGGGCGAGGAGGGCATCAGCATCATCGACGGCAGCCGCGACGGCCAGCTGTTCCGGGTCGATGCGCTCGAGGTGTATTCGATCTCGCTGGTGCCGGAACCCGGCCGGAACGCAATGCTGGCCGGCGGCCTCGGCCTGCTGGGCTGGAGCGCCTGGCGGCGCCGCCAGCGCCTGGCTGCATGCATGAGCCGCCCGGATGCGCGCCGTGGCATGCCTGCCGCTGCGCCTCCTGTTCGCAGTCCTGCTGGCCTGCAGCGCCGTCCTGCATGCGCCCGCTGCGTCGGCCGCCCTCAAGCCGGCCGAGCTGGCCATCGTCATCAACGAGGATGATCCCGACAGCGTCGCCGTCGGCGACTACTACCGCCAGCGGCGCGGCATTCCGGACGCCAACGTGCTGCGGGTGCGCATCCCGGGCAAGCCGCAACGCCTGAGCCCGGCCCAGTTCCGCTTGCTGAAGGAAGAGATCGATAGCAAGCTCGGCCCCGGGATCCAGGCCGTACTGATGATCTGGACCGCGCCGTACGCGGTGGAATGCAACTCCCTCACCGGCGCCTACACCCTCGGCTTCGACGGCGCCCAGTGCATGAAGACCTGCGCCGCCGGCCAGCCCAGTCCCTATTTCAACAGCGCCTCGACGCGGCCGTTCACGGACCATGGGGTGCGGCCCTCGATGCTGCTGCCGATCAGCTCGGTAGAGAAGGCGAAAGCGTTGATCGACCGCGGCGTGGCGGCGGGTTTCCGCACCGCGCCGGCCACGGCCTATTACCTGGCGACCTCGGAAAAGGCGCGCAACACCCGCGCCGGCTTCTTCCCGCCGCCGGGCCGGGTGCTGGCGCGGCGCCTGACCACCAAGGTGCTCCAGGCCGACGTCCTCGAGGGCGCGCGCGACGTGATGATCTACCAGACCGGCATGGCGCAGGTCGCCAGGCTCGACACCCTGCACTTCCTGCCCGGCGCCTTGGCCGACCACCTGACCTCGCTTGGCGGCGACCTGCTCGGCGGTAGCCAGATGAGCAGCCTGCGCTGGCTGGACGCAGGCGCGACGGCCAGCTACGGCGCCGTGAGCGAGCCCTGCAACCACTGGCAGAAATTTCCCAATCCTACCGTGCTGCTGCGCCGCTACCTGGGCGGCGACAGCGCCATCGAAGCCTACTGGAAAAGCGTGGCCTGGCCGGCCCAGGGGCTATTCATCGGCGAGCCGCTGGCAGCGCCTTACGTAACAGTGGCGCGCACGCGCTGAATGCAATCCTGGCATCGAGCGCATTGATCCGTTCGGATCAAACCATGGTCATCATGTTGTCAATTTGCGCACTTACTATGTTTTTTGCTAATGCCGTTTCTCCAATTCCATTTGCGGATGATTAATACTCTTTCGTACAGGGGCAACGGTCGGAATCCCGCTTCGACGGGAAAAAGCAGCTTCTCGCACATTGCTCGACCCACCACGACCACCTTCGGGACCTTCATGAAAAACATCGTTGCATCGATCCTGCCGCGGCGCACCCTGCTGGCGACCCTGCTCGCCACCCTGGCAGCCACTGCCTACGCCGA
>Ga0265798_10005645_pt1 | contig 16694 bp, 21 predicted proteins | sample P3T30metagenome_FD_192430 | JGI IMG/M metagenome (GOLD analysis project Ga0265798, IMG submission 192430) | Plant litter microbial communities from East Loma Ridge, Irvine, California - P3 T30 | ecosystem: Environmental > Terrestrial > Plant litter > Unclassified | place: USA: California... | reverse complement strand
ACTCCACGTAGGAGGGGTTCGACGCGTCGGCGGCGCGCGGGTCGTTCGACGACCGGCGGATCCCGCTCGCGCGCATCTGGGGGCGGGAGCGGAGCCGCGCGGGGCGCGCCGGGAAGCGGTCCTCGTCGTAGGTGATCTCGGTGGGCTCCGGCTCGGGGATCGCGTTCTGCTCGCTGGCGTCGTCCACTGGTGCTCCTCGGGGATGGTGGTGCGTCGTGCCCGATCCGGGCGCCGTCGGCCCGCGGGGCCGCTACCACGAGCGTACGCAGGATGCGGGGGCGCCGTGGGCGCCGGCGGTGGCCGCCGGGCGACCCGGGGGATCGGCGGACCCGCACCGCCGCGGACCCGGTACCGTCGGTCGTCGCGCCCGGCGCGACCCTCCGCATCCCCGTCCGGGCCCCGCCCGGGACCCAGGAAGGCCGACCATGACCGACGCATCGAGCATCGCCCCGCTCGCCGGCATCCGGGTGCTGGAGCTCGGTAGCTTCATCGCCGCTCCCACCGCCGGACGCCTCCTCGCCGACTTCGGGGCCGAGGTGATCAAGGTCGAACGGCCCGGTAGCGGCGACGAGCTGCGGAGGTGGCGCCTGCACGCCGGCTCGACCACCTCGATGCTGTTCCACGCCATCAACCGCAACAAGCGCTCCATCGCCCTCGACCTCCGCACGGAGGAGGGCCGCGACGCCGTGCGGCGGCTCGTCGCCGAGTGCGACGTCGTGCTGGAGAACTTCCGGCCCGGGACCCTCGAGCGCTGGGGCATCGGGCCGGACGTGCTCGACGCGATCAACCCGGAGATCGTCATCGGGCGGATCTCCGCCTTCGGGCAGACCGGGCCGCTGTCGGAGCGTCCCGGCTTCGCGGCCGTCGCCGAGGCGATGGGCGGGTTCCGCGAGCTCGTGGGCGACCCCGACCGGCCTCCCGTGCGCGTGGGGGTCTCGATCGGCGACTCCATCGCGGGCCTGTACGCGGGCTACGGCGTCATGATGGGGCTGTACCAGAGGGAGGCGCGGCGGGGCGCCGGCCTCCCGCCCGCGCCGCTCGACGAGCGCGTCGTCGACGTCGCGCTGAACGAGGCCATGTTCTCGATGATGGAGTCGCTCATCCCCGACTACCAGGCCCACGGGATCACGCGCGAGCGCGTCGGCGGACGCATGGAGGGCATCGCCCCCTCCAACGCCTACACGTGCGCGGACGGCGCCAGCATCGTCGTCGCCGGCAACGCCGACGCGATCTTCCCGCGGCTGATGGAGGTCGTCGGCCGCCCCGACCTCGCCGCGGACGCGGACCTCGGCGCCAACGACCGGCGCTGGCTCCGCCGCGACGAGCTCGACGCGGCCATCGGCGCGTGGACCGCGACCCGGACCGCGGCGGAGGCGCTCGCCGTGCTCGACGAGGCGGGCGTCCCCTCCGGGCCCATCTACACGGCCGCGGACATCAGCTCCAGCGCGCAGTACGCCGCCCGCGGCATGATCCAGCCGTTCGACGTCGACACGGGGGCGGGCACGATCCCCGGCGTCGGGTTCCCCGGCATCGTGCCGGTCCTCGGCGGCCGCTCCCTCCCCATCCGCACGCTCGCGCCCGCGCTCGGCCAGGACACCGAGGACGTGCTCGCGATGCTCGGCGACCCCCGTCCGACCCGCGGCGACGACGAGACGACGGGCGCCCGATGACCGGCGTCCGGATCCGCGACGTCACCCTCCGCGACGGGCTGCAGCTCACCGGCGGGATGCTCCCGACCGAGCGGAAGGTCGCGCTCGCGCGGAGCCTCCTCGCGGCCGGGGTCCCCGAGCTCGAGATCGGGTCGATGGCCCGCGGGGACCTCGTGCCGCCGATGGCGAACACGCTCGAGGTCATCGCCGCGCTGACCCCGGAGGAGCTCGAGCGCTCGTGGGTGTGGGTCGCCACGCCCCGGCACGTCGCGCGCGCCGCCGCCGCGGGAGCGCGCAGGTTCCAGTACTGCCTGTCGGCGTCCGACGCCCACAACCGGGCGAACATCGGCCGGACCACCGACGCGAGCCTGGCGGCCATGCCGGAGGCGGTGGATCTCGCGCACGCGGCGGGCGGGCGCATCCAGCTGTGCATCGCGACCTCGTTCACCTGCCCGTTCGACGGCATCGTCCCCGAGCGGCGCGTGATCGACATCGCGAACGACCCGCGGGCGGCGGGGGCGGAGGACATCGTGATCTGCGACACCCTCGGGCAGGCGCACCCGCAGCAGGTGTCGTCCCTCGTCGGCCGCGTGGCCGCGGAGACGCCGGATCGGGAGATCGTGTTCCACGGGCACGACACCTGGGGCGCCGGCGTCGCGAACGCGCTCGCCGCGATCCAGGCCGGGGCGACGATGGTCGACGGGGCGCTCGGCGGCCTCGGCGGGTGCCCCTTCGCGCCGGGAGCGAGCGGCAACACCGCCACCGAGGACCTCGTGTTCGCGCTCCGCCCGGACCGGCTCGCCACCGCGGCCTTCGCCGACCTGGTGCGCGCATCGGAGCGGCTGCTCGGCGAGCTGGGGGAGCCGAACCGCTCCCGGGCCCGGCAGGGCGCGCGCTCCACCGCGCGGGCGTTCCCCTGGGTCGTCGCCGACGACTGACCACGTGGGCCGCCGGCTCGCGCATCCCGGTCGGCCGGCGTCTCCGGCCTGGCGCCGTCGCGTCGCGGCGCGGACGGGGGCGCGCGCCCGCCGCCGGCCGCATCCGCCGTGCCAGCATGGATCCGTGCCCGTCGTCGAGTCCCGCCGCATCGTCCCCGTGGAGCCCGCCGTGGCGTTCGCGATCTCGCAGACGCAGGGGGCGATCCGGAAGCGGTGGGATCCCTTCATCGCGCACCAGCACCTGATGGGCGGCGCGACCGAGCCCGCCAAGGGCGTCCGCACGTTCACGGTCTCCCGCCTCGGCCTCAGCATGGTGAGCGAGTACGTCTCGCACCAGCCGCCCACGAACGTGGGCATGAGGATGACGCAGGGGTCGTGGTTCTTCGCGCGCATGGGCGGCGGGTGGCGCTTCGCACCCGTAGACGGCGAGCCCGGGCAGGCGCTCGCGATCTGGCGCTACAACTTCGCGTGCCGGCCCGCGTGGCTCGCGCCCGTCGCCGAGCGCATCGGGGCGTGGATCCTGCAGCGCGACATGGACCGCCGCATCGACGGGTTCGCGCGCGGGTGCGCGGATCCGGTGGTGCTGGCTCACGTGGGCGCGGGCGCCGGCGCCGTGGCGTCCGACGGGAGCTGACGCGTGTTCCTGCGGAGCCGGGCCAGGTGGCGGGCGACGCTGGGGCTGTGGATCCTGGGGATCGCCCTGTGCGTCGTCTCGGTCCTCGGCCTCACGGGCGCCTTCGGCGAGATCAGCGGCGCAGGGCGCTTCGGCACCATCGTCCTGTTCGGCGTGCCCCTCGGGCTCCTCTGCATCGGGTGCGGGATCGTGAACGCGATCCGCGGCTGGAGCGACCCGGGCGACGAGGAGGTCGACGACCCCGCGCACGTCGGCGACCGGGCGGGCCTCCCGGACGCCGAGGCGCCCCGCGGGCCCGCGGTCGGCCCGGAACGCCCCGGCCCGGATGGGATGATCGACCGGTGATCATCCTCGGCGCGACCCCCATCGGCAACCTGGGCGACGCGTCGCGGCGGCTCGTCGAGGCGCTGTCCTCCGCCACGGTCGTCGCCGCCGAGGACACCCGCACGACCATCCGCCTGCTCACGGCGCTCGGCGTCGAGAACCGGCCGCGCCTCATCGCGCTGCACGACCACAACGAGCAGGAGCGCTCCGCCGACCTCGTCGAGCTCGCGCGCGAGACCGACGTGCTCGTGCTCTCCGACGCCGGCATGCCCGCGATCTCCGACCCCGGCTTCCACCTGGTGGAGGCGGCCGCCGCGGCGGGCGTCCGCGTCACGGTGATCCCCGGCCCGAGCGCCGTGCTCAGCGCGCTCGCCGTCTCCGGCCTCCCCACCGACCGCTTCACGTTCGAGGGCTTCCTGCCGCGGAAGGGCGGCGACCGGCGCCGCGTGCTCCGCGAGCTCGTGCGCGAGCGCCGCACCATGGTCTTCTTCGAGTCGCCGAACCGGCTGCAGGCGTCGCTCGAGGACGTCGTCGCCGAATGGGGTCCGGACCGCCGGCTCGTCGTGTGCCGCGAGCTCACGAAGCTGTACGAGGAGGTGCGCCGCGGATCCGCCGCCGAGCTCGCCGCCTGGGCCGCCGAGGGCGTGCGCGGCGAGATCGTCGTGGTCGCGGAGGGCGCCGCGGCGCTCGAGGTCGACCTCGCGACGGGCGTCGCGCAGGTGCTCGAGCTGGTCGCCGACGGCGCGCGCCTCAAGGACGCGGCCGGCACCATCGCAGAGGCAACCGGCCTCGGCAAGCGCGACCTGTACCAGGCGGCGCTGCAGGCGAGGTGATGCGCGGGTCGGGGCCTAGCCGACCGGATCCTGCGCCCGGCGCTCGCGGAACGCGACCATGTTCATCCGGTTGCCGCAGCGCACGCTGCAGAAGCGCTTCGACCCGTTGCGGCTGAGGTCGACGAGCACGCCGTCGCAGTCGTCGGCCGCGCACTCGCGGAGGCGGTCGGTGGCGTCGGAGCGGATCACGTCGACCAGCGCCATCGCGGCCTCCACGAGGATCCGGTCGGCGAGCGGCGCGTCGTCGGGCGTCGCGTGCAGGTGCCAGTCGAGGGCGTCGTGCCGCACGAGCCGGGGGGAGGCGCGGTGGCGGGCGAGCAGGTCGTTGACGGCGTCGACCATGTCGTCGCGGCCGAGGGTCCAGATCTCGCGGAGCCGGGTGCGGGCCCGGCGCACGTCCTGCAGCTCCCGGTCGTCGCGGTCGAAGCGGCCGGAGAACCCGCTGCGGGTCATGAGGTCGGCGAGCTGCTCGGGCGTCGCGAGCAGGTCGGCGCCGGAGCGGGTGGCGCGCGGCGCCGTGTTGAGCACGACGGCGTCGAACGCGAGCACGTCCTCGGTGTCAGGGGTGAAATGCAAGTTGACTCCTTGTCCACGACGAGTCTAGCGTCAGGACCGTAGGCCGCTTGGCCCCTGACGAGACGAGAGCACCATGCCCCGACGCCACCTCACCACCGGCCTGGTCCTCGCGATCGTGGCCGCCGCGTCCTTCGGGCTCTCGGGCGCCTTCGTGAAGCCGCTCCTGGAGTCGGGCTGGAGCCCGGTCGCGGCGGTCACGCTGCGGGCGCTCGTCGGCGGCGTGGTCCTCGCCCCGGTCGCGCTCGTGCAGCTCGGCGGCGACCCGCGTCCCGTGCTCCGGGCCTGGCGGCGCGTGCTCGGCATGGCGCTCGTGGGCGTGGCCGGCGCGCAGGGCATGTACTTCGCGGCCATCGAGCGGATCCCCGTCGGCACCGCCATCCTGATCGAGTTCATGGCGCCGCTGCTGCTCGTCGCGGTCGCGTGGGCGATGAGCCGGCGGCGGCCCGCGGTGCCGGTCCTGATCGGATCCGTCGCGGCGGCGGGCGGGCTGGCGCTCGTGGTGGCGCCGTCGGGCGGCGGGGCGCTGGATCCGGTCGGCGTGCTCCTCGCGATCGGCGCGATGGTCGGCTGCGCGGGCTACTTCGCGATCGCGGCGCGGGACGCGGACGGGCTGCCGCCCGTGGCGCTGGCCGCCGCCGGCCTGCTCGTCGCGGCCGCGGTGCTGGGGCTCGTCGGGCTCACCGGGGTGCTGCCGTTCACGGGATCCGGCGTCGACGTCTCCGTGCTGGGGAACGTGGTGCCGTGGTGGGTGCCGATGCTCGTGGTGGGCGTCGTCGCGACGGCCCTCGCGTACGGCGCGGGCATCACGGCGGGCGGGATGCTCGGATCCCGCCTGGCGTCGTTCGTGGGCCTGCTCGAGGTGGCGGCCGCCGGCGCCTGGGCGTGGCTGCTGCTCGGCGAGGAGCTGACGGCGCTCCAGCTGGTGGGCGGCGGGCTGATCGTGGCCGGCATCGTCGCGGTGCGCTTCGACGCGCGGGCGGATGCGCTGCCGGGCGGGGGAGACGCCACGGGCACGGGCGTGCCCGTCCCGGGGGCCGCGTCGTCGCCCGACGCCGGGCCCGACGCCGCCCTACGGAGCCGGTGACTCCGCCGCGTCCACCGGCTCGAGGTGATGGAGGACGCGCTTGAGGTGCATCGCGGTGAGGACGCCGGGGCCCATCGCGCGGCCGAGCTCCTGCGACTGCTCGTCCACCGCCTCCACGAGCAGCCGCACCCGCCGGGCGGCCTCGCCCATGGCGCGGTGGCGCTCCGGGGAGTCGGGATCGTCGAGGTCGAGCACGTCGGCCACCGCGTGGCAGGCGTCGCGGATGGGCGCGCCGATGCCGTGATCGAGGCCGATGGATCCGCGCTGCTGCCAGATGGTGTCGGCGAGGGCGGCGGAGACGTCGCGGACGTGGAAGACGATCTGGTCCATCGCCTCGAGCCGGGCGTGGTCGATGCGCACGTCCCGCTTGTTCACGAGCGCGCGCGGGTTGCCCTTGCGGCTCTCGTCGGCCTCCCGGAGGTCGGCGCGCACGGCCCGCGCGGTGCCGGCGAGGTCCTCGCTGGCGCGGATCCAGTCGGCGTGCGCGGGCGGCGACTCGGACTCGACCGCGTCGCCCACCTCCCGCAGCCGCTGGGCGACCTCGTGCTGGAACGCGCTGATCCGGGCCGCCGCGCGCCCGCTCGACAGCGTCGGGGCGATGAGCACGTTGATGAGGAGCCCGGTCACGACGCCGACCGCCGTCTGCACGAGGTAGCCGAGCGAGTACTGGTCGGCGTCCTGCCCGCCGATGATGAGCACGAACAGCGCGGCCATGGGCACGTACTCGCGGCCGGCGCCGAACCAGCCGGAGCCGGAGAGGATGACGCCGATGCCGACGATCAGGGGGATGGACCACCACGTCGGGCCGGCGGTCAGGATCACCGCGGTGGCGAGGAGGATGCCCGCCGCGAGGCCGAGGAGCGTCTGCAGGCCCGTGCGCGCGGATCCCATGAGCGTCGGGTACATGCTCACGAGCGCGCCGAGCGGCGCGTAGTAGGGGTACTCGTTCGCGACGCCGGGCACGTACGGCGCGACGGCCCACGCGATGCCGACCGCGAGCGCGGTCTTCGCGGCGAGGAGGAGGCGGTCGGGGGAGGTGGCGGCGCGCCACGCGCCGACGACGGCGTCCTGGACCCTGCTGATGCTCACCGTCCGAACCTAGCGACGACGAGGGCGCGCGACCGGGTGGGTCGTGCGCCCTCGTCGGGCGGTCGGGCGTCAGGCCCGGGTCGCCTCGATCACCATGTCGTCGCGCGACGGGGTGCCGTCGGGGCGCTGGAGGCACGTGATGACCACCAGGCGGCCCGGGGTGTCGGCCCAGACCGCGGCGTCGTCGGGCAGCGCGCCCTTGGCGACCGCGCGGCTGGATCCGACCGCGTAGTCGACGCCCGCCACCTCGAGGACCGCGCCGGGCGCGATGCGCGCGCTCCCCGCCTGGTCGTCGATGAGGAGGTCGCCCGGGCCCACGCCGCCGCCGCGGACGGAGTGCATGACGACGAACACCGTGCCCTCGGCCGCCTGCTCGGGGGCGACCCCGAGGTCGCGCACGCGGTACGCGGAGGTGAAGCCCGGGGGATCCACGACGCCGCCGACCACGTCGACGGCGCCGAGCGGCACGTCGAGCCCGACCGACGGCGCCCGGAGGCGGCCGAGGCCGGAGTCGACGGCCGGCTGCGCGGATCCGTCTTCGGCGGCGGAGGGCGCGGTCACGTCGGCCTGCACGGGCGCGCCGGCGAGGTCGCGCGGGGCGTCGGCCGCGGGCAGCGCGCCCACGGCCGACAGCGTGCCGACGACCACGGCGGCGGACGCCACGACGACCGCGGCGGCGGTGATGGCCCGCCGCCGGGTCGTCCGCGGATCCGTCGTCACCGCTGGTGCGACGCCCGGCGGCGACGCGTCACGGACAGGGCCGCGAGCGCGCCGAGCCCGAGGCCGGCGAGCGCGATGCCGGGCCACGGGGTGGCGGCGGCGACCGAGGTGCCGCCCGTCGCGACCGCGGGGCCGGCGTGGTGCGCGGCCGTGGTCGTGCCCGTCGTCGTGCTGCCGGCGACCGCGGCCGCGCTCACCGTGAGCGAGGCCGGATCCGTGACGGCGGCGCCCGACGCGTCGACGAGCTCGAGCGTGTGCGCGCCCGCCGCGGTGCCCGCGGGGATCGTGACGGTGCCCGCGAGCGAGCCGTCGGATCCCGCGGTGAGGGTGCCGACGTCGGTCGGCGTCGAGTGGAGCACGACCCGGTACGCGGCGCCCGCGATGAGGCCGGACGCGCGGACCGCGACCGTGCCGCCGGCGAGGGGCGCGGATCCGTCCGTCAGCTCGAGCCGGGCGAGGCCGGCCGTGACGCGGTACGTGCGCGTGCTGCGCCCGTCCGCGGCGGTGACGACGACCGTGACGACGCGGCCGGCGACGGTCACCGATGCGCGGCTGCCGGCGTCGGCCAGGGCCACCTGCACGTCGGCCGGGGCGATGGACGCGCGGCCGACCGGCACCGTGGCGCCCGCGGAGCCCGCGGCGTCGGCGAGCGGCACGGTCACGCCGCCCACGGTGATGGACGCGGCGGCCGCGTCGTCGGAGACGAGGAACTGCGCGCGGAGGGCGCGGATCTCCTGGTCGTCCACGCCGAGGGTGGTGCGGATGTAGGAGTCCATCCCCGCGTAGCGCGACGCGATGCCGGCCTCGAAGGTGCCCTGCAGGAGCGCGGGCTTCGCCCAGTCGACGCCGAGCTGCGTGTTGGAGAGCAGGTAGTCGTGGAGGATGTCGGAGCTGCCGACGCCGAGGATCCGGTCGAGCAGGTCGACCACCGTGCCCGTGCGGTCCATGCCGTGCGAGCAGTGGATGAGGATCGTGCCGTCCCCGGTGTGCGCCGCGATGGCCTGCAGCACCTGGCGGTACGCGCTGATCATGACGCCCGGGTGGGCGGCGTCGACGTGGCCCTTGTCGATGAGGTCCTGGTACATGACCGTGTCGTCCGGGTAGTCGCCGTCGGCGCCGAACAGCGAGATCGCCACGGTCTTCGCGCCGGGGATCGGCACGTCGGGCTTCTTCTGGATCTGGCCGGCCGTGCGCAGGTCGATCACGAGGTCGACGTGGTGCGCGGTCGCGAGCGTCGCGGCACCCGCCGCGGTGATCTTGTCGAGCGACTCGGTGCGGATCAGGCGGCTCGCGGCGACCGTGCGCCCGTCGAGGCCGGTGAAGGCGCCGAGCTCGCGGCCGTTGACGAGGCCGGGCACGTCGGTGATGAGGTGGTCGCTCGCGGTGGGCGCGGGCTGGAGCGCGGGGTCGGCGGCGGCATGGGCGGCGGGGGCGCCGATGCCGACGGAGAGCACCACCGCGGCGGCTGCCGCGGTGAGGGCGCCGATGCGCGCGGGGGCGGCACGGCGGGCAGGGGGGATCTTCACGTTCGTCCTTCTGTGGTGGGATGCGCGCGGGGTCGCGCAGGCCGGGGCGCGCAGGCGCGCGGGAGCTCGGCATCAGGATCATGGGGCGCGGCCCGACCCCGTGCATGAACGGGATGTTCTGCTTCCGTGAACTCGCGGGGCGGGCGCTCCGCGGGGCGGTCATCCCCGCGAGGGACGCACGCGCCAGGCCGCGCTGGGAAGGTGGAGGATGCGCGCTGCCCGAGATCCCCGCCTCCGCTTCCTGCCCTGGTCCCTGCTCGCGTTGGCGTGGATCGGCTCGGTGGTCGCCGAGCAGCTGCTGTTCGGGAGCGACGTCGGCTGCGAGCTCTCGCCGGGTTCGTCGGTCTTCGGCGACGCCGGATGGAGCTGGATCCCCCTCGGGCGCACCTGCACCTGGTCGGTCGACGGCGCCACCGTGATCCACGGGCCGTCGCTCACGGAGCTCCTGATCCCGGCGACGCTTGCCGTCTGGCTCGTGACGCTGCTGCGGGTCCGCCGCGCTCCCCGGGCGCTGGCGTGAGCGGCGCGGGACGCCGCGGCGCGTCCCCGCTCACGACGGCGCTGAGCGCGCTGGCCCTGGTCGCCCTCCTCGCCTTCGCGTGGATCGTCCTCGGCCCCGACAGCGCCATCGGGCTGGCCATCGCCACCGCGGTCGTCCTCGTCGGATCGGTCGTCTGGACGGTCTGGCGCGCGAGGAGGCCCCCCGGCGGAGGCGGCGACGCGCCCGCCGAGGAACGCCGCGTCGACCCTCGGGCCTAGGCGCCGGGCTCGGCGCGGGGCATCCGCTGCGTCGATCGCCCGACGGCCCGCGTGCCACGCTGGTGCCATGAGCGGTCCCGAGGATGCCGATGCGTCCGGCTCCTTCATGCGCTCCCAGCACGCCTACCTCTTGCTCGCGGGCATCGTCGCCATCGTCTACGGCGCCCTGCATCCGGAGCAGCGGATCCTCGGATTCGTCGCGGGCGGCGCCTTCGTCGTCGTCGGCGGGCTCCTGCTCGCGCGCTCGCTCCGGAGGAAGCGCTCGGGCGGGAACGGCTCGGACTCGCGCTCCTAGCGGTTCCGCGCGTCAGGCCGTCGGCGCCGACGGCAGGGTGAGGATGCGGGGGCCGTCGGCCGTGATCGCGATCGTGTGCTCCGTGTGCGCGGCGCGGCACCCCGTGGCGCTGCGGAGGGTCCAGCCGTCGGGGTCGGTGACGAGTCGGTCGGTGTCGATCATCGCCCAGGGCTCGAGCGCGAGAAGCAGCCCGGGTCGCAGGCGGTAGCCGCGGCCGGGGCGTCCGGCGTTGGCCACGTGCGGATCCTGGTGCATGGTCGACCCGATCCCGTGACCGCCGTACTCCATGTTGATCGGGTAGCCGGCGCCGGCGAGCACGGTGCCGATCGCATGCGAGATGTCGCCCAGGCGCGCGCCGGGGTCGGCCGCGGCGATGCCCGCCGCCAGGGCGCGCTCGGTCGCGTCGATCAACGCGACGTCCTCCGGCCGGGCTGCCTGGCCGACGACGAAGCTGAGCGCGGCGTCCGCGGCCACGCCGTCGAGCACGACGGCGAGGTCGAGCGTCAGGAGGTCGCCGTCCCGGAGCGCGAGGTCGTGGGGGAGCCCGTGCAGGACCGCGTCGTTGACGGCGGTGCAGATGTGGTGGCCGAACGGGCCCCGGCCGAAGGATGGTGCGTAGTCGACGTAGCAGGAGGTGGCGCCGGCGTCGAGGATCATCGCCTTCGCCCATCTGTCGATGTCGAGGAGGTTCGTGCCGACGCGGGTGCGACCGCGCAGGGCCTGCAGGATGTCGCCGACCAGCCGGCCGGTGCGTTCGGCGCGGACCAACCCGACCGCGTCCTGGATCTCGATCATGGGGCTCCTCCTCGGTCGCGGTATTGTCGTACCGGGATCATCATACCGGTATGACAATACCGCCAGTACGATGGATGCATGGTCCGCTTGCCGCTCACGCCCGCCGAGATCGAGCGCGGTCGGCGCCTCGGCGCCCTCCTGCGCCACGCGCGGGGCGACCGCTCGATCGTGGACACGGCACTGGCCGCGGGCATCTCCCCGGAGACCCTGAGGAAGATCGAGTCGGGCAGGGTCGCGACGCCGGCCTTCACGACGATCGCCGCCATCGCGGCCGTCGTCGACGTCTCCCTCGACGCGGTGTGGGCGGGGATCACCGAGCCGCCGGGCGAGGCGCAGCCGCGTCGCTCCGGGCGCGGGTCACGGGAGCGGCTGGCATCCTGAGGGTCGTCCGGGCGGCCGCTCGCCCGGATGCCCCCGGTGCGGCACGCGTGCCTCCCAGTCGCCTGGTCGCGAGGTGCGGGGCGGGCGATTCCCGCGGCCAGCCCAGCGTGTTTCGTCCCGTCTGTCGAGCGTCCGCTGCTGGACAACGCGATCGGGTCAGCGCTCGAAGCCCGCGGCGCGTTCCGCTCGTGCTCTTCGCATCCGGGCGTCGTGCGTCACGGTTCCGGAGTTGACGTGGCGCTCACCCTCGAGCTCCCCTCGGGCGTGCTGCGCGTTCATCTCGTCCGTGTCATCCGCGATCAGCTCGAGCGCAGCCCGCGGCACATCTGGGCGGCACAGGACGGCCCACCGGACTGTCGCAGAGCGATCCCGAGCGAGGCGGAGGAGCTGCTCGTCGTCGGGGTAGCGCATGCCGCTCCCCACGGCGGTGGCACGGACCTGCCACGTGCGATCCGTCACGAGTCGCTCCATATGGTCCCGCGTGATGCGCGGATTCGCCGCGCACATCGCGCGGACCCGTCGGTCGTCGTCGCCCAAGAGCGTCTCGAAGACGTCGAGCTGGTCGGTCGTCTCGGCGATCCTGGATCGGGTCTCGACGAACGCGTCGGACATGAGCGCGCACTGCACGTCGCGAGGCAGGGACCGGTCGTCCCGATCGAGGAACGTGCCCGCCAGCGCGACGCGAAGCCACTCCTCGGGAGACCGGACGACGACCTGCTGCAACGTCGGTCGGTCAGCCAGGTTCGTGGCGGCGGCGGAACGCACCGACCCGGCGCGGTCCTCGAGCAGCCTCGCCACGGTCTCGTCGTCCGCTGCGGGATTCGAGGCGACGGCGTACCGGACCGACATCGAGCGATGCGTGCCCAGTGATCGCAGGACGGCGGCGTCAGACGTCTCAGCGGCCTCGAGCGCGTTGTCGCTGGCAGTGGGCATGGTCGGATGATGCCATGGCGGCCACGTGTCCGCACTGCAGCGCGGCGAGGAGCGCGTCCGTCGTCCGACGTGGCTCACGCCCTCTCCGGGGCAGCAAGGAACGGATGCCATTCGAGTATCGACGAGGGCGGGCCCGTCGCGGCGTAGACGGGTGCCAAGATCGGCAGATGGCGCCGACGCTCAGGGATGTGCACATGTGGCCGGACGCTGGTCCGCCGGACCGGCGCTGGTACCCGTCCGACATGGATGACGGCACGTACGGACCTGTCCTCGACGTGGACGCGCTCCTGCGCGGGTCGAAGAAGGTCACCGAACTCCTCGGGGAGTGCCTCGCTGTGGAGGGCATCACGACGCCGTTCACGAGCATCCGCCTCATGCCCGGCTTGCCTTCCGTGAGCGGCGACCTGGAGGTCGAGATCTCGGGCCACATGGCCGGCGGCGAGGACCTCGCCCACGTCGGCGTCCCGGCGGGCTTCCACGACCTCGAGGTCCGCCAGCGGGATGCGCTGGTGCTGCTGATGTGGCGGGAGACGCTGAAGCGGCTCGTATCCCGACGCGGCGGCGACCCGGCCGCCGTCGACCGCGCGGCCGACGCCGCCCGACGTGACGACTACGAGCTCCCGCTACACGGCCCGTGGAAGCAGGACCGGAGTCGGTCCCGCCGCATGCGGCTCGTCGGAGCCCTCCGCGACGACGGCTTCCTCCGGCTCCGGGTGGAAGTCGAGGAGCTGCGCGGCGAGCGGTCGTCGCGGCTGGCGGACGAGATCGTCGGCGGATCCTCGTACTGGTCGTTCGATCGTGCCGCCCGGAGCCTGCGCTGGACCTCGAGCACGACCGTGGAGGGGATCTCGGTTCCCGGGACCGTCTCGGGGGACCGGGGGAGCTTCGCGTTCGACGTCGCGACAGGTGCGGTCGAGGTGCTCGGCGGGCACGCGGATCCGCTGCCCGTCGAGCCGACCGGCCCCGCTACGGACATCAGCTTCCGCTTCGTGGAGAAGCCGGACGACCACATCCAGGTCCATTGGGGCGGGGGCGGACCGACGAACGAGGTGCCGCGGGAGTACCTCGACGAGGCTCACCGTCTGGGCGAGATCATCGCTTCCCCGGAGTGGATGGAGTGGTGGCGTCTGGTCGACGTCGACGAGGTCAGCGCCCACATGGACTACATGCCGTCGAGTTCCGCGTCGATCGTCCTGTTCCGGGGCCGCGCGCTCAGGGTCACCGTCAAGCGCCCGGCGGACACGATCCCGACCGGCCCCGCGGCCGTGCTCCTCGCTCGACGGGACGCGGAAGAGGTGCTCGGGCGCATCTCGGCGCGCCGCGGGGTCCGGTCGGCGCCCACGCTGGGCTGAGTGCGCGCATGTCCGGCGCGACGCCGATCAGACGTGGCCCTCCACGTCCGGGTAGGGATCGGTAGTCGAGACGTCGAGGACCAGACGAGATCCGACAGCCGACGCGGTTTACGGGAGCTGTGGGGGCGCGATCAGTTCGAGGAATCCACCGAGGGCGCCTTCGAGGTAGATGATGCGTGTGCCGTCTCGGGCGCCACCAGTCATCCGGTGAGGTGTGCCGACTGGTCTCCAGCCGTGTCCAGCGAAGAGCTCGAGCACACGATCGAGGTCGGAGACCGTGAGCGCGATGTGCACCATGCCGACCTGTGCGGGCGACCCGGCGGACTCGAGCAGGAGGGGCGGGTCGTACTGGAGCAGCTCGACCCGGTGGGGGCCGAGCGTCACCGTCGCTGCGCGGATCACGGCTCCACGGACGCCGGTGGTCGCCGCCGTGACTTCCGCGTCGAGCGTGAAGGTGCGCTCGAGCACGAACCCGAGACCGGAGCACCACAGCGCCAACGCGTCGTCGAGGTCGGCCACGGTGAGACCGGAGTGCGCGATGTCGGAGATGAGCGGTGATGCCATGACATCAGTATCGAGTTCCGACACGCCTGCCTGAGGGAAGAGGACGTGTTGGCGGCCGAGGAGCTGCGTCGCGGGATCGACCATGTCGCCACCGTAGCGGCGGGCGCGTGAACCGGTCCGGTGACCGATCCCGGGCGAGACGGGTGCGAGCGGCGTGCGCGGCCAGGGGCGGCCGGGTCTAGCGACGGCTCAACGCCAGTCGATCGGCCTCGTCCTCCTCGGCGCTCCACGGCTCGAGGCGGGAGTGGGCGAGGTGCCAGCGCACGGACTGCTCGACTCGGGCACGCGGGTCGCCCGCCTGCCAGCCCAGGAGCTCTCGCGCCCTCTGGACGGAGGGCAGGATGTGCTGTGCGAAGCCCTTGCTGAGGGAGAGATCCTGGGGCACGACGTGGTCGGCGACGCGGACGAGCGCGGATTCGGACTCGGCGGCGTCGAGGATCTGCTGGAACCACGCCTGGATGGGGAAGGTGCGGTGCTCGCCGATGTTGACGGCGAGCCCGTCCGCGGCCCGGTGGTCGAGCGCGGCGAGGACCGAGCGGGCGACGTCGTCCACGTGCCCGCGGGTCCAGAGGAGATTCCCGACGCCGATCGGGATCTCGCTGCTGCCGGCGAGAGCCCGTCGCAGGATCGGCGCCTCGCGCTGCTGGTCGTCGTGCGGCCCGTAGACCATCGGGAGACGGAGCACGGCGGCTCCGCGCGGCAGCCATCTCTCCTCGACGTCGAGCTTGTCGTAGAGCTCGGGGACGTCGGCGAGGCCGCGGCCGGCGTAGGGGTACCGCTCCCTCCGCAGCTCCGCGTCCTCGTCGAGCGGCACCGGGCTGTCGACCCGTCCGCTGCGCAGCGCGGTGACGGCCTGGTACACGTCCTGGCTGGAGAGCACGACCGTCGGCACATCGGGCAGCACGGGAGTCACGGCGTCCACGTCCGCCGCGGTGAAGGCGTTGCCGTCGACGACCGCCTCGGGCCGGAAGTCGTGGATCTCCGCCGCCTGCCGATCGAGCTGCAGCCGATCGGCGTGGATGTGACGCACGGGAACGAGGTCGCTCGGCTCCGTGCGTCCGCGATGGATGATCGCCACCTCGTCCCCTCGCTCGTGGAGGAGCTCCACCGCTCGCCTGCCGATGAAGCTCGTACCACCGAGGACCAGGACTCTCATGCGGTGAGCCTGGCAGCCCGCGACCGGCACCGCTCCGGATGGTGGCGATGTTCGCCCCGAGCGTCCTCGACTCTCAGTCGCGCCTCACGGCACCTCGTCCTGCCCCTGCTCGTGGCGCTCACCGTTCCTGCGCCGGAGCGCCAGGGCGACGTGCACCCCGGTGCCGACGATGAAGAAGATCGTCATCGCGACCCCGTCGCGGGACCGGACACGACCCAGAGGACGGTGATGAAGACAGCCGCCACGAGGAGCAGTCCGGCGAGCTTCAGTGCGTTCACGGGTTCTCTCCGCCCTCCGCATCGAGGCCGACGCTCTCCTCGCCATCGTGGTCCGTCTCGACCAGTGTGGTCAACCCGAGGCCTGAGCCGTCGGCCGTGTCCTCGCAGATCCCCACCGCACCAGACGCGAGCCCCGCGACGAACGCCCCTGGGCTGACCCGCTACCGGCCCCCGGCCCCGTCGAACGCGCTCGCGTGGTCGTCGAGCCAGGCCCACCGGTCGAGGGGCCAGGTGATGAGGAAGGCGCGGCCGACGACGTCGGAGTAGGGCACGAAGCCGTGGGTCGGGGTGCCGGTGTGCGCGCGGGAGTCGGCGGAGTCGCCGCGGTTGTCGCCCATGACCCAGAGCGCGTGGTCCGGGACGGTGACGGAGAAGGGCTGGTCGGATGCGGGCGCGCCGGGAGCGAGGCGCGTGTACGGCTCGACGACCGGGGTGCCGTCGACGGTGAGCCGGCCGAGCTCGTCGCAGCAGGCCACGGTGTCGCCGGGCAGGCCGATCACCCGCTTGATGAGGTGGTTCCCGTCGTCGGTCGCGGCGAGGCCCGTGGTGGTGAGGAGCCAGGAGACCGGGTTCGAGACCGTGGTGGCGGGGATCGGGGGCAGCCACTGGCCGGGGTCGCGGAACACGACGACGTCGCCGTGCCGGAGGGGGACGAGATCGGGGACGAGCTCGTTGACGAGGACGCGGTCGTCGATCTGGAGGGGTCCTCCATGGATCCGGACGGGATGTAGAACGACCGCACGAGGAACGTCTTGATGAGCACAGACGCGAGGAGCGCGACCACGAAGATCACGATCACGTCCCGGAG
>Ga0265798_10005643_pt1 | contig 16699 bp, 12 predicted proteins | sample P3T30metagenome_FD_192430 | JGI IMG/M metagenome (GOLD analysis project Ga0265798, IMG submission 192430) | Plant litter microbial communities from East Loma Ridge, Irvine, California - P3 T30 | ecosystem: Environmental > Terrestrial > Plant litter > Unclassified | place: USA: California... | reverse complement strand
ATCGACGAACGCCCTTGGGCAGGCGCGGCTCCAGGCGATGCGGTGCTCAAAACCTTTCAATACGGCATGTTCAATCTGGTCTACCTCTTTGCGCGCATCATGAAGAGTGGGGTCGATGAGGGGCCGATCGTAAAGGCGCTGGCCTATCTTGTGCTATTGACGGTGCGCGATCATGATTTTGATCGGGTCCTCGAAACATTTGCGATCGCGCTGAGGACAGATAGCGACGAGCCGATGTCCCAAGACGCGGTCGAATTTCTGATCATGCCAATCCTGGATAGTCTGCAAGCCGACTTGCAACTCGTATGCACAAGCGACTGCGGTCGCTTCTACCGCGACGACAGTGTCAAATATTGGGAGGGTCGCGACTTGCTAGATAGCTATTGGTCGCGGTTCGGGACACGCGGCATCCCGCCGAAAGCCAACAAAGGCGCCTATCATCGTCTCGAACGAACGACCGAACCCTGCCGTGTGGGCTTCGACTTGTCGGGCGAAGCTAGCTGCCCACTTTATAAGATCGAGCCCAACATCGACTCATTGGCTGGGTTTCTGAGGACGATTGCGCAAGTCGTTCGGGCACGGGCGCCTAGGCCTTGCAGATCACGCCGCCCTGCCGGTTCTTCATGAAGACGGGACGTGATCAGTCGCTGTCCGCGATCTCGAACAGTTTCGACGGTTTGATCTCGTACGCGGCTTGCAATTCCGGGTAGCGCGCCCGCATCTCCGCGGTGTCCTTCTCAAACAGGGCCTCGCCGGACTCCCGAATGCGGTCGAGCACCGCAACCTTGCCCATCTGCCCGACCGCCCAGATCGCCAACCCGCGATTGCCATGGATGGCGATGCCCGGACAGCCCCAGACCAAAGCGAACGCATCTTCGTCGGAGATTTCGCGCTGCAATTGCGCGCAAAGATAGAGATAGGTGGCCGGATGTTTGCAGCGGACGAGATCCCATGTTGACTCGTCATCGCAGCCGCTGCGGAGGATCGCCTTAGAGATGATCCAGCCTTCCTCGCATTGTGCGACCATCTCGCTCACGATCGGCCCGAGTGCGTCGGGTTCGGCTTGGTAAGCGAGGCTCTTGGCGGCCCGATAGTCGCGCGTGGCCCGCCAATATGCCAATGCGACGGACGCGTCGAACAGGTTCGGCGTATTGCGCGCCGCCTTCAGCCAGCGCGCCATGGCGCCCCGCGTACCGCGATCAACCCAGCGTTCGAGAATCTGATGCTGCGTCGGCATGGGTAGATGGAGAAGCAGGGCACTGTGCAGCGCATCAACCGTTTGCCGCAGTCCCTTGTCACCATCGGAGAGGCCGCTGGTTTCTGCAACGAGGTCCACCAGACGATCGCGCTGTTCGGGGGCGGGATGATCGCCCAGCGTGCGCAGCAACCGACCGCGCAGCGCCAGACGAACCTCGGCCGGCGCACCGAGATTGAGAGCGACGGAGGCGCAAAGATCGTCAAAGGTGAGACAGGCGCTGTAGGCATGGAGCAAGCTACGACTGTCGCTTGCATAGGGACGCTGCCCAACGACGGTAGCGATCCGCTCCAATATGTCCTCGAGGGTCATCCACTCATTCTAGCATAAATTCCAACTTTTCCCATTCGCGATGAAAGGTGTCGACCGCTAAGATATCACGCTGGAAACCGGGGAAGCGGTCTTGCCATGCCCCGCTCTGGTCGGTGCGTGTTCGCCCCACATAGCCGCATGACCGAGGGGCGTATTGCCCCGGACGCCACCCGCATGCAAACATGCCGGCTGAGGTAACAGAATGTAGTTCATCTCGCGGGCGCTAGTGGCAATTGATGAGCACGATACGCCAATTGCGCACGACGGAACCGTTTCAACTCAACTAGCTGTAGCGAGCGCGTCGCGAGGCCGCTACTCTGCCACGATAGGGAGGGAATCGAGATGGATATCAAGGTCTCGTTCCCGCCGCCAGAACCCACGTTCGACTGGAAATTGCTTTTCGACCTCGCGCCGCATCTGATCTGGGCGATCGTAATCCTACTCGTAATCGGGATGATCGGCCCCAAGCGCCTTGCCACTGCCTTCATCAATGCGCGCAAAATCAGTTTCGCTGGTGTCGAGATCGATCTGAAGGGCGATATCGCCGAGGCCGTCCAGGCCAAGGGGGTCGACGCCTCGTCCAAGCTCGAAGGTCAGGTGACGCGCCGAGCACAGCGCTCGCTCGCGTTTACCACTGGGGCGCGCCTCCTGTGGATCGACGAGCATTCCGCAAACAACGAGAATGAGGTCCGGCTGTTAAAGCGGCTCGGCATGGCGATCGACTTCGCAGCCAGCGATACCGACGCGACCAAGCGGCTAGCGGCCGGCGTCTATGACGTTGTCATCTCAAGCTGGACCAGGGCGGGTAATAGCGAGGCTGGGAAGACTTTCATCCCGACAATCCGCTCAGCGATGCTCAGTCCGGAAGTCATTTTGTACGTGGGGAAGATCCGTGACGTCCCGATCGGCGCGTTTGGGCTCACGGTCAGGCCCGACGAGCTCCTGAATCTGGTGCTGGACGTCCTCGAACGAGCGAGGGGCTGAATGTACATCCAGCGCTGCGTTAAAGGCATCGTCGGCGAAGTGCCGGGAAAGGCCGGCATTACGAAGGCCAACGCCCATGTAATGGCCGTGCAGGGCGGCGGGATCATCTCGAACTGGTGGCGCAAGACAGGGCTAATCAATCCCTCAATGGTCGAAGATGTGCTGACAGAGGCCAATCTCGATCGCCACCTCCACGACTATGACGCCTTCGGCCCAGATACCCCGTTCATCTCGCTGGCGTGCGGCGCGGTCGAACGCGACGCGCTCGTTCAGCAGAATTTTGTCTATTCGGCGCGCGATACGGCGCTCATGTTCGCAACCGAGGATTGGACGCGGCCGGGCGCGCTGTTCTACGTGTGGGTTCCGGCCAGTTATCATCGCGCCGTCGCGATCGCCGCGGTTGCGGAACCAGTGCGGGATCTCAATATCTATCAGCGGTGGTCCCCCTATCAGCTCGAAGGCGAAATCACCGCGAAGGTGAATATCCCGGCCAACCAGATCGAACGCGTCGAATGGTGGGATGGCAACTTCAGCCGTACCGGTCCTGAGGATGGTTGGGATAACCCGAATTACATGGCGCCGACGCCACTCAGCAATATCCGAGACCTGTTCTGATGTCCCTTGCGCCCGACGAATTCCCGCCCGAGCGACTGGAGCGTCGGCTCGACTTCCTGCTCGGCCGCGCCGAGACGCATCTCAAGGACCTGCCAAAAACGGAAGGGTCGGCGCGAGACATACTGCCGCGCGCCTCTGCTGCCACGCTCTATCGGGACGCCGCGTGCGTGGCACTGCTTCTGGAACGGACGCGCGAGGCGCGGATCTTCCTGCAACTGTCGGGCCGCGAGTTTCTGTCGCTCGGCTTGCCGGTGGGCGCCAGCCTGATCGCGCTGGCCGGCCAGCGCGATGCTGGCGGCATCCTCGACGCGCACAGCGACGTATTGCAGGGCACGCGTCAGCAATGGAAGCCGAGCGACGCCAGGGAACGGCGGGATTTTCATCGCCCGATGATCGACCAAGCGCGCAGCGAACCGCGTCAGCTGCTGGCGATGATGCAGGCCGACTGGCTATGGGATGATCGCCAACGTGAGCGTATGACCTATCGCGATGACGAACCGCTCCGGATGGCGCTAGGCCGTAACGGCGGACATCCGGCGGGCGTGACGGGCTTGTCGATCGACAGCTATTCCGTCGTCGCCGAATGGTTCGCCGAGGGTGACGTCATCCCGGAGCAGCTGCCCGATCGCGTCGCGGCCTTGATGTCGGCGATGATGGCGACGCGCGCCGAGCAGTTACACGCTGCGCGTAAGGACAGTTTTCACTGGCGGATGCTCGCCCGCCCAGCCGAACTGGTCGATCTCGACGCGACCATTCTGATGTATCTGGCGAGCAACGAGGATGGCTCGCCCAAGGCAAACCTAGAGAATGTCATGGATCGGCGGCGCGTTGGAACACCGCTGCTTGATGCACCCGTGCGGGTCGCGGGCGCGCTCCGACGGGATCAGTATCTGGAACGCCGAAGCTCCCTATCGTGATCACACAGACCTGCAGCAGGGCCCGTCGCACGCAAGTTTCCTTCGGGGTGGCGCAATGACCGCGCTTTTGGCGCAGCCTGCGGTGCATATCGACGAGTTCGTGATCGGTCCTCGGGAAGGCTAGAGGCCATGTCATGAGGTTTATTGCTGAAGGCCCCGATCTTCCCGACGAGTTGCTCGACGCGAGGGACGAAGGCCAGGTCATCTTCTTTTGCGGGGCGGGCGTCTCGCGAGCCGAGGCAGGGGGGCCGAGTTTTCGGGAACTCGCTGACCGCGTCGTCACGTCACTGGGCTCTTCGCGGCATTCACCTGCCCGCCAATTACTCGAGCTCTCGGAAAAGATCGTTCCGATTCCTGGTGTCGGGGGCATTCCGCCCGCCGATCGCATCTTCGCAATGCTGGAGCAGGAATTTCCCGTTGCCGATGTGCGCCGCGCGGTCGCGGCTGCATTGCGGCCCAAGCCTAATGCCGGGCTCGGACCGCATGCCTCGCTCGTCGACCTGTCGCGTGGGCCGGATGGGGTGGTGCGCCTCGTCACCACGAACTTCGACCGCGTCTTCGAGCAGGTCGACTCGACTCTTGCTGCGATTGCCCCGCCCGAACTCCCTGATCCCGCGCGTGCAGGTGCGCTGCGCGGGATCATCCATCTCCATGGCAAGGTATCGCACGACTATACGGTGCAGGAGGGACCTGAGTTCGTCCTGTCGTCAGCTGATTTCGGGCGTGCCTATCTGGCAGATGGCTGGGCCACCACATTCATGCGCGCGCTGATGAACCGCTATCGTATCGTCTTCGTCGGCTATTCGGCGGACGATCCGCCGATTCAGTATCTGCTCGAGGCGTTGCAGCCGAGCATTGCGCTTGGTCAGCTCTACGCCTTGCAGGAGGGCGAGGCGTCTTACGCAACAGGTCTCTGGCGCCACAAGGGCGTCACCGCGATACCCTTCAATGGCTTCGGATCCCTGTGGGAGACCCTTGCAGCCTGGGCCGAACGTGCACGCGAACCGGATGGCTGGCGCAAGCGCATCGCGGGGATGGCATTGCGCGGGCCCCGCGATCTCCAGCCGCACGAGCGCGGTCAGGTTGCACACTTGGTGAGCTCCCCAATGGGCGCTACGATATTCGCCGAACATGATCCACCGCCGCCGGCGGAATGGCTCTGCGCTTTCGACCCCTATGTCCGGTTCGACCGGCGCCGCGTCAAAAGCTGGCATGACCCCAAGCCCGACCGCTTCGACCCATTCGTTAGCTATGGTCTCGATGGCGAGACCCCGCCGAGCCGCGAGGAGGAAGATCAGCGCCCCGGCCAAACAGCGGTTCCGGTCGAGAGCTGGTCAGCGTTGGAGGCCGCGCCCGGCGAGCGTCCCGGCGGCCGAAACCAGCTCCGGCGCTCCCTGCGCGGCCCAGGCGCCATCACCGCCGCGCCCCTGCCCGCTAGGCTTTCGCGGCTCGCATGGTGGATCGGCAAGGTTGCTGCGGATCCGATCGCAATCTGGTGGGCGTCGGGCCAGAACGCGTTGCATTCGGATATCAGGTTCCCGGTGCGCCAGTCGCTGAACAAGGACGGCGTCGCGCCAGACATCCGTGCGGCCTGGCGCCTCATCTTCGCAGCGCTCGACGAGCCGGGCGAAGACGCCAGGGACCGCTACGAACTCGAGCAGTTGATTGGAGTCGAAGGCTGGTCGCGCCTCAGCGTGATCCAGCTGGTCGACGTTGAACGGCCCCGCCTGACGGTCCGGCGCCCGATGACCGCGCCGATCGCTGGGCGCACCGACGCCCTCCACCTCGTCGAGGCCGATGTCAGCTATGCTGGTCAGAGTTCCGATCTCGAAGTGCCCGACGAGCATCTGCTCGACTATATTGACGGCGCGCGCCGCAACCTTGTGCTCGCAACGCGGCTCGAGGAAACGGTCGGCGGCTTTGCGCTGACCCATCTCGACCCGCTCAATCCGTTCGAACGCGGTCTCAACGAATTCACGGCGAGTTCGCCCGATATCTCTTCATTGATGGCACATCTCAGGAATCTGGTGCAGCGTCTCCATCGGATCAGCCCAGACCTCGCCGTGGCGGAGGCCGCGAGCTGGCGTAGCGAGTTAGGGGTCCCGTTTCGCAATCTGCGTCTCTGGGCGGCCAGCGCGCCCAGTCTCACCAGCCCCGAGGCGGCGGCAGCCATCATTCTGTCGCTCGATGAAGACGCCTGGGAGTCACGGCTGGAACGCGATCTTCTGACGGCAATCGGCGCGCGATGGGTGGAGTTCCCGGAGGAGGCAAGGCAGCGCATCGAAGCGATAATCCTTGCCGGGCCCCAACCCTGGGAGGGCGTCGATCCCAAGCAATTCGAGCCCTATCGTGTCGACGGCATTTTGCGGCGGCTGTTCTGGATGAAGCGCAGCGAGCTGGTCCCGAGCTTCGATCTGGACACCAATATTGCTCGGCTCAAGAATCAGAGCCCGGACTGGGATGCGCAGATCGCCGCCGAGCAGCTCGACCGAAGTCCATCGCGTGGTGGCTGGGTCGGAACGGACAAAAGTCATTCGGCGCTGCTCGGAGCATCGCTGGACGCGCTGCTGCCCGAAGCACAGGCGGCCTCGGGCCGCGGGCGCGACTTCTTGATGGAATCGCATCCGTTCCGCGGGCTGGTCGAGACGCGGCCGGTAAAGGCGCTCGCCGCCCTGCGCCGGGCCGCGGCGAAGGGCCAAGAATGGGCCTGGGCATGGAATGACTTCCTCTGGTCCGAAGCCAGAGGCAACGATTCCCTTCGCTTCCGCTGCTATCTCGCCCGGCGTATCGGCGCACTGCCTGAGCCCGTGCTGGTCGCGAACCTGCGTGCCCTGGTGCAGTGGTTTACCGGCCATGCCAAGCCGGTCTGGAGCGCGGATCGCGAGCTCTACCTGGCGACGTGGACGCTTTTCGCCGGCACCATTGCCAACTATCCCGCAGCCGCCAACTCCGCGATCGTCGTTCAGGGACGGCATGATTGGATCAGCGAAGCGCTCAACGCTCCTGCGGGGCGCCTGGCCGACCATCTGTTCGACGAATTGGGCTGGGAGGAAGGGACCGAGGGTCTTACGGAATCGTTGCGACATCGCGCGCAGATGCTACTCGCGCTGCCGCCCGAACCCCAGGCCCATGCCGCCGCGCAGTTGGCGATGCGGACCAACTGGTTCTACCTGCACGATTCCGACTGGACGGTGCAGCATCTCGTCTGTCTTATCGAACAGGGGACTGCGACCGATGCCCGCGATGCGGCGATCGCCGGCTTTCTGTGGCAGTCTCAGTTCCCGCCCAATGAACTCTTCCTCCGCCTCAAGCTGGTCATGCTGACGCTGTTCGCTGACGAGCAATCCACCGCGCGGCGGCACGACAATCTGCAGTCGCTCATTCTTGCGAGCTGGTTCCGCAAGGATGCAGAGGGCAATCGCCTTCTGGCCTCGGACGATCTGCGCGAGGCGCTGATCACGACCAGCGAGCCCAATCGACTGGGGATCCTCCGCCTAATTGCCAATTGGGTCGAGGGGGATGAGGGCTGCGCCACTCAGACGGTCGAATTCCTACACTGGGTATGGCCGCGCCAGCTCGCAGTCAGGAGCCCCGCGGCTTCGACCGCGCTGGCAGAAATCGCGTTGCGTGCGGGCGATCGCATGCCCGAGACGACCGCAGCGGTCCTGTCCGTGCTGGAAACCACGGCGGATCAGATCAATGCGATGCACTATGTTCGCCGGACTCAGGACGATCAAATCTCCAAATTCCCTGAGGAGCATCTCGCGCTGTTCTTCGCAATCCTTCCGGAGGACACGACATTGTGGCCTTGGGGGATGGGACAGGTGATCGAGCGGTTGTCGGAGTTCCCTGCTTTGAAGAATGATCCGCGCCTTTCCGATCTGCGTCGACGTCTTGCCCGCATATAGCTGCCTGCGCGCCGTAGCGAAGCGGGTAGCCGTCAACCGGCGGGATAAGCTGTCGCCATGCCGACCGATCCGGACTCGCATTTCTGGCTATCGCGCTGAGCGCTGAAAGACCGTCTTTAGGGCGTACAGCCGCCGCCGGGCCGCTCAACGAAGCGGAAATAGCCGATTATGGCAGTAGCGACCATTTGCGGGCGCGTCGGGGAATGACTTCAGTTGGTCAATACCTTGCCGCAAGCGACCCTGATCCAGTTGTAGACGTTCATCGCCCACAATCTGTTTCCCAGAACGGTCGCTGGTTCATGCGGCAGGACGTCCACCGAGCTCAAACTCGGGTGGCCCAAGGCCGCCAAATGAGAGGGTGCGAAAGGAAGCCGATGCCTCACGAGCGTCATCATCCGGCCCAGCCGGCACCCTGCGCAACGGTGTAAGGTGTGCTAGCTCGCCCCACAAACAGCTTTGAAAGCCCTCTATGCCGCTCAAGGTGAACTTTCCTGATAGCCTGCTGAAAGGCGTCAGACGCAACTTGGTTCGTAACCGGCAGATTGCGTGGATCGCGTTCATCATTACGCTAATTGTCGGCTTCGTGCTCGCAGAAATCTGGGATGATGTTACCCAATTTGCTCGGGCCGGATCCATCGGCGTTATCATTGGCATTGCGTTTGCCCGGTGGCGATTTCTGGTTTTGAAAAGAGAAGAACGGAAGCTAGAGCGAGCGCTGCGCAACCCTCAGCAGTGGCTTGAAGAGGCGACAAGGCGCCAGTTCCCTAGCCTGACTGTTAAAGCTGACAGCAACTCTGAGACGCTCTCTTCGGATGAAGTGCGTACGACGGTTGAGGGCCTCATAGCAGATCTAGATAAAATGATGTTCGGGGACGAGGCAGCTATCGTGATTATATCGACGTTGATTTGGGGGTACGGTGATCTCCTCGCCCAAAAGATAACCTGTCTTTTGCATGGTTGAGACTGGTAGGGCTGAGATCTAAAAGACGACATTCAGCCGTCGTTTCGCGCTACCCAACTGTAGACATCCATTCATGTTTGGCCGACGCCTCGACGAGCAATGGCGGAAATAACGAGAAGTGGAAATTCGCGGCAATTCGCCTATCATTAGCGGAAGAGCTGATTCCGCTCAAAGCTGAATCCTCGCTGTAAACCGAGAGATTAGCCAGTGCTCAAGAAGGAATTTATTAACGATTTTCCAGCAAAATCGTTATCATGGTTACACCGACAGCGAAGCGCCGTGCTGAGAAGACCCGCCAAGCCGAAATCGACCGCCGAAGCGGCCACTGTTCGGATTGCCGCAAGCACTATAGCAAACTTCAGAAACCGCTGGAGTGCGACCATCGGCCAGGTACCGATAAACACGGCAACGTTTCGGATATGGTTTCTCAAGGGCGTTCAGATGAAGCAATTCTGGACGAAATGTCCAAATGCGATCTGGTTTGTCATCCATGCCACAACAAACGCACAGGCAAGCGCGCGCGAGAAGGGAACGCTCTCGTTAAAGTTGCATAAATCGCGCCGCGCCCTGTTGTGCGCAATCCGGACACAGAGCGATGTTTTATGCGGATCCGCGAATGGCTGGTCTCAGCGAAACCGGCCATTCTCAGTCGCGGGTTGACTGGCAGGAATTGGTCGACTGCTGCCGGTCAATCCTGGGACAAATCCGTCGTTCCCAATCCGCAGGTTGAGCGTCAGCTCTTGTCAAAAGCCGACGTTCGGCGCTTGTGCGCTCGGCGTGGCGTTACGACTGAAGCTGGGCCGTCAGGTGGCTGTCCGCTTCCGATACGCGGCCACCTTAAGCAGATACAAGATGCTGCTGATGCAGTCTACATTAGCGGACCGCTTGCTGAGTTGCGGCATCAAAGCAGAACGTAGGAACCTCGCTAGTGTCTGCTACTCTCACTCCCATTCGAAATCGCACTTCCCCGCGAGCGCAACGCCCCGGCGGGCCGACGCTTCAGCCGGCATCCTCCCGCCGGCCTCCAGGGATCGCAGGGCCATGCCTGGCTCGCAGCTCGCGGTCCCACTTAGCCATATCGAGGACGTAAGACGAGAACGCGAGCTCGCGGTAGCCCATCGAATAGCGCCACTCGCGAGGATCCAGCGCCGCAAGCTGATCGGTGGCAATCGACGTGGTTCCGAGATAGGCGATCAGGTCGGCAGTCTGGAATTCGGGGCCGATCCAGAACGACAAGCTGTCTTCGTCCGCAACGATGCGCCCGCTGGTCAGCACATTGATTAGTTCGTGGGCTTGACGGACCGGGTGGCCGTTAAGGCTTGCTCCGTGGAAGACGCGGTTCGCGATGACGATGCCGGTGTGCACGTCGCACGGCACGTCGACCTTCCAGCCGAGTTTCTGGAAAAGCGCCGTCTGATTCGCCGCATCGGCAAGGATCTCGCGCCGGTTGTCGAGCTGCTTCCTAGCGCCGCGGATGTGGTCCCAGCTGTTGCGCATTTCGTGGACGGACACCGGGTGGTAGGCGTTCTTGCACTCGAGCAGAAAAAGCGACCCGTCGCGCAAAGCAACAACATCCAGTTCCAGCTCCTTGCCAGCGATCTTTGTCTTGAAGTCGCTCCGGACCAGGAAGCCGACGGAGCGGAGGGCCTCCGTCAGGGCGTGGACCATTCGGTCCCTTGGACCGATGGCGACGGCGCGGAGGCGGTTGGCGACAATCGTGTTGCGCACGAGGTTCGAGACGGCGACCACGTGCGGCGCAATCACGTAATAGCCGCCGGCGTTCACGAGCGGGCGGTACTGGAGGTCAAGGTGCGGCTCGCCCGGGTCCATGGTCAGAAGCGAGATGATCTCTCGCGACTTGTCCTCGTCGCCAAAGATCAGCCGCATCTGTTCGACCAGGTCGGCGTGTCTGATCACGAGTAAAGTCGAGGTCAGCGTGAGCTCCCCTCGCTCGGCTGGATCCTCGAGGTCGGCCAGACGTCGCTGGTAGGCGCAACTGAGGAAATTAAAGTAGCGCTGCACCTTGAAGATATCCATCGAGGTCACGCAGTCCGTGATCGGGAAGATCAGCTCGTCGAATGTGCCGAAGTTGTCGACGTCGAGCGCGAGCATCGCCTGAAGTTCGTCACGGAACAGGTCGTCGCGTCCGAAGAACTGCTCGAACACCTCCGGTACGGCCGGTAATTTCAGAACAAGCCGGCGAACGGGCTCCTCGAGAAGTTCCACTAGGTCCTGGAAACTGCCGCTGTCGAAGCCGCGATCGATCACGGACCTCATGGAGACGGCCGGGTCGGCCTCCCGCAGATGGGTGAACCGGATCATCCCCTGGTTCTGCGCCTGGATGTAGCCGAGGCGTATGGAGCGCTCCACGTCGGGATCGATTGAGGAGACGGTGACGGTCTCGCCAGTGTTGTCGGCATGGTACGGCAGGCCATCAATGAACAGCTCCGCCTCCCTGAACTTGGTGAGACGGATCGCGGCGACCAGCAGCCGTTCGTAGACCAGTGCGTTCTTGCCCACGGCGTGCGCGTCCACATAGGCGAAGCTGGCGCCATCGACTGGGAACATAGAGGCATAGATGCGCAGGATCAGCGAGGCGGCTTCCGCATATTCCTCCGAGGAGTAGCGATGGCCGCTCAGGGAGCTCGCCTCGTTGTCGTTCAGCCAGCCGTGGTAGAATAGGCTGTTGACCATGACGAACACGGTCTTTAGCACCTCGGCGCGGCGCGACCGGATCGTTGCCTCAATTTCCCGCTGCAGGACGAGGGCGTTGCCGGCAAGGCGCGAGAGGGCCTCGACCGATTTGAGATACGCGATTCGGTCGGGCGACGCGGCCAGCAGGTCGAGGACATTGAGCGCGGCCTTGGCAACCCTACCAATCAGCGAACCGCGGAACCCGTAGCGAGACGCCCGCAGGACCCCCTCGCGCCGCACGCAGGCGATTGCATGATCCGCGTCCATGAAGATCATGGCGAGCGCAGTCGCGATTGCCTCGCGCGGGCGGTCGTCGTTCAGATGGCGCTCCAGCACATTGACGTGCGCCTTGACCTCCGACGCGATGGCCTTCGACCTGAGAGGACGTGCCTCGGCGCGCAGCAATGCGACCATCGCGGCCTGGGTCTTGGCGGCGATCAGACGGGCCGCAAAATCGGCGACTGGCTGCGGGTTCGACAATTCAAGCTCCTCTTGGCGTCGGAGCGTGCCGATATGATGCGGAAGATTACGTTCTGCCACGGAGGGCATGAAAATAGCCGGCGGCCCACATGTTGGCGACGACCGGCGGTGGCTCAGCAACCGATACGCGCTAATCCAGTCCGCATGGAAAGCGACCAGAATACTTCGCCGATACACGTCACTTCCGGACGGTGCGGGAGGATCGGGTCGCCACTTGCCGCCCGACCGCCGCGCGGACACTTCGCCATGCCGGTGAAAACTTCTGCCTCACCGCGCCGGTGCCTCCGCCAGCACAGTGTTGGCATTAGGATAGCGAGCGCCGTGCGTCGTTCGCCGATCGGAAGCGAAGCCCGCCCATTCCAGGTCCGCTTCCATGTGGGGATCATCCGCTACGAGGTAGCGGGCATCGCCATGCAGGAACTGCACGAGAAACTGCCGGTTGATCACGCGCGCGACTTCGTCCTGCACCAGCGAGTTTGTAATGCCCGCCGGGCCCCGGCGACCAGAAAGGCCCCGCAGTGCCGATCGAGCGTCAACCACCATATCCGCAGTGAGTTGAACATCGCGCCAAACACCGACTGGCGGCCGGGATGAGAGATCAGGAGCATCGGATTCATCGACGTCCTGAACGGGAGCGTTGATCGGCATACCATCACGTTGCTGGCGTGCCGTCGCGAACTCTATGAACAAACGGCCACTTACGCCATTTTGGAATCCGTTAAGCCGCCGTTTCTGCTTTCCGCCCACATCGGCACCGGGCCAAGGGTTTGGTCTGACCTGATAGCGAACGTTCGTTTATCGCTCGCGTCGATCGTTGGTTAGAAGCAAGCATCGAAACCTTGGCCGAGTAAGCTTTGGCACCTTGGCGAGCGGCGCTGCCATGCGCCAGGGCTTAGGCGCTATAATCACTACTACAAAATGATAGTAGACCGGAGGACATTGCGCTTCGTTCAATTATTTTTTCGCATGATCATGTCTGCTCCTCGGTATCGAGTGTGCTGACGGCTAGCTGGACAGAATGTACTACCCGCAATGATAGTTAACCTCAGCTCTGACGTAACCGTTCAACCCCGTGCACGAGTGAGATGGGTAAATGGCGACCTCCCGATGGCTTCTTGCTCCGGAACCGAGACCAAGCCAGTCTCTATGGCAATGGGTACACGAAGTTGCAAAAGCTCACGGTTTCCAAACGAAGCCCTTCTTGCTGCACCACGGAATCAAGAGTCAAGACGCGTTAGAGCTATTCTACGATTGTCTAGATGAGAACGTGTCCCTCATAAGAGAGTTTTCCCGACTGGATGAACGTCAGATCTTAGAGATGACCTCAAAGTGCCTGTCGACTATCACTCCAGAAGATCGAGTTGTTCCGAGATACTCAAACGTTGGCCTCATTATAAGTGAATCTTACCCTCACGAAGCCCAAGCAAGATACCTTGACTCATTAGGGTGTCGAGTTATCTACGATCTGCGCAAATTGAGAATTTCTGTGGTAGAGGATGTATGGCCTGCGCTTCTTGATCGCGGTGTAACTTCGATGTGCATAATCGTGATGTTTGATGCGCCGTTTTTGGTACATGATGCATGGAAACTGGTAGACTGCACGTCTGAGTTTCTTAGAAGAGGTTTCGGCGTCCAGTTCCGACATCTTGACCGGCCAATTGTAAGCCGGCATGATTTTTTATCTTGTAAGTTTTATTGTATGTTGAAGTGGACGCTTAGCAGCGCGTCTTCTAGACAAGCAGCTCGTATCGGTCAGCAGGGGCGCCCAAGTTTACTGACCCCCGGCATGACTCGTATATTGAACGTATTGCACCAAGATGGCTGGAGCATCGATGAGCTAGCGCAGCAGTTTGAAATTTCTCGTTCAACAGCTTACAGCTACATATATCACCGTGCCTAATTTGTGTTCGTACGGTATTGTAGATCAAGAAATAACAAGTAACAATTAGATAGGTAAGGGCGCATCGATGCAAGGCGTTGCGTACGCTGCATATTATTCCGCCGCATGCGGGGAGTTAAAGGCGTTTTCAAGCGTCCTCAGTGCCAGCATATTAACAGCCTGCGCAGCGTGATCACCCATCGACTCGGACTTGAAGCGATGCTGCCGAGGACGGCGCTCAGCGGCTCGAGCATGCCGGTGAGAGCGCTTAGGGTTCAAACCCAATCAGCCGCTTGATGTGTAGCAGCTTTCCTGATTCACCTCCGGGTGGATCAAGGGAAGGGACTGGCATAACGTTGTTCTGATAGTGTCCTTTGCACGCCTACGGCTCCGGACCAGCAGCAATATCGCGTGCGACTCTCATCGAGAAGCCTTCTGCCGCCCCAAGGATTTCCGCCGTGTCGCAATCCTCTACGATAAACTTGCCGCTAACTTGCTCTCAGGCGTGGCAGTCGCCACCGCCGTCGCGTTCTGGCTGTGAACGAGTCTGAACCCTAGTCCACTGCTTGCTGTTACCAAGCTGCTGAAATGAAGAATCCCTACCTGAAGTCTAGGGGCCTGCCATGAAGCCAAGGATGCATATCTCACACCACCGCCGACCAGCGCCGCCATCGACGCCGAATGATGCGGCGCGCGGAATGGCCGCATCCGGGTCAATCGTCCGCCCGTGAGCGTCCCCGCCACGCTCGCGACCATCGACACCTCCAGCGCCTCCGCGGCATCGAGCGGCGGGAGGATCCCCGGCAGGCAGGACGCCATCAGCGACTTGCCCGACCCCGGCGGCCCGACCATGATAAGATTGTGCCCGCCCGCCGCGGCAATCTCGAGCGCACGCTTGGCGGTCTCCTGACCCTTCACCTGCGCCAGGTCCGCGCCGTGGACGATCGGCTCCGCTTCCCCAGCCGCGGGTCCAGCAAGCAACCCGTGCCCCTTGAAGTGATTGATCAGCGACAGGATGTCGGGTGCCGCCAGCACCCCCTGCCCAGCCCACGCTGCTTCCGCCCCCTGCGCGACCGGGCAGATCAGCCCCTTGCCCAGCTCGGATGCATGGAGCGCCGCGAGCAACACCCCGGGCGACGGCGCGATCCGGGCGTCGAGGCCGAGTTCGCCGACGACGACATAGTCCGCCAGATCCTCCGCATCGACGATTCCCATCGCCGCCAGCAACGCCAGCGCGATCGGCAGGTCGAAGTGCGATCCCTCCTTGGGCAGATCGGCGGGGGACAGGTTGACCACGATCCGCTTGGGCGGCAGCGCCAGCCCCATCGATGCGATCGCCCCGCGAACGCGCTCGCGGCTTTCGCCGACCGCCTTGTCGCCGAGGCCGACCAGATTGAACGCGGGCAGCCCCGGGATCAACTGGACCTGCACCTCGACCGCGCGTGCCTCCAGCCCCAGATATGCCACCGTGGACACGCTCGCTACCATCGCTTCCCCCCCGGGCCTGCGACGGGCTTAACCGAGCCGCCCGCGAAGTCCACCACCTTGCCAAGTGCAGCGGGCTTCCCACATGCAGTATCCATGCGACCCTCCCGCCATCCAGCGCTTCGACTGACCCTGTTCGCGCTCGGCGTGGTGGTGGTGATCATCTCGCCGATCATCGGCGCGATTCCCGGGCCCGGCGGAATTTTCGTGTTCGCCGCGGGGCTTGCACTGATGTTGCAGAATTCGCTGTGGGCAAGGAAACGGTTCGCGCAGGCCAAGCGGCGCTGGCCACGGTTCGGTCATTACGCCGACATGGGGCTCAGGCGACGCAGCGCAGCGCGCCGTCGGGCGCGTTCCCGCGCAATTGATGAGGCGCGCAATTGACTAGGCCGCCCTTTTTGCATAGGGGGACCGCTTACGAGGCCGTCCGCGTGGCGGCCCTTTTCTGTTTGCAGTCCTAGGGAATGAACGATGAAGCGGACCTTTCAGCCGAGCAATCTGGTGCGTGCACGTCGCCACGGGTTCCGCTCGCGCATGGCGACCCCGGGTGGCCGCAACGTGATTCGCGCTCGCCGCAACCGCGGTCGCAAGAAGCTGTCGGCGTAAGCGAAGAGATCCGCGGCGCGACCATCAAGACGATGTCGCGCCGCGCGGACTTCCTCGCCGCCAACGCGGGGAAGCGCGCTCCGATGCCAGGATTCGTCCTGTTGATGCGGAAGCGCGACGATGGCTCGCCTGCGATGCGCATGGGCTTCACCGTCACCAAGAAAGTCGGCAATTCCGTCATCCGCAACCGGCTCAAGCGTCGTCTGCGCGCCCTTGCACGCGAGCTTTTGCCGCAGGCCGGGGTCGCGGGTGCGGATCATGTGCTGATTGGGCGGAGCGGCGGAATCGAGCGCGATTACACGGCGATGCGTACCGAACTGACCAAGGCGCTGGCGAAGGTGGTGCGGTGAGACTTTCGCCGCGCCGCGTCGCCTACTGGCGTGTTCATCTCGGACGTGCCCTATGACTGACAAGCCCCCCACTCTGCTCGCCCGCGCGCTGATCCTGATCGCGCGCGGTTGGCAGATCGGCCCGTCCGCGGTGCTTCCGCCGAGTTGCCGCTATCAGCCAAGCTGTTCCAGCTATGCAATTACCGCAGTTCGCCGCTATGGCGCTGTGAAGGGCGGATGGCTGGCGGCGAAACGAATCGCGCGGTGTCACCCC
>Ga0265798_10005641_pt1 | contig 16705 bp, 21 predicted proteins | sample P3T30metagenome_FD_192430 | JGI IMG/M metagenome (GOLD analysis project Ga0265798, IMG submission 192430) | Plant litter microbial communities from East Loma Ridge, Irvine, California - P3 T30 | ecosystem: Environmental > Terrestrial > Plant litter > Unclassified | place: USA: California... | reverse complement strand
CGACTTGAAGGTGCCCTCTCATCTTATCAAGTAGGCCACTCCTGGCTTACTTGAAGCAAAACTACTTTCCCTTTTGTCCATTCTGAATTTGCAGTAAAACGCTGTCTTCAACAGCATAAACGGTCTCCCCGAAAGAGGGGTGCAAGTCTCGGACAACCACCTTGTACAACTGTGGCGCCTTCTCGCATCCCAGCACTTCGGACCCGGGATGCTCTCTTACGACGATGCCGAAGTCTAGAGCAAGGTACACGTACGACGCATTTGCCCCTCTCTCCTTCTCTTTGTAGCCATACTGTCCCTCCATTCGCTCCCGTCCGTCCTCCATCCGACTTCCGCTGCTATTCCAGGCCGCCGTAGACGAGGTGTGACAAGCCGCGAGTACCATCCAGATCTCACAATGCCGTCCCTCGAAGTAAAATGCAGGGACGCGCTGCCCTAATGACCCCGGACTTGAACGAGATGCATATACACTTGTCCGAAGGGCGGGAACATCTGGCCATATCCCATGTGCAGCCTCCACCCAAAGTCCAAATACAATATAGTTTTCATTAAAGCTCATTTCGATGCAATTTCCGGGCGCGAGAGAAGTATTGAGGCGAAAATGGCGATGTGTAACACTACAGAATCGTATGCGGATGCGCTCATTACTGCGCAGAATCATGGCCCTGTTCTGGCAATGGTCGCTTGGTTTCTGGCGTGTTTACTTGTAAGGGCTTGTTGGCTGTGTTGGTGGCCGGTACTGACTGATGATGACAGGCACTCTGTACAGCAATAAGAGCCATAAATCGATGTCGTTCGCAACGCCTCCGTCAGCTGCCCATCTCAGACGACATCATACTCGTCGCTGCTTCACTGTGTGGCATAGGAGCGGCGGTCGTGATCTCTACCGCCGTAGACTCGGGTCTTGGAAAGCGAAAATGCCTCCTCACTTCGATGGACATGGACCAGCTTCAAATCAAGGTCTTCGTATCGACCATCCTCTTCGTGCTAGCCCTTAGTATATCCAAGTGCTCGATCATCATATTCCTCCATCGATTGGCCGACAATACATTGCAAAGAGTCGGGGTAATGTTTGTTGGGATCTTGGTGGTTGTATGGACGCTCGCGGTGATGACCGGTATCGTATTTGAGTGCAACATGCCTCGGCCGTGGGAGATCTGGACGGGACAATGTATCCCAATGGTACGAAGACCCTTCCTATTACCATGACCTCCTAATCTAACCGAAAAACAGCTTCCTTTCTGGATCACAGCAACAGCCATAGACATCCTCATCGACCTCACCCTCATCATCCTCTCAACACACACAATCTGGTCCACCCTCCTCACAACCCACCAAAAATCCCTCACCACACTACTCCTCTCCCTACGCTTCCTGTAAGCCCCCACCCATCCCTCCACATCAACACAACACTAATCACACCCCAGCCTCATCGCATCCTCCAGCATCCGCCTCACCTACCTGCACCCCGCCTTCTCCCGCACAAATACAGATCCCACATTCTCATCTATACCATACCACATCACCACGCAAGCCCACACCACACTATCCATCCTCCTCGCACTCATCCTTCTCACGCCATCCTACCCGCGCCCCGAAGTAAAGCACTGGTCCGGTACTACTATTGGCGGCACGCCCTACGAATCTCACAACTCATTCACACTCGATTCCAAAGCGCGGATTGTGCGCGAGCCGTTGGGCGCTATTCAGCGCTCCATGTCGTCTCCAGCTACGAGTCGGCACTCGCTTGACGACGATGTGTTGCTTCCGGATAGCCCGCCAGCAAGGAAATCACCGCGTCGACCACCGCCCCCACGAGACGAAGAGAGACCCGATCTGAGTATGTTCAGACAGAAGACGGTTATAAGACAGCCCCCGTTGGTCACGAGGCTGGGGGATAGTGGGATAGGGAAGGGCGTAGTCAGGGGAAAGAGTCTGCAAGATAGAGGCCTAGTTTGAAATGATGCCCATTCCATTATAGTAACTATATACATACACGATTTTACAGACCAATCCCTTCCCCCAATTACCCTTCCAGCATCTCCCTCCACACATCCCCCACACTCCTCTTCGGCGCCCCCAACGCACGCACCTTCCTACTCGTCGTCTCCACCCCACACTCCCCCTCCCACGCCGTCACCGGCGCAAACTTGATACTCGCCACCGCGCTCTTCGTATCCTCACCTTCTTGCTCCGCCATGTCTGCCACGAAACTCACATCCCTGAAGCGCACATCTTCGACCTTTGTTCCGATTTCCCTCTCGACCAAGTCCACAATGTCGCGCCCCGTAATATCCCGAGGCCCGTTCAGCACGTATTTTTCCCCGTGGTGCGGCGCTGTATCACGTTCCAGGAGCAGTCTCGCCGCGAAAATCCCAATGTCAGACGCGTCAATAACGCCGACGCGCGCGCTTTCGTCGGCCATTAAGCGCAGCACACCCTGTTCCTTTCCCTCCCCCTCTTTAACCTCTTTGACAAACCCCGCCGCCGGACCGAGATACACCTGCGCAAAAACATTCGGCTGCAAACTCGTCCAGCCCAGCGCCTCAAAGTCTTTACTACTAAGAATCTGTTCAACAGCCCAGTGCGCGCGCGGATAGTACGCTTTACACACGGGACTCACGTTCGCGGCCGTCGTACTGATGCGCACCACGTACCCAACGCCCGCATCTAAACACGCAACATGGAACCCCGATTCGTGCGTAAAGTGCGCGGGCCCGTTGTGACTCGCGATAAAAGCGCGTACGACGTTGTGCGCGCGCAGCCACGCGGCGTCGATATCGACCCAGTTTTTCTCGGCGACGTGGACGCTGGGGAGCAAGGCGAGGGCGCGCGCGGTGGGGGAGGAGGCGGTGCGGGTGAGGGCGAGGATGCGGTGGGTTGAGAGGGTAGGGGAAGAAGGGAGGTGGGTGGAGAGGTGGGTTACGAGGGGGTGGCCTGTGTTGCCGGTTGCGCCGACGACGAGGAGGGTAGGTGGTGGAGACATGGCTTGGGGTGGGGACGGAGTGCTTGGTGTATGTACGTGTGGAAATGTTGATTGTGGAGCGGTACCGGTGGGGGCGCAGGGCTGGTGTTTAAGTACTCTGCCCCGTTCACGACGTCCGTTGCGTCATGTCGTGTGGGCATATATTTTTGCAGAACATTGCATAATGGCGGCGGAAACGGAGTGAGGTTTCTTACTCCACGGACAAGGGCAGCGGACGAAGATGGTTGAGCGCCTAGTCTGTTTAACTCGACGTTCGAGATTCGTTGGCGCTGTAGTTAGTCTTGGTAGATCAGTAACTTGGTAGAACAACAACAGCAATTGACTGAAACCACAGCGCTCACTTACAGGATCAGATGTAACATGTCTGAATCCCATGTAGATTCTTCGCTAGATGGCATACACACCGACATCTACAGCATATCCTCATCCCCATCCCCATCACTACCATCACCATTCATCAAAAGCGTCTCATCCCCATCGCCAGCCCCAGCATCCTCCTCCTCGCCCTCAGCAAGCGGCACAAAGCGAAAGTCAACAAAGCTCGGGTTCCCCCCCGGCGCTCCCCCAGCGGCATCCACCTCAACCATGAACTGCAAATTCAGCACGCCCTGCGTGTCAGCGCGCAGACTGACTTTTGTAGAGACGCTCATAGCACGCGCCGCTTTCTGGATCAAGCCAAATTTGTACGAGGAGCGCAGGACGGCGTCTGGATCGGAGAGAATGAAGGTCTCGAGGAGGTCTGTTGGGGGCTCAATCGAGGCGCCGGCGTTGGGATTCGTGGGTGCGGGAGTGGGCATGGTGGGGGGTCGGGGGTCGTTGTTGAACTTGACGTTTGCAGAGCTCAGTGTGCCGGTGGAAGAGAGGGCGAAAAAGGGCTTGCCGCGCACCATCTTTGCGATCATGTTGAGATTCTCGGGTGATGTGGTAGCGAGTTCGGAGATGGCGTTGGACAGGCGGGCGCCGCGCATGACGATCTTCAGGGCGAGGCTGTGGCGGTCGAAGGGTATCTCTTCGGCGTACTCGGGCTCGTATGTGGTTAGGTCGCAGGTGGTGCGTATCGAGGCTTCGGTGAGGATGACGGAGAGCGGGGCGCCGGGCCCGTCGTACGAGATGCGGCAGAGGTTGTTCATACCGAGGACGTTGTTGGAGAAGGCGGTGGAGGAGTAGGCATTGTCGCGCGCCCATGGTGGTTTGGTGGTGTTTATGTCTGTGAGGCCGAAGATCTGGAGCGTCTCGAGAAGGGCTGGGAGGGAGATTTGGAAGTTTGGAGCGGTGTTTAACTCAGGGTTGTCGTCTTCGCTGTCAGAGTCCTGTATCTCGCGCTGCGGCGTGGGTGCGTGGAAGTTGTAGGTTGTGAAGAGGGACTTTTCGAGGAAGACGGATGCTGCTTGCGCGTTAGCATGCGTGTGTAGAGACTGTTCATTACTTCTTGCCTTCCATAGCACTGGCCTCGCCCCCTACGGCCACCCTGAGGCCTTCTTCGCTAATCGTGACGTGTGCCTTGTTTGAGATTGCGATGCAGCGGAGGAGAAGGAACAGCTGGCGGGCTGAGCCGGACACTGCCGTCAGCACTGGAGGCTCGCCGTCGTCCATGTCCATCTGCAATATTTGTTTGTTGTTTGTGATGTTCGCGTAAGATGCGCGCGTAGATTGTGGTGAGGTATGAGGATGAAGGTGGTGAAAGGTGTTGAACTTTTATTGTATTTCCATAGACTATGCCACGATGCCCCCGAACGCCGGACGTGAAGAAGGGAACTAGACGTATACGCCGACTGCGCAAATCATGTAGACGGCGCCAAAGCTGCCACTGTCAGTTTTGCAATTCGGTGCATGCTTGAGACCACGTACCCGAAAGCTACGGAGGCGGGAACACCGAGAAGCGGGAGGTTGGCGAAGGAGCGGTCTATCACAGTATGAGCATGTTGTGAAGTGAAGTGGAGGAGTGGCGCGTACTGAGGCCGAAGACGGCTCCGAGGATGAGGGCTGCGCGTGTTAGCAGAGCTCGCAACAGCTTCGACGGGCACTTGAGCATGGCATACATGTGAACAGCAGCGTGAAGCCGACAGCGAACTGCGTGTTCTTGCCAATGGCAGGCTGGTACGGCGACGCTGCAGCAGCCTCCCAGACGTCTAGTAGCGGGCTCGACATGGTATTGTATTGTATTACTTTGGTGGTGGAGCTGCTTGTGCTGCTTGTGCTTGGGTGTCCTCAGTGAATGGTCGGCGTTTGGGCTGCGGCATCTCCGCCCACCGCGGAAGGCGCCACTCCACTTCCCCGACATTGCATCGCATCGACTCCACCTTCACCTTCACATTCACGAACAGAGGGCAGGCGCGACTCCACACCAGCAGCACCACGCCAACATGGTGGGCATGACCGACGATGGTAAGTTAGTACAGCTCCTTTCCTTGACCCTTCCAACCCTCCACCTCCACGCCCTCGCCCACGCGCAACATGACCCGGCGCAAGAATGTCCCGTCCTTGCGCCAGACGCTGGGCTACTCCTCCTCCCCGCCCACTTCTCCCCGCCGCACCAACTCGCCCACGCGTGTGCGGCCAGAAGTGCCCTTCACGTCGCCAGAGGTGCCTCTGCGTGAGCTGCGTACTAACCGCCTCGACTCGCTAGTTAAGCGCAAAGCGAACGACGCGCTGAGCACCGGCTCCCCCAAGCGCCCCAAGCAAGAGAGCCCCTCGACGCCCTCTGCAGTAGGGGATATCCCGCCAGAGTCGAAGAAGCGCATCGTGCCTTTCCCCGAGAAGCCCGCCGTCATCGAGGAGCGCAATGGCGAGATCGAGTTCCGCGTCGTCAATAATGACGGCCGCCGGGAGAGCACCATCATCCTGACCGGCTTGAAGTGCATATTCCAGAAACAGCTGCCTAAGATGCCCAAGGACTACATTGCACGCCTGGTCTACGACCGCACCCACTTGAGCATAGCCATTGTGAAGCATCCACTCGAGGTGGTAGGGTGGGTCTACTTCCTACCATACCAACCTCCCAACCCCGTACACTAACAGTCACAGTGGCATCACCTACCGCCCCTTCGACAAGGGCCAGTTCGCCGAAATCGTCTTCTGCGCCATCTCCTCGGACCAACAAGTCAAAGGCTACGGCGCGCATCTCATGTCCCACCTGAAGGACTACGTCAAAGCGACCTCCCAAGTCATGCACTTCCTGACCTACGCCGACAACTACGCCATAGGCTACTTCAAGAAACAAGGCTTCACCAAAGAGATCACGCTCGAGAAGTCGCGCTGGATGGGCTACATCAAGGACTACGAGGGCGGCACCATCATGCAGTGCAGCATGGTGCCCAAGATCCGCTACCTCGAGTCCGGCCGCATGCTCCTCAAGCAGAAAGAGTGCGCCAACGCAAAGATCCGCGCCGTCAGCAAATCGTACCAAGTCCACGCCCCGCCCGCGCAGTGGAGCAAAGGCGACGTCAAGAAAATCGACCCCCTGACCATCCCCGCCATCAAAACATCAGGCTGGTCACCCGTCATGGACGAACTCGCACGCGCGCCCCGACACGGACCCAACTTCAACCAACTCCTCCACCTCCTCAACGACATGCAGAACAACAGCAACGCGTGGCCGTTCCAACAGCCCGTCAATAAGGACGAAGTGCTCGATTACTACGAAGTCATCAAGGAGCCCATGGACCTCGAGACCATGGAAAAGAAGCACGAGAAGGACTTGTACCCCACGCCTGAGGACTTTATCCGCGACGCACGGCTCATTTTCGTGAATTGCCGCAAGTACAATAATGAGAGCACGCCGTATGCCAAAGCTGCGAATCGCCTCGAGAGGTACATGTGGCAACGAATCAGGGAGATTCCGGAGTGGTCGGTATGTTTCATGTCCAAGTCCAATGGTTGTGTGCTCGTGTGTGTACCTGGGCTAACCTTTTGTACAGCATCTTGAGAGTGAGCTCACTGGAAAATGAGCGCACCACGCATAATTCAGCCTCCCATATGCTAATGTGTTGTGTTACGTCTGTAGATTTGCACCGCAGGGACTTTTAGCGCGCATGGACAAGGGCGTTCTTGGGATCTTGTTAGGATACGGAACCTTTATGTATATACCCCTTTTCTTCTCGTCGGGACGGATTTCCTTGGGTATGGGAGATTAGGGCGGTGGAGTTTGCTTGTTTTCTTATGATATGACACCGAGTATCTGTCGATTGCTGGAGTTGATGGAACGTGAAAGGCACGTGAAGCGAATCGCTTCTTGCTAATAAAGTTTCGTTGTCGTTGCACGATTAGGAGGGCGCAGGAGAAGAATTGTGTAATACATACAAATTTCGCAACTTGTGGCGTAAAGCAACAAGTGTAGATGTGAATGGCATTTTTGAGACAGGTGCACACGGCGTCAATAGATGATAACGATTATAGGAGTGCAGTGATTTAGTGCCACAGGCGACGCTGTCAAGAAGTACAGTATTTACAACGTTGAGTTAGTCGAGGCAATTTGTCGTCCTGATGGAATGTGCTTGAAGTTTGATACTGATGGATGTTGCTGAGGTAGTGGACGGGAATAAAGAAACTTACGTGGCTTGCTAGAGCGAACAACCACAGACTTGCGGATTAACAAGACGGTTTGTAGAGTGGATGATGCATCAGGATTAGGGGTCGAGAGTGTTTGTGGGCGTTGTAGGTGGTATGCAGGCAGCAAGTCAAGCAGTCCAGAGGCTTGATACGGTAAAAGGACCTAGCAAACTGTCACGCAGACGACGTGCATCAGCCAAAAGGCGAGAACCCCCCTGCGAGCATGTGATTTGCTTGGTGGTGTGCCGCGAGCCGTTTGACCTCCACACGCGAGGAGCTTCCGCATTGGAGCATGTGGACTGCGGGGATAATTCGCTAGCGACTGTAAGTTACTCACCTCTGAGATAGGAATGTTCCCATCATGTTCCTTGAAACCACAGTAACTATATCGTCCCAAGATATGACCAAAAGGTACATGTAGGCGATTCCCGCGCCATGAACCCGGGGCACTTCACAGAACAGGATACTGGTGATAAGGTCCCTGTCTGCCATCCCATTCCATCATCTGCAAGTCAATTAACAAGCGCGTTTGTTGGTAGCGTTAACCTGGTTATCGGAATAAGGCCAGTTGACAGAGTCTTGGCCAGAACGGTCCGGCGACGACTTCGAGGAAAAGGATGTGAGACGGTCAGCGAGCGAGGCGTAAAGACGGCGCAGGCGCGGGCAAGAATGTAACTCCATGATAGGAGCTTAACGGCTGTCCCGCGTCATGTGAACGCCTGCAGAGGATCTGCATCGTTGGGTTGGCCACTGAAGTACTGAAGCGTGAGAGAGTCGCGAATTGCTTGCTTCCACGATCGCGAAGATTGAACAATTTTCCATCGTACAGAGAAAGGTCTTGGTACCGACAGATCCCGTGCATCCCTTCACACCTGCGTTCTGCGACCCTTCCAGCGCTGCGGAACCGCTAAAGGGAACGTTCGGGGAGCACGACGGTGTGAACAGACGCTCTGCTTCGAGAACGCCACGCATTACCCAAAGGAGAGCCTCAACCGATGCCCCACCAGAATATCGCCGCCGCTTATCACCAGCTAGGGCGTTGGACCCTCACGTTCGAAACCGTGATTCGTCAATGGTAGTGTCTATCATGCCGGGGAAGATAAGAATCCCCGTCAGCTTTACAGGACCGCGGAAGGACCGCAGGGAATGTGTGAATTTGACACGAGATCGTTGCTGGTCAAGCAGCGAGTGAGCACGCTGTAGGATGATGCTAGGGTGCTTTGCTCTAGCGGAGATGACCGGGAGCCAATCAGATAGTGTTCGGCCATGTCGAAAGAGGCAGTTGCCAAGTGCTGTCCAGTCGGGGTATCAACGCTGTAGTCTGGGCTGGCGACGGTGGCAGGCCTCCACTTTAGTGGTAGCGCCAGCGTTCGCGCACGCAAATATAATTCCCCTCGTGGCCGGACTCACACCGAGCCAGCAGGTCCTCCTGTCAATTTCCAATTCCTCTTCCTGGATTTGTCGCACTCGTGGTCCCCGTTTGCAAATATGGCTCACAATAGCTCGACCATGCCGCATGTGCATGCGAACCCAGACCCCGCGCTAGACATTGCGCGGGAACATGAGCACCAGCATTTGCACCACAGTGCGCACGCTGCCCACGTGGATAACTCAACGCCAGTCTACACCACTGGAACGACTGATGAGAAGACGAGCAAGCTGTTTCAGCCAAGTGCTCAGGACTCGCACCTCCAGCATCGTCATGTCGTTGGTGACGACATTGAGAAGAACGGTGGCTTTGTTGGTGAGAAGCACACTGGTTTTCCGGACGAGAAGCACGGTGGCTTCGCAAACTACGAAGAAAAGGCCACTCGCAGCTCCTCTGACCCAGAGTCCGAGGTCGAGAAGAAGAAGTGGTACTCGCCGTCTGTTCTGTACAGGAAATTCAGGTTGCCGATCCACATATGGATGGGATGTTTCTTCACTGGGTAGGTCTCTGAATGAAGCTGATGATGTTTCGCGAGACTGACAATAAATCAGATGGTGGGTTTCCAGTGTCGTTGTACACCGCAACGACAAGAACTGGGTCATCCCATTCTTGTTCTGGCTCGCCATCATGATCCGCCTGATCACACTCCACGTTCCCATCACCCTTGTCACCCGGCCCATGCACTGGGTGTGGAACAACACCGGCGTCCGCTTCGCAAGTCTCATCCCCGAGAAGATGCGCGTACCAGCAGGCGCTGCCCTGACCATTGCCGTCATCATCGTTGGCGCTTTCGCCAGCGAAGAGAGCGAGGACAACACCCGCTCCAACCGTGCCATCTCGCTCTTCGGTCTCGCCGTGTTCATCGCCGGTTTCTACGCGACCTCCCGCAACCGCAGCAAGATCATGTGGCACACCGTCATCGTCGGCATGCTCATGCAATTCATCGTTGCCCTGTTCGTGCTACGCACCAAGGTCGGATACGACATCTTCAACTTCATCTCCGAGCTTGCGCGCCTGCTTCTCGGATTCGCGAACAACGGTGTCATTTTCTTGACATCTGAGGACGTTCCCAAGCTCAACTGGTTCTTCACTGGAGTCATCCCAGCCATCATCTTCTTCGTCTCGTTCGTCCAGCTGCTTTACCACTGGGGTATCCTGCAGTGGTTCATCGGCAAATTTGCGGTGTTCTTCTTCTGGGCCATGCGCGTTTCTGGTGCGGAAGCTGTTGTCGCGTCTGCTTCGCCCTTTATCGGTCAGGGAGAGTCCGCCATGTTGATCAAGCCGTTTGTGCCTCACCTCACAATGGCCGAGCTGCACCAAGTCATGTGCTCTGGTTTCGCTACCATCGCTGGTAGTGTGCTTGTTGCGTACATCTCCATGGGCCTCAACCCCCAGGCTCTGATCTCATCTTGCGTGATGAGTATCCCCGCATCGCTCGCTTTCAGCAAGCTTCGTTACCCCGAGACTGAAGAGACTCTGACCGCCGGACGCGTCGTCATTCCCGACGACGACGAGCACAAGGCCGCCAACGCGCTCCACGCATTCGCAAACGGTGCGTGGCTCGGTCTGAAGATCGCCGGTATGATCGTCGCGACACTCCTCTGTATTATTGCGCTCCTGAACTTGGTCGACGGTCTCCTCACCTGGTGGGGCCGCTACATCAACTTGGACGGCGAGTACGACCTCACTCTGGAGCTCATCCTCGGGTACCTCTTCTTCCCAGTGGCTTGGCTGCTCGGTGTATCGAACAACAAGAAGGAAATCCTGCTCGTCAGCCGTCTCATCGGCATCAAGGTCATTACCAACGAGTTTGTCGCTTTCGCCACGCTCGTTGCTAAGGATCAGCCCTTGTCACCGTACCACTCGCTCTCGCCCCGCGCTCGTGTCATCGCCACTTACGCGCTGTGCGGTTTCGGTAACATTGGCTCGCTTGGTACGCAGATCGGTGTGCTCAGTCAGATTTCTCCTGGACGTTCGGGCGATGTCTCGCGTCTTGCTCTTTCGGCTTTGATCTCGGGTGTATTCTCCACCTTGTCCAGTGCGTCTGTTGCTGGTCTTGTCATTGTTGATCAAGGCAAGTTCAGCTCCGGATCGTAGATGTCTGCTCGCGGCTGGGGGGCGTGCTTTGGCGAAGTTGGGATCATCTTACAACAAAAAATGTTAACGTTAGAAATGTGGCGCGCAAATATACCCAGTAATGGATTCTCAGGGCGCTGGTCCTATACCTTCAATATTGTATCTGTCCTTGCTTGCTGTGATGTGTGCTAAACTGCGTCGTGCGTGGGGGCGTCCTGGGGAAGTTATATCTGACCTTTGTCCGCCCTTCTGTGCGCGCTCTTTGACTTGGCATTAACGCCCTTCTCGTTGTGACAATTCGCCCGAACGGGTTAGCAGCCAAGAAGTCGCAGATCGCACCAATCACAATATTGTCCCTTTAACTTCGCCTTGTCTTGAACCAATTCAGAAGAGAATCTCCACCCAAAACCTCTTTCGATCATACTTCCAATAGCATCGTCTTCATCTCCCCTGTTTCCTGCCTCGCATTCAAATTGATCTGTACGAACCTGATTCGAAGCTAATTCATTGGTCAAGAAACTGACTGAGGTTCTGAGCGGACGATGGGGTAGACTGATCCCTATCCACAGGACGATCATCCAAGAACACATGCCATGACAAAGCAAGTACAATATTGCAACGTTAATTTTGAACATCTGCTGCGCGGTACATAGCATAACTGTTCAGCAATGGAGCTAAGCAACGTCGGAAAGCAACGCCGCTGATTGGCTGCATGTTGCCGCTGGAATCGCCTGCCACGCGATCGCCGGACTCACTACCCCAAAAAAGCTACCACCGGAAAAAAAAGAGCACGTGATCCGTTAGTGTACGCGAGGTATGGGCTAAGCGCCGGCGTCTTGATTTGGACGACGCCGGTTCCGGGGAGCCGCATTAATCACCTAGACGTGAGGCTGCGGCAGAGTCGAGGCAAGTGTGTTTGCACTCACGTTCGTGTTCGACCAAAACAATTTTGAGATGGGAAAGGCAGAAGTACCACGGGAATTTTATTCATGCGTTGACAGTGCATTGCACCTGCAATAGATCGGCCTTCAACTTTAGGTTGCTTGCTACTGTGGATACTCCCCTAGCATTCACACGAGTGATAAGTCAGGTCACTGCGCAACGGGAACCGCCTTTCCCGTCATAACTGCGGGCACTAACTTTAGCCCATACTTCCCTGGAAAACTGCTGGTTGGACGCATTGGTCAGCACGCTCAGCTTCTGTGGAACTTGCGAAGAAGAAAATGAGCTTGCAATGAACTTGTCGTCACACACAATGACGCCCTCGGTACAGTCAGCGAAGTAGCAACTAAGAGTTGGACAGCACTAGATTGGCGATGGCCGGATTTGGGTAAAGACATGCAAGCAGTGCATATGCCAAGGTCTCATGCTATGGCTTGCGCTGACTGTGAGCTATGAGCTTCTTGTGTTACCATGGCTGTGTAACGATGGACCTCGTGGCAATTTGAAACCTTGGCAAGAAATAGTTCACTGGTTGGGATATCTTCTAACAGGAATGCAATTTCTGTGTGGCACTATGCTGTAGTTTCCGTCAAGTGCTCGAACGAACAAGGCATTTTGTAGTATGCGTGGGTAAGACAGCCGAGTTTACAACCGATCTTGACACCTCATCATGTGCAATAGGCAGTAAGGCCGCAAAGAGATGATTGAGTGTGCTGTAATTCTGTAGCCGATCTTCCTCGCTGTCTCGTGCATCTGAACTTGTCCTTGGAAGTATCAAAATACCATGCGTACCGCCACAATACAGGCTCGAAGACACACTCCAGCAGAAAGCAACCAGCAGATCTTGTATATTCCCCTACCTGTTGAATTAGTTCCAGGACTCGATTGATATGAGATGAATTGGATTCAAATCTATCTACATAATCTGTCGTGTCTACATGAGGCAAAGGAGCTCGCTATCGGAAAGAAACATCAAACAACACACTGTCTGTCCATGAAATGGAAAGTTTCTGGAAATGATTATCAGAAGAAACCGCATCGGCAAATTCTTTACAGTGCCTACCTTCTGATTACCCACTGAAGCGAGTTATTTAGGATCTCGCGGTTTCCCGATGACCTTACGAATTAGAGAGTAAATATAGCCTCAAGAGTCGAGAAGAAGACAGTTCGCCTACGCGGAGAAACGCGCATCGTGGTCGTCCTACCTCAGCGGTGAAGATGCGCCCGCGTGCGGGATACCCATTCGCAGTTCTGCATCTGCAGCTCAACCAAATGGTATTTCACTCCCCACCCCCCTCTCGTCTGATACAATCTACCTTGTCCCCGCGGACGAGCCGACTCAGCGCTAATATCGGCTCCGCCACGATGCCATCCACCTGGCGGCCCATGGTCATGTTGCACTCGTTCGACCTGGGTTCAGTGATGGTGGCGAACTACAGTGGCAGCTCTAAGACTGTAAGACATCGCTTTTGCTGCCGAGGTCTTGACGTCCGACTCTGCGTTTCGAACTTCCAATTCACGGTAGGCCTACGGTCCACTTTAGCCTGCAAGTTTGTGACTGTAACGTTCCGCTGGTACTCTGAGGGGACTGTCAGGAAAGACGTCACACTGATCCATGCAACTCTGAGGCTTTCGACTAAGCCGGGGTTTGGCGGTGGAGGTGGCTCGAGCAATCCGTTGTGGGCGTCATGAGCAATGATTTGATATCAAATCAGTGAGAAAGCAAAGTCGAGTGTCTTTCATGTTACTTGCTCAAACTCCCACTGCCATTAGTCGCACATGCTGACCACCATGGGCACGTATGAAGGAGTGAGAGAGACTGAAAGTGGTGTGAACAGAAACACATTCTCCCGATGTCGTCTCCTGCCAGGGTTTCAGGCGCTAAACACCGGCTATCTCCTCGGGTCAGTCGTAGCCTCATGGTTAATTCCACCAATCCTGGGTTAAATTCATTCATGATGAATGCCGTTTACAAGGCGAGATGTGTATCTATCCACTTTCGATCAGCGGTCCAGCCTCTGGAATACCATATGTTCTTTCTTGCACCGACTGACTATACCAAGCAGTTCTCAATGCAAAGATTGACTGTCATTGAATGTGGCGGAGAATCACCAATCCACCAAGTCACAAGGACATATGCAAAGAGCCTCTTGCGAGACATCGAAGCCACCAACATGCGGATCGATGTATGCGAGAAGAACATTCGGTTATGGTGGCAGAAGACGACTGTGAAACAGTTGCGATGCGCTCAGGGCATGGCTGACTAAATGCAAGTTATTTCGAAAAGGGCGCGTAATTGTGTTGTTCTATGAATGACACAAGGAGCTGAGGTTGAGCAAGGCGAGCAAGAAATAGCGCCTTGGCTACTGAACCATGTTCACGGTACAAGGAGAAACACCCGGTAGGACAGTTTGGGTTTTAGCGGTCGAGGCTGTTCAGGGTACAGACCAATCAGCGAGCCTACCCACCCTGCCCCAGCGCCTCCACACTCACCGTTTGCCACAGCCTTGCTCTGCATTTACAGGCCCCCAGCCTTGTACAGCGGTCGGCGATTAGCATATCAGCGATAGTGCCGGTCTTGCACCTGGCGAGGTGTAAATGTGCGAAGGTACGCTAAGCCCTGTCGGCGGCTACAACGTAGTCCCCGTAGTTTCCAAAGGATGACGAGCTGAGAGTCAGGGGTAAGCGACTACTGTGGGACCACGATGCACGCTTCCAGAATCTCCAGTAGTGCTCGCTTTGACCGTACGCTATCAGATTCATCAAACGTCGTCGGTGATCATGATAAAACGTCGATTCTTCCCCTTCTTTCCTGCTGCCAGATTAGCGGAGAGATGTCGGACAATACACAGCGAGCCGGACGAAAGCATCATCGCAAGGTCAAGTCTGGCTGCCGGACATGCAAGTTAGTGAATAGTATGCCAAACACTTCAAGCTTGCAGAACTAACTCGCCTTAGAACTAGACGAGTGAAATGCGACCAAACCTTCCCAGCATGCCGCCGTTGTGTCTCAATGGGACGCGTTTGTGATGGATACGGAATCTGGGGTGGCGGAGGCAGTATGCTTCCTGATGTGCCATCTTCATTCGAGAACACGGAAAAGATATTGAGGACAGCAGAACGAGCGGAAAGATGTGCACCAACGTCGCTAGCCCACCGAGAGACCAGCTTGGTGATGCCAGGTCCACGATTGTCGCAAGAGGAAAAGCACTACCTGGATTGGTTCTTCAATGGCAAAGGCGAGTTGTCCAGCAACGCAACTGAGATGAAGCGTAAACTGACCTCTTCTTTCCCTCGTGTAGCCATCAAATCTCCCGAGTTCTACATTGCCGAATCCTGGTGGTCGATTGTCGTACAAGCGACGGTCGACAATCCAATGATTCTTCAAGCTCTACTGGCCCTCTCGGCTGCACATAAACGCAAGACGCTGGAGCCTACGAATTGGTGTCAGCAGGGTCGATTATCCGACGCTCACGAGATCTTTTTGATGGAGCAATACGGCGGAGCCATGCGTAATATGCGACAGCTGTTGGGTAGCGAAAAAGCTAAGGATCGCTGGCAATTATTGTGGGCTGTCATCAGTAAGTGGTTTCCAAAACCGGTAGTGAAATGGATGCTAATCTGCTTGCGATAGCCTCCGTGTTGTGCATTCTTGTCGAAAGAACACGGGGCTATTGGGAAGCTGCACAAGTACATGTGGAGCATGGGGCGCGACTCAGTGAGCAGTTTGCCATAGTAGCCAACAATCCATGTTGCACTGCACAAGTTATGCACTTCTTTGGCTTTGTACGAGACCAAAGGTGAGAATGACCACACCATCTCGCAATCCATACTAACAGGCTCTAGTAAGTTCAGTTCAACTCGCTCGCACGACGTGTAAGTATTGCAAGCAAACGCTAATCGCTACACTGCCGCAGAGGATTGTTGCAGTCTCCAGCAAGGCCCCGAGCCGTCTTCTGCAGGTCGATTCCCGACACTGCGTTACGGTGATCCAGCTGAAGCAGCTCACCACCTCGACATGCTCATCGTTGAGGGCGCACACATACTTGCACAAGCGCCACTGGAACCAAAGTCTAGCGCATCATCTCGAGCTACACGAAAGAAGGAAGCTTTGTTCTTGCTCGAGTGTCTCAATTCATGGCATACAGCTGCCAGAAAAGCTGTGTTTAGCAGGGTCATGGATACGGATAGTGAGGAGGCACTCGCGTGGGACACTCATCTGGAACGTTGTCGCGTTGCCAGAACCTCCTGCCAAGAGGTTCTCGAGGCACTGAGGTCGCAGGAGATGGGCCCGGTGAGCGTGCCTTCATACCAGGCAGGTGTATTAACGAGTAGTTGAGCAAGAGATGGTAGATAGACACCCGTGTGTGTTGCCTAGCGGCGATTGAGGGCGAGTCGGACACGCTTTCATCGACCACCACAAGATCACCTACTTACCCCGCGCGGAGAACAAAATTTGCGTTGAGCCCCGGTTGTCATTTCTTCGTAGAATTATGGTTGTTGTCCACACTAGTGCGCAATCCACTACCAATCCAATGCACACTCCAACATCATCACGGCGCATTACATCTCTACTGTTGCCTTGACCGGTCGCTGTACGCAACGAGCTCATAGTTCCTTGTTGCTGTGTTCCACCACGAGCTTGATCATCTCCATGTCGCCCACGCACGAGTTCTGGATGTGCTTGAAGGTCAATCACAGTGCCTACGTGGTGCACTAATGTA